>Ga0315284_10004359_pt1 | contig 20095 bp, 16 predicted proteins | sample YL17G09_16_MG_FD_203696 | JGI IMG/M metagenome (GOLD analysis project Ga0315284, IMG submission 203696) | Sediment microbial communities from Yellowstone Lake, YNP, Wyoming, USA - YL17G09_16 | ecosystem: Environmental > Aquatic > Freshwater > Lake > Sediment | place: USA: Wyoming | collected...
GTGATTTTCAATTTCGAGGTCACGCCCAACCGCCCGGACTGCCTATCAATTATCGGCCTGGCTCGGGAAATCGCCGCGATTACCGGCGCCCCGCTGAATCTACCTGACAGCACGTACCCGGAAGCCGACCCCCCCATTGCGCAGAGCGCCACGGTTGAAATCCTCGATGCGGACCTGTGCCCGCGCTACAGCGCCAGCCTCATTACCGGCGTCAAAATCGGCGAGTCACCGGAATGGATGAAGAAATGGCTAGTATCCTACGGGATGCGGCCCATCAATAACGTGGTGGACATCACCAATTTTGTAATGCTGGAATGGGGACAGCCGCTCCATGCCTTCGATTTCACCAAACTGGCCGGCAGAGGCATTGTTGTGCGCCGCGCCCGCCGCGAGGAGCAGATTACCAGCCTCGATGGGGTGGAGAGGAAACTCTCCCGTGACATGCTGGTCATCGCAGATAAAGAGCGGGCGGTTGCCGTGGCGGGCATCATGGGCGGTGCCAACAGCGAGGTCGAAGCAAACACGACTTCCATTCTGCTGGAATCTGCCAGCTTCAGTCCCACCAGCATTCACTACACGGGCCGCATCCTGGGCATGCCCAGTGAGGCTTGCGTGCGCTTTGAACGCGGCATCAGTCCGGAGATGACCATGCCGGCTCTGAAGCGGGCGACCCAGCTTATGGTCCAGCTTGCGGGCGGTCAGGCTACCCAGGGCATCATCGATGTCTACCCGGGCAAAAAGGAGCGGAAGCCACTCCGCATCACTACCGCTGACGTAAAGCGTGTGCTGGGCATCGAGTTCACCGCCGACGAGATTACTCAGACCTTGAATTCACTTGGTTTTGACTGCCAGCAGAATGCGGCCGCGGCGAGTGTGGTGGCAAAAGCCCCTTACTGGCGCAGTGACATCAATATTCCGGTCGACGTCATTGAAGAAGTGGCGCGCATACGCAGTTATGAAAAAATCCCCACTACCCTGCTGGCGCAGGCGCTTCCGAAACAGGACCCGGCGCCCATTACAGGGTTGAAGAGAAAAGTGCGCGGCGTGCTGACCGGCTACGGTTTCCAGGAAATAGCCACGTATTCCATGACCGGCCTCGATGTGCTGACCAGGCTTTCGCCGCAATCCGGCAGACCCGAACCTATGCCGGTACGCATCGCTAACCCCATGACCGCTGACCAGGAGTACCTGCGCCCGACTTTACGCGCCAATGTGCTGGCCGCGCTCGCCACCAACCGATCGTTCCTGGAAGAAGGGTTGAAACTGTTCGAGGTGGGCAAGGTCTACCTGCCGCGCGAAGCCTGCCTGCCGGATGAGCCGGACATGCTCTGCGGCGCGGTGACGGGACGGCGTAACGAAAGCTGGTGGCAGGGTAATGGCGGGGCAATTGATTTCTTCGATGCCAAGGGCATTGTGGAAGGACTGCTTGCCTATATTGGCGTTACACCGCGTTTCGAGGCTTCCGCCGACGTTAGCCTGCACCCTGTCTACCAGGCCGCCGTGACAATCGATGGGAAAAACCTGGGTCTGGTCGGTGAACTTCACCCGGCCGTGGCGGGGCATTTTGAACTGCCGGGCGGGGTCTACCTGTTTGAGTTGAATTTACCGGCGCTTCTGCCACACCTGGGACATGGGACATACCACTCCGTACCCAAATTCCCTGCAACCGTCCGTGACATCGCGCTTGTGGTGGACATCGCTGTGCCGAACCAGAAGATCGCCGATATTATCCGCGCGGTCTCGCTGGTGACCAGTGTGACACTGTTTGATGTCTATGTGGGCGACCAGGTACCCGCGGGCAAGAAGTCGCTGGCGTACCGCATTACCTATCAATCGCCGGGCCGAACCCTGACCGATGAGGAAGTAAACAGGGTCCAGCAGCAGATCCTGAAGCGGCTGGCGGCGGAACTTAGCGCAAGTCTGCGGGGCTAGCAGTTTTCCCTGACATTCAGCCTCAAGTTGGAATCCGCTCTGTAACCCCGGAGAGATTCCTCGCTACGCTTGCCCTGAGATACATGGAAGGGCTCGGAATGACATGCGCACCAACCATTCGATGCCCCGAGCAGCACCAGACAGGCGCCACATTCGAAACGACTCCTGCGTAAATTGACACCCCTGCCCTCCGGTGCTATCATGGCGGCAAATCATCGCATACGAGCAGACGTGATGGAAAGAAAAATAGTCTGCCCCAAGTGCGGCACCGAAAACCTGAGCTGGCAGTCACGCTGTCAATCGTGTGGCGCGGAATTGCATCCTGATGAACGTGCCATACCGAAATTCGAAGCGCGCGGCGCGGGTTTCTGGGTCACTTTTTTGCTGGGGCTGGTAGGCACCGGGTTCTTCGGCGGTCTGACATATGCCGCCATGGCATTTCCGGAGCAGGGAGAACCGATTTTTCTGCTGCTGGTGGCGGTGCCGGTGGTTGGGCTGTCGCTGTGCTGGAAGTGGCAACTGGCCGGCGGCATCCTGCTCGTAATCGGAAGTTTTCTGCCGCAGGTTGGCATCATGTCCATCCCGGACGTCGGCAGAGACCCGTTCCTTGTCATCGGCCTGGGACTGACCACGCTATTTATCACCTTCCCACTCGTGCTCTCCGACATCATGTTCGCTAAAGGCCGGTAAAGAGACGTTGCTGAACTGCCAGTTTTCGCGCTCCGGTCAGGCAAGATGCGCCGCAAATCCTGTATAATAGTCAGATTATGACGGGAAACTGGGACTCAATCTATAAACAGCATGGCAGTTGGTTGGATGACCATCACGAAGATATGCCGCGCGTCGCCAGGTTTTTTAAGTCGCGGGGAGTGAAACGGGTGCTGGACCTGGGGTGTGGGGCGGGGCGTCACGTGGTCTACCTGGGACACCGGGGTTTTCAGGTTTACGGCCTGGATTCCTCCGAGGAAGCACTCAAAATGGCGAGGAAAGCCCTGGCTGAGACGAAAGTCCACGCGGAACTGAACGTCGGCTCCATGTTCGAGAAACTGCCGTATCCCTATAGTTTCTTTGACGCCATTGTTTGCACCAAGGCGCTGAACCACGGGACCATCGAAAGCGTACGCATGGCAATCCGGGAGATGGAACGCATCCTGGAGCCGGGCGGTATGCTCTTCCTGGTGGTGACCAAATCGCGGAAAATTCTAAGGTCGGAGAAACAGAAGAGAGAGGCGGAAATACTGGCGGACCGCACGCTGGCGCCGAAGACAGGCCGCGAGATCGGCGTCGTCCATTACCAGTTCAACAAAGAGATCCTCCTGCGCGAGTTCCGCCACTTCAAAGTCGTTGATTTTCACGTGGATTCATCGCGCAACTACTGCCTGACCGGTTTTCTGCTCGGGAACGAAGTGTAGAACGCCAATCAGGGTTCAAATATCCTGGCCTGTTCTATTTCCTGTCCGCGATTTCTCTCCCCACCACAAACGCACGCCCCAGGCTCTGCCCGAAGGCAAAATACTCCGCCGGCGTGGTCGAGCCAAAGACGAACGGCTTTATCTGCCCGTAGTCCGGCCGGCCGTCATTCAGACAGGTATCAGTGACATGGGTCTCTACCACCAGCCCGATGACAAGCTGGTGCGAGCCAAGCTCAAGAATATGCTCGACCCGGCACGCCAGGTTGACCGGACACTGTTCAATGAGCGGCGCGTTCTTCAGTGTACCGTAAAAAATCTTGAACCCGCAGACGGCCGCCTTGTCCACCTTTGCCCCGGACGAGATGCCGCAGTAATCAGCCTCTTTCACCTGGTCGACAGAGGGGACATTCACCGAAAACTCACGGGAAGTAAGCATTCCCTTGAAAGTGTAGCGCTGGGGCCTGATAGCCACGGAGACCATCGGTGGCAGACTATTCGCCACCCCGCACCAGGCTACCGCCATGAAGTTCGGTTTGCCCTCCACCACCGCGCCCACAAGCACGGTCGGGGTGGTGCAGATAAGAGGCTGAGGTGTAATCAGTACTTTGCCCATATTAGCAACTCCTTTTTGCCAGAAATGTTGTGTGAATCCGGTATTACGGCTTCGCCTTCCCTTCGATAAACGCCCGTACTTCATCATCGCTCAGACTGCGCCCGGTGCAGGTTGCCGCCGTCTGTTGCGCCAGCCAGAGCGCCGCTTCCGCAATTTGCTCGGGCGTTTTCATCGTCTTCAGCACTTCATCCGTATAGTTCCGGTTCTTAAAGACCGTTTTGAAACCGTCCGTAGCGACGCCGGCGGTGGGGTACAAATCATTGACCGCGATGTTATGTTGCTTCACCTCAGAGGAAAGCCCCCAAGCAAACAACTCGATACCCGCCTTGGTAATGCTGTAGCAGACTTCGCCGGGAGGCGCCTTACGCTTTGCCGCGGGGGAAGACATACAAATGATACTGCCGCTCTTTTGTTTTATCATCGCGGGCAGCACGGCTTTAGTGCACAGGAACGTGCCGCGGAGGTTGACCCTCATCATCAGGTCCCAGTACTTGACCGGCAGGTCGATGACGAAGGCATTCAGATTGGCGGCGGCGTTATTCACCAGGATGTCAATCCTGCCCCATTCCTCCAGCACCCGCTTTGCCATGTTTTCAATGTCCGCGTCCAAAGTGAGGTCGCTGCGCAAGGGCATGGCTGTGCCGCCCAGGGCGCGGATTTCCGCCGCCGTCTGGTGTATCGTCCCGGGCAGTTTGCTGGTTCCCTCTTTTTCCGTGCGCGCCACCACCGCCACCTTTGCCCCTTCCCTGGCGAATGTCAGGGCAATCTGCTTGCCAATGCCCCGACTGCTCCCTGTGACTACGGCGACTTTGCCATCGAGTTTCATTTCCGCACTCCTCCATGAAAATTAAAGTGGTTTTTTACAGTCCCGTAGGCCAGTTCTCCAGCCTGTGGTCGCTGACGAAATCGCCTTTGCACGTCCGCAGGAACTCTAGCCTGTCGATGATATACTTCCTTGTGTCCCGCGGGTCAATGACATCGTCCAGCAACCCGACCTGTGCCGCCGGGAAAGGCGCACTCTCCAGCTCCATCTGCCTGATGAGCTTTGCCCGCTCCTCTTCCGGGTTGGCGGCGGCTTCGATTCTGCGCAGGTAGACCACGTTGGCGGCGGCTTCCGGCGACATGAAACTGATTTCCGCCGTCGTCATGGCGGCAATATAGTCCGGTCCGCAGTTGGGCCCGCACATGTTTGAGATTGCCATGCCGTAAGCTTTACGGATGATGATGCAGATTTTGGGCACGGTGGCAAAACCCATCGCTTCCATCCAGAGCATGATTTTGGTGGGAATCCTCTTCTGCTCGGCGGGTCTGCCGACGAGATGGCCCGGCGTATCCGCCAGGAAAATCAAAGGAATGTTGTATGTATCGCAGAGGATAATGAAGTCGGTGGCTTTATCACACTCGTCGGGTCCGGCGGCGCCGGCGTTGTACAGTGTCTGGTTGGCAATGATGCCCACCACGCGCCCGTTCATTCTTGCCAGACAGGTGATGAGCGTCTTGCCCCAGTTTGGCTTGATGGACAAATACTTGCCGTCATCTACAATCTGTTTGATGACATGGTACTGGTCGTAGACGCGGATGGGTTTGTCCGGGATAATGGTCATCAACCTATCGAGTTTTCTGTCAGCCGGGTCGCTGGTGGGAACGGCGGGCGGCTCCTCGTTGCAGTTGCGCGGCATATAGCTCAAAAAATCGCGGATAATCTGCAGGCACTGCTCATCGTTCTCCGCCACGGCATCCACCTGCCCCGTGACCTCGGAGTGAACTTTCCAGCCGCCCAATTCCTCAACCTTAACTCCTTCTTCAAGCGGCATGGCCAGCATGCGCGGGTCGAAAAGCCCCATGGTCGTGCCCTTGACCTGGACCACGAAATCGGCGGCGATAACCTCCATGGCTGGTATGCCGATGCACTCGCCCATAATGGCGGTGACGTGCGGCACCTTGCGCAGGCCTGTCAGCACCCGCGTCGGATTGATGGAACCCCACCTGCCGGGGAGATTCAGATAGGAATTCAGGTCACCGCCGTCCGCCAGGTGGATAACCGGATGGCATAGCTCGGGGTACAGCTTGGAGCTGAGGCCGCGCGGTTGCTGGGTGGCGGGACGCACGCCCTGGGTATAGACGGTGGCGTCATCGGCGTGAGCGATGGCGATTCTGCCATTGATTTTGCCCGTGCCGCCCACCTCATTGACATGGGTTATTTTGCCTTCCTTATCCGGAGCCAACGACTGCACAAGCAAGCCCTCCTCCTGGAAAGTGCCCGCGTCAAACAGCTTCTCTATCCTCTCCCTGGCAGTGAGCCGTCCGAGCTGGCACTGTCTGGCGATTCTCTCCGGGCCGCCCATCAGCAGGTTCCTATCTTTCAATTGCTTGAGCTCGTCGATTCTTTCCTGTTTTTCCATTCCAGTCCTCTCTACTCGTCCCTGCCCTAAAAACCGGTGGGCCATATCTGCATGAAGTGCTGTCCGATGAAGTTGCCCCTCTGCCCGCGCAGTGTCTCCAGGCAGGTGATGAGGTATTTTCTGGCGTCTTGAGGCTCGACGATGTCATCGACGGCGCCGTTCATAGCCGCCTGGAACGGACCCGCCTGCGCTTCCAGTTCCTTCAGGACTTTCTCGGCTTCCGCCTCTGGCTGTGCCGCCGCATCGATGCGGCGTTTGTAGAGTGTTTTCAGGGCGGCTTCCGGCGTCATCGACCTTAAGTCTGCGGTGGTCAACGCGGCGCTGAAATCAGGATTGGAGAGCGGCCCGCACATGGCCGTCGCCGCCATGCCATAAGCCCGGCGGACGATTATCGTTACCTTGGGCACGGTGGTCATGTACATCGCCTGGAGCCAGTGCATCATCTTGGTGGGGAACCGCTTCTGTTCCGCGGTTTTGCCACTGATGAAGCCGGGCGTATCGACCAGGAAAATAAGCGGGATATTAAAGGAATCGCAGAGTATAATCATATCGGTGGCTTTATCACATTCGTCGGGGCCAATGCCGCCGTCATTGTGCAGGGACTGGTTGGCGATAATACCCACCGTGCAGCCATTCAGACGGGCGAAGCAGACCAGGAGCGCCGGCGCAAAGTACGGTTTCAGCACAAAGTAATTGCCGTCGTCGGCGATGCTTCTGACCACCTGCTCCATGTCGAAGGTCTGGACGGGATTGTCAGGGATAAGCGTAGCCAGTTCGTTCAGCGCCCGGTCCGCGGGGTCTCTGGTGGGAACCAGTGGCGTTTCTTCCTCGCAGTTCTGCGGCATGTAGCCAATAAACTCGCGTATCAGCCGGGCGCAGTGTTCGTCGTCTTCAGTGAAGGCATCCACCTGTCCCGTGACCTCGGCGTGAACTTTCCAGCCGCCAAGCTCCTCCGGTGTGGTCTGCTCTTCCAAGGCAACGCCGAGCACCCGCGGCCCCGAAACGGCCATACACGTGCTCTTTTTCACCTGCACCACAAAATCGGACTGTGCCGCCTGCCAGGTGGGGTCGCCGAAGCAATTACCCATGATGCCGATGATGCGCGGCACCTTGCGCGGCGTCTGCAGGGCGCGGATGGGCATGGTCACCGCCAGCACGCCGATACTGCCCTGGACACTTTGCAGGTGCACGCCGCCGCTTTCGCCAAACCGGACGACGGGACAACCGCTGGTTGGCGCCGCAAAACCGAAAGGTCTTATGCGCCGGCCACCGGCGCCGGTCCCGGCCAGCACCGTTGAATCATCCGATTGAATGGAGACGACCCGGCCGTTAATTTTGCCATAACCGTGCAGTTTGCTCGCGGGCAGTAGCTGTTCCGTGCCCGGCAACATGAAAAGTCCCAGCATGCCGGTCTCCACAAATGAACCCGGGTCGACCAGCTTATCAATCCTTTCACGGGCGGTGATGTGCCCGCGCTGACGGTGCCGGGCAATCTTCTCCTGACCTCCCAGGGACAGCGCAATCTCCCGCCTCTTTTTCAGTTCTTCGCGCGCCGTTTGTCTGTTCATGTAAGCGCTCCTTTCCTGCCGCTCTGGCTGTTCTTTTGAAGTATAACGCCAGCATCCTGCCAGTGCAAACCAATCCCTACACATCTTGACATATTGCCACTTTCATATTAATGTAGATATTTATTATAATAATAGTATAGTTAATGTACCGTATCATCATTAGACAGGTGACTTTCAGGTACGGCGGCTTTGTGGCTTTACTGCCTGGAAGGCAACCAAGGGGGATGGGTCGGGGGTGGCTGTGCTCAACAACCTGAGCCTTAGAAGAAAGATAGGACTGCTTACCATGGCGGCGCTCGTTATCGGGCTCGGCCTGTTCAGCACGCTTGCCATACAGTCTATCAACGAGAGTGTGCAAAGGACCCTCCAGGAACGTCTCAGCATCGCCCGGATTGTCGCCACTCACCTTGACCAGACGCTGAACTACATCCTTGTGCAGTTGCGCGACACGGCGCGCGAAGGCGGATTCTCCAGTGGAGCCACGTTCAGCATGGCGGCCAACTCTTTGCGTGAGACCCTTCGCGAGACCGGCGTCCGGATGAACAGCCTCTATTTGATAGACGCCGCGGGCATTGTCACTTACGCCCAGCCATCCGACCCGGGCATAGTGGGGTTTTCCATGACCGGCTATGCGGATATCAAGAAGAACCTGGCCGCGGGGGCGCCCAGTGTCTCCGGGCTGGTCTCCAAACCCTTGGCAGAAACGCCCACCGTTCTCGTCAGCGTGCCCATCGAGAATGCCGCCGGAGAAATCACCGGGGTGCTCGCCTGCACCATCGATACCGCGCAATCCAGCATCGGGGCGTTTGCCCAGAACATCCAGGTGGGCCAGACCGGCTATGTTGAAATCGTCGACTCGAACGGCATTGTCGTGGCACGCACCGGCCCGGGTTCAAAGCCCGACCCGTTCGAACTCAGTGACCACCCCACCCGTTTCGCCGAACTGATTGCCACCGGTCAGGCTACGGTGGGTAAGTGCCACCGCTGTCATACCACGGCCAATAATGTGCAGAAGCAAAGGGATGTCCTGGCGTTCGCGCCGCTTTCAACCGTGCCCTGGGGCGTCGCCATCCGGCAGTCCGAGGCGGAAGCGCTTTACCCCACCAGACAGCTTGAGACCCGCCTGCTCATCCTGGGCACGATACTCGTCGTTTGCACCCTGGCACTGGTCTGGGCGCTCATGCAGAATATAGTCAAACCAATCCGCATGCTGACCACCGCCGCCAACCGCCTGGCAAACAATGACTATGAAGTTGCCATCCCCATTGAGCGTGGTGATGAAATTGGCAACCTGAGCACGGCCTTCCGCACCATGCGGGACGAATTGAGGAAATCGAGGCAGGAAATGGTCTCCCGCTACCAGGCCGCCCGGCACCGGGAGCAGGTGCGCGGTCAGTTGCTGAACAGCGTTATCGATGCGCAGGAGCAGGAGCGCCGCCGTATCGCCCGCGAACTCCATGATGAGTACGGGCAAACGCTTACGGGTTTGATAATGAGCATCGATGCCGTGGAAAGTTCACTGCCGCCGGAGCAGCAACGGCTTAAAGAAAGGCTGACCAGCACCAAGTCTATTATCAGCCACGCCCTTGATGAGATGCGGAGGCTCATTCTCGACCTGCGGCCGCCTTCGCTCGACGACCTGGGGCTGGTGACGGCCATCAAGACCTACGCCCAGCGTCACCTCGGCGATGTTGATGTCAATGTGCAGGTGGAAAGCCATAATCTCAACGCCCGCTTTCCGTCCACGCTGGAGGTCACGATATTCCGGATTGTGCAGGAAGCCGTGCACAACGTCGCCAAACATGCGCACGCCCGGAACGTGAAAATATCGCTGGACCTGCAGGGCGACAAAATTGTGACCGCAATCGAGGACGATGGCCGCGGCTTTGACGCCGATTACGTGCTGAGCCAGGGTGGCGGTAAGGGCCGTTCCTGGGGCATCATCGGCATACGGGAGAGGACGGCGCTCATGGGTGGCACGTTCAATATCTCGTCCCAGTTCGGCAAGGGCACACGCCTTGAGATAGTGATTCCCACCGATCAATCACGCTGGGGGGACAGCGCGCTTCAGGGTGAAGAACCGCAATAGGAGGAGAAAACATGGACAAGATACGGGTGCTGGTCACGGAAGACCACGTCATTGTGAGGGAAGGCTTGCGGGCAATCCTGGACTCCCAGCCGGATATTCAGGTGGCCGGTGAGGCGACCAACGGCCTGGAGGCAATCAAGCAGAACGAAGAGCTAAAACCGGATATCATCCTCATGGACATCAGCATGCCGGAAATGAACGGGCTGGATGCCACCCGCCGTATCAAGCAGGCACACCCGGAGGTAAAAATCCTGGCGCTCACCATGCACGAGGGCGACGAATACTTCTTCGAGGCACTGCAGGCAGGCGCATCCGGCTATTTCGTCAAGGGCGGCTCATCCGCGGAACTGATCGGGGCGCTACGTGCCCTTGCCCAGGGTGATGTTTATATCTCCCCGACCATGACAAAGAAATTGCTGAGCGATTACCTGCGGCGGGCCAAGACCGGACAGGACAAAGAGGTCTACACCGGCCTTACCGGGCGGGAAAAAGAAATCCTGAAGCTCGTGGCAGAAGGCCGCAATAACCAGGATATCGCGGAAAAGCTATTCCTCAGCCCTTCGACGGTACAGACTCACCGGGCGAACATCATGGCGAAGCTGGGTCTGCACAGCCGCACGGAGCTGGTAAAGTATGCCCTCCGCCACGGCCTGATTGTCCTTGACCCATAAACAGTGTAGTTTCGTATACACTATTACATCTAGACAACGCCGAGTATTTCCCCTGTACCATGTAGTGCGATTCCCCTGTTTTCTGGATTCCAACGTATCTCTAACCCGTGCTAGTCTCTATATTGGTGTGACCGGGCAGAACCTATCATCCACGCCTCCACCGTCTGCCGCGGTCAGGTTGACCACCAAAAAGGTAAAGGAGACGGGTACGTAAGAATGAGTACGTGGGTAGTGTTCGTCATCGGTCTGGTTGCCATCGGACTTCTGGCCGCCGCCATCAGGGTTGTCAAGCAGTATGAGCGCGGCGTGCTTCTCCGCCTCGGACGGCTGGTCGGCATGAGAAACCCCGGCCTGAACCTGATTATCCCCTTCATCGACCAGCTCACCAAGGTAAGTCTGCGAGTCAATACCACCGTGCTGGAGCCGCAGGAAGTCATCACCAAAGATAACGTTACCGTCCGGGTTGACGCCGTCGTCTACTTCCAGGTAATGGAGCCCATCAAGGCAATCATCAACGTGGAAAACTACAAGCAGGCGACCATCCAACTGGCGCTGACTACCATGCGGAGTGTACTGGGCCAGTCCGAGCTTGACGAACTGCTGTCACACCGCGACCAGATAAACCTGCGCCTGCGCCAGATTATTGATGAGCAGACGGAAGCGCCGTGGGGCGTTAGAGCCACCCTGGTCGAGGTCAAGGACGTTCTTTTGCCCGAAGCCATGCAGAGGGTTATGGCACGCCAGGCCGAGGCGGAAAGGGAAAAGCGCGCCAAGATTATCCACGCACAGGGCGAACGCGATGCGGCAAAGACACTGGTGGAAGCGGCCGATATTATATCGGTCAATCCGGCGGCCCTGCAATTGCGGTATCTCCAGACGCTGGTCGAAATTTCCGGCGAACGCAACAGCACCATCATTCCGCTGACAATTGACATTGTCAACGCCCTGGGAAACCGGCCCACTCTCAAAGCCGGCGGCGATGGCAACGGGAAGACGGGATAGCCCGCTCCCCCCGGCGAGAAAAGTTCCTGTGGAAGACGATGTCGAACGTAGAAGAACGTAGCGTATACAGTGGCGGCGGGCGTGTCTTGAAATGGCTCACGCTGGTTCTCGGCGCCGCCCTGTTTGCCGCCGTCGCCTGGTTACTGGTGAGACCGGCCCTTGCCGCGGCGAGCGGTGAAGTCCCGGCGGCCGCCGTGAGCGCCACCGCCCAGCCTTCCTCCGTGGATGCCAATTATGCGGTGTACGGGACCGCCGCAGACTACCCTCACCCGGCCGCGCCGGACGGTACGGCTCCCCTGGACTGCCTATCCTGCCACAAGCAGACGTTAAATTACCACGACAAGCTTGGGGCAGGTAACCGGGCTTGCTACGCCTGTCATGTCAGCACTGATTGGAAAATGGACACACTCCAGCTTCCCAGCGGCGCAGTTATTCCCAAGGACGAGTCCAGCCAGCTATGCGGGCAGTGCCACCAGGACCGTTACAACGCCTGGAACGAAGGCACGCACGGTATTCCTGGCACCGTTGCCGCCATACCATGTATCGCCTGCCATAACCCGCACCAGCCCCAGGTTGAGTTCCTGAATATCACTAAACCACCCATGCCGCCCGTGCATACCCCACCGCCTCTGCCGAAAGACCTGGCCATTATCCTGGGCATTTCCGTGGCGTGCCTGATTGCGGGCGCTATTATTCTGGCGCGACGGAGGGAAAATCCATGAGCCCCATTAGCCGCCGCCAGTTCATCACGTACCTTGTTGGCGCCGCCGGTGCTGTTGTGCTGAGCACCCGGGTTGCGCAAGCCGCCTCAAAAGCCGGTGACGTGACGCAGAGTCGCACTGACCCGGTGCCAGCCGCCAGAAAAAAGACTCCGGGCAAACCTGTTGTCGACGGCGTCGAGACGCAGGCAGTCGCCGGCGCCAAATTCGGCATGGTGATTGATTGCGGCGCCTGCATCGGGTGCCGCCGCTGTCAGTATGCCTGCAAAACGGAAAACAACACACCGGACACCATTTCACCCGCCTGGATAGAGGTATTCGGGCTGAAAAACGAGGTTGACCTGACGGGCCACGCTTCAATGGAAGAGTTGAGACAGGGCGCCACCACCTCTTACACCGAATCTCCCAAACCCGGCATGTGGTACCTTGCCACGCAGTGCAACCACTGCGATAATGCGCCCTGCGTGCAGGTCTGTCCCACCGGCGCCACTTACAAAACTGAAGACGGTTATGTGCTGATGGACTACAAGAAATGCGTGGGGTGCCGCTTCTGCGTAGTCGCCTGCCCGTACAATGCCCGCCGTTTCAACTGGGTGCCTCCCAAATTGGACGAAAAGGACATCAACCCGCAGGTGCCGGTCAGGCCGGTTGGCGTGGTAGAGAAGTGCACGTTCTGTGTTCACCGCACCCGCGATGGCAAATTGCCGCGTTGCGTGGAAGCCTGCCCGGTCAGCGCCAGGCACTTCGGCAACCTGAATGACCCGCAGAGCGAGGTCTCCCGGCTTTTGCGTTCCACGCCCAACTTCAGGCTCCTCGAGGATTTGAATACCGAACCCAGCATCCGCTATATCACGCGGGGAAGAAAGTTTACAGGATAGAATATGTTACGCCGCACGACCATAGACCAGCATCAGGAAAGTCTTTTGCGTCCCCTGCTGAATACCGGCAGACCATTCCTCATGCTCTGCGCCGCTCTTGCCCTGATAGTGGGCTGGGGAGTTTACGCCTGGATTATCCAGTTGAGCCAGGGACTGGGCGTCACTGCCATGAGGACGCCGGTGGGCGCTACCTGGGGAGTCTACATCGTCAATTTCATTTTCTTCGCCAGCATGGCGCACGGTGGCATGGCCGTCTCCGCCGCCGTACACCTGCTCAAAGCGGAGAAGTTCAAACCACTCGCCCGGATGGGCGAGGTGCTGACTATTGTGGCTGTCTGCATGGCGGGGTTCAGCATCGTCATCGATATGGGCAGACCGGACCGTGTTTTCAACATGATACTGTACTGGCCCGGGCGGGTCGGGGAGTCACCGCTAACCTGGGACATCACGGTAATCATACTGTACTTCATGCTGTCCCTCTCCTTCCTGTGGTTGACCATGCGGCGGGACCTGGCACGCCTGGCGGACCGTTTCGGCATACGCGGCCGCCTCTACAAGGTGATGCTCATCGGCTACCGGCAGGAAGAGGACAAGAAAATAGACCGGCTGGCATACTGGCTGTCCATCGCCATCGTCTTCCTGATCGTCATGCTCAGCGGTGGTGTCATCCCCTGGATTTTCGGGCTGTTGCCGGCGCAGGCCGGCTGGTTCAGCTCCATGGCAGGCCCTTATTTCCTCACGGCGGCGCTGGCATCTTCCATGGCGGCGGTAACCATTGTGGCCGCGGTCCTGCGCAAGATTTACGGATGGCAGGAGCATATCAAGCCAGACCTCTTCCGCACCCTGGGCGTAATAGTGGCTTTGATTACCGCGTTTTATATCTACCTGAGTTTCACGGAACAGCTTACGGTGAACTTCGCCGGCCCGCACGGGGAGGTGGCCGTCTCCGAACTGATTCTCAGCGGTGAACTTTCCCCGCTCTACTGGGGCACCATGATCGGGGGCTTTATCCTGCCCACCATGCTCATGCTGGCGCAGGCAATCCGCCCCAAATGGTTCAGCATGACGCGCACGGTAATTGCCGCCGTGGTGCTCGTCATTGCCTTCTGGGTAAAGCGGTTCCTTATCGTGGTGCCTTCACTCCTGCGGCCGCTCCTGCCCTTCCCCTCCGGCACCTATTCACCCACATGGATTGAGTGGTCGATCGTCGCCGGCACGGTCGCCCTGGCAGTCCTGCTGTATGCTGTTTTTATCAAGGTATTCCCCATCGTGGAGGCGCAAGAGAAATGATTGGATACATTGTGATTGCGATGGTGCTGTTGCCGGTGATTGTGCTCATCGGCGCGTTTGTCCTGGAGAAGCCACGCAATTTCCGCGTTCCGGCGCTCCTCCTTGGCTCGCTGGCGGCGCAGACCGCTTTTGTCTTTATTTTCCTGGCGCTCTTCGGTCTTTTACTTGGACTGCTGATACCACAGTAGAACGCTGAGATTACCATGCAGAAAGTGCGCATCCTGATTGCTGAAGAAAATGCTTCCGTCCGTGAAAACGTCCGCGCTATCCTGGCACGAGAAGATGGCATCGAGGTTACGGGTGAGGCAGGCTCCCTGCCGGAAATGATGGCGAGGGTGAACCAGTCACGCCCGGATATCCTCCTGCTCAATGTGACGATGGGCACGGGCGACCGGCCCAGCATCCTGCGCCAGGTCAAAGCCTTTTATCCGGACATCAGAATCATGGCGGTCACTATGGCGGACTGCTGCGAATATTTCTTCGAGGTGCCCCGCCCCGGCGCTTCCAGCTACATCATCAGTGCCGGCTCCCCGGCTGAATTTCTGGCGGCACTGCGCAAGCCCGCCCATAGAACCGCGCCGAGCCCCCGGCACACCGCCGGCGAGTTCCTGACCGATTATGCGAGACAGGCGCGCGACCGGCACGGCGGCAACGGACAGGTGCATCTGACCGGCCGCGAGAAACAGGTCCTGGAGTTGGTGGCGGATGGCCATGCCAATACTGCCATCGCCGACCGCCTTTCGATGAAACCGTCCACGGTGCGCACACACCGGGCGAATATCGTGGCGAAGCTGGGCCTTCCCAGCCGCACGGACCTGGTCAAATACGCCCTGGCGCACGGCTTCGTATCACTCTGGTCGACTGAATAATGTACCCATGCCTACTCTGTTTTGAGTATCCGCCAACTGTTTTCCCATTAGTTTGTATTAACCAGATTCCACAACTCGGTGTATATTCCACACCCCATGATTGTGCTATTGTATTCTCACAAATAAGTAAAGAGGGCAGTATACGAATCCCGGCACCGGTCTTTAGCCCTCTGAAATGGAGCGACTATGCAAAGGCAAGGGGCCTCCGAAGACATTTCCTCCGGCGAGGTAATGCGGCTGACCGGCATCGTGACGATTGTCCTGAGTATAGTCGTGGGACTGGTTGCCATGTTTGCTTTCCCGGCAGCGTGCAGCGCCCTGGCGAGCCTGGTGCTGTTTATGTCCGGGATTTTTCTCATCATCGGGCTGGTAATACTGGGCATCAGTCTCTTGGCATCGAGGCGGCACGCCTAGCCGCATCCGCATACTTGCAGAGCGCGGGGAATCGTCCCTGAAATGGAGGTTCCCTCAGGGTTTCTGGCAGGACGCGGTTTCCTCTCCAAAGTGACGTCCTGTCGGAAACCTTTCTTGTGCCTATCGGGTTAACTCCGCTTTTACACGGTATGGTGTATGTCTACTTTACAATTTGGGATTTACCGTTTTGTAAAGTTGGGGGTGATATAATAGTGTGGGGGTGAAGCCTAACGGGTGGGCATCTGGCTGTGGACTAGAATGCAGAGGGTTCGACTCCCTTCACCTCCACACAGCTATTGACAATTAGATATAAATATGCTATTTTAATCATACACAGCCAGATGGGTACTAGAACCCAAGGGGCTAGGAATGTGACGTTGAACCAAAAAGGAGAGACGTATTCCTAGCCTCTTCCTTTTCCTCCAATAATATTATTGACTTTTAGATATGGTTTGCGGAGACAAGCCGATAGGCACAACCTTCTTTGTCTGAGGCGGTGGTGAAAGTGACCGGCAACTGGAAAATCGGTAACGGTTCACGGGTGGCGGTGGTAGGTGGCGGGCCGGCAGGGTGTTTCTTCGCGCTCTATCTTCTCAAATACGCCCGCCAGGCCGGCGTCCTGCCCGAGATCACCGTGTACCAGGAACGGTCCTTCGACGAGCCCGGACCGGGAGGCTGTAAAGGCTGTGCCGGTGTACTCTCCCTGTCGATCGCCCGGAACCTCCCTGAGCTGGGCCTGAAAATACCGCCGGAAGTCATTCAATCGAGGATTGACAGCTATGCCGTGCACAGTCCTTACCTTTCCCTGAGCATCAATAACCCGGACAAGGAAATTGAAATCATCAGCGTCTACCGTGGCGCGGGTCCGCTGCGGGGAGTCGCGGCTAAGGGCATCAGCTTCGACATGTGGCTCATGCGGGAAGCGGAACAGCGTGGAGCAGTCATAGCGCCGTTCAGAGTGGAGGGGATTGATGTCACCGGCAGGCCGGCGGTGAAAGCGGCAGGCTCAAATCATGAATATGACCTGGTGGTGCTTGCCGGCGGCGTCAACGGACGCGGTCTCCAGGTATCCGGTCTGGAATACCGTCCGCCGCGCACGGTGCCTGTGGCGGTGGCGGAATTGCTCGGTGACGAGCAAGAGGTACACAGGTCACTAGGGAATGCCGCCCATGCCTTTCTAATTCCTCGCTCGCGGGTGCTTTTCGGCTCCCTCGTGCCTAAAGGGCAGTTCATCAATGTCTCGGTAATGAGCCAGCCGGCCGCATCAGTCTCCGTGAACGATTTCCTTTCCGAAAAGACGGTGCAGGCTGTTCTGCAGGGCAGCTACCGGCGCGTCTGTGCCTGCCGGCCGCAGGTGCCCGTAAGCAGTGCCCGCGGCTATTTCGGCGACGGGTTTGTTGCCATTGGCGATGCCGCCGTGTCCAGGCTGTATAAGGACGGCATCGGGTCTGCCCTGGTGACAGCCAGACAGGCCGCGCACACTGTAGTCCACCATGGCTTTGCGGCGCGGGACTTCCGCCGCTATTACCAGCCGCTATGCAGGAAGCTGGGACGTGATAATGCCTGGGGGAAAGGGCTGTTTTTCGCGGTGGACCGCACGCGGAATTCCCGCCTCTTTCTGTTTGCCCAGCACCGGCTCATCGGCGATGAACAGAACGATGTGAAAAAACCACAGCCTTTCACCCGTATCGCCTGGGGTATGTTCACCGGAGCTTACAGCTACGGCAGCATGCTTATGGCGGCGCTCCGACCGGGCTCGCTGGTCAGGTTCTGGAGCGCCTTGATACGGGAGGCGGTAACCATGATCACACCACTAAAAGCAGAATCGCCCCGCCGTCTGCACATTGGCGGGAAAAAGATAGTCATCCTGGGCAGTGGTTTCGGTGGCACGTACGCCCTGCGCTACCTGGTACGCGCCCTCAATAAAAACGAGAATGTCGATACGGTGATGATCAGCCGCGAAAACTATTTCCTGTTCTCACCACTCGTCCACGAGGTGGCCCTCGGGGGTATCGAACCGCGGCATATTGCCTACCCCATCAGGCGCATCCACCAGCGGGACAGGTTTGCCCTGGTCCAGTCCGAGGTTACGGGAATTGACCTGCAAACACGCATGGTGACCACTGCCACCGGGAACTATTCCTATGATTACCTGGTACTGGCGCTGGGCGGCGTGGCCGACCGGTCGGAGCTGAAATCCCCGGGCGCACAGGTATTCACACTCAGGACGCTCCGTGATTCGCGCCTGCTCAGGGACCACATTATCGGTGTGCTGGAGCGCGCCAGCCTGGAAAAGAACCCCGGCCGTCGCAAACACCAGCTCACTTTTGTGGTTTCCGGCGGCGGTTACATCGGCGTGCAGGTGGTCACTGAACTGCACGACTTCGTTACCAAGAACATCCGCAAATACTACCCGACGATTCCCGCGGAGGACGTCCGCATCATGCTCATCGAGCCGGAAGCTAAAATTCTGCCGCAAGTTGATGACCGGCTCAGCCGCTTTGCCGCCAAACGCATCGCCCGCATGGGCATCGAGACACGTGTCAACTCGCGGGTGGTTTCCTGCGGAGAAGGGTACGCGGAACTGAGCGGCCCGGAAATTGTGCCCGCGGAAACCGTCCTGTGGGTTGCCGGCCAGGTGGCGCATCCCCTGGTGGCAGAACTGCCCACCGCAAACGATAGGCTGGGGCGGGTAGCAGTCACCCCGACGATGGAGATACCGGGCTACGCGGGCGCTTACGCGGTGGGCGACTGTGCCCACTTTGAAGACCCGCGCACCGGGCTGGCAATACCACCCCGCGCCCACACCACCGTCAGGCAGGCAAAGACGGCCGCGCGCAACATCCTGGCTGACCTGCGCGGGCGGGAGAAAAAACCCTATCACTATTCTGAGGGCGGCGAGTTCGTGACGCTCGGTGACTCGAGCGCCATGTTGCGCATCGGCAAACTGAGACTCTACGGTTTTCCGGCACGCGTTCTCTGGCTTGTGACCTACACACTGCTGGTTTCCGGCACGTACAACCGCATGCGTGTCATGACCGACTGGTTGCTGGCCATAATCTTCGGGCGGCACCTGACCTACTTCGGCTACCAGCGCGAGCAGTAACCCGGATTCAGCCCGCCACGCTTCAATTTTGCCTGCCAAACATGGTATAACTATGACATCTATCTGTTCCCTGCGGCGCAAGAAAGGAGCCTGATTTGACCGGGATTGCGGATTTCGAGCGGCTGTTCAACCCGTCTTCAATCGCCATCGTTGGGGCTTCCAATGAGCTGTCTAAGAGCGGCGGGCGCTTTTTCCGTGGCTTGATGACTGGCGGCTACAAAGGCGGCCTTTACGCGGTCAACCCTAACGAGCCGGTGGTCTTCGAACAGAAAAGCTACCGCTCCATCGCCGATATACCCGGGGACATCGACCTGGCGGTGCTGGCAGTCCCGGCGAGGATAGTCCCGCAGGTCATGGCTGATTGCGCCCGCAAAAAGGTCAGATTCGTCATTGTGCACAGCGCCGGGTTCTCCGAACTGGGTCTCGATGGCAAGGAGCTTGAGCATGAAATGCTGAAATTCGCAACGCAGAGCGGCACGCGCATCATCGGGCCTAATTGCATGGGCATATATGCGCCGGCGGCGCGGATCAATACCATCGCCGCGGGAGCAGGCGGCAGTGATATGCCCGGTCCCGTCGCCTTTGTCGGGCAGAGCGGCTGGGTGACGGAGAACGTCATTGTCATGGGGCACGAGCGTGGCTTACGCTTCAGCAAGGTCGTCAGCATCGGGAACCAGAGTGACGTGACCATCGAGGAGCTTATCGCTTATTTCGGGGAAGACCCTGAGACTCGGGTCATTGGCTTTTATGCGGAGGGTTTGAAGCGCGGCCGGGAATTCCTGGAAACGGCGCGCCGGGTCTCCAAGAAGAAGCCAATCATCGCCTGGAAGGGAGGACGTTCCGCGGGCGGAGCCCGGGCCGCGTCATCGCATACTGGTTCGCTGGCAGGCAATGGCGCCATTATGGACGATGTCCTGACGCAGTGCGGGGCCGTCATTGCCCGCGACCTGGATGACCTGATGGACCTCATGGTGGGGTTCACATCTCCGGTATTACCGCGCGGCAACAAAGTGGGGTTACTGGTCGAGGCGGGCGGCGGGGCAGTATCAGGCTGTGACGCCGCCGAATTGCTCGGCCTGGAAATCCCGGTGCTTTCAGAACAGGCACAGAAAGACCTGGTCACCACATTG
>Ga0315284_10004360_pt1 | contig 20091 bp, 20 predicted proteins | sample YL17G09_16_MG_FD_203696 | JGI IMG/M metagenome (GOLD analysis project Ga0315284, IMG submission 203696) | Sediment microbial communities from Yellowstone Lake, YNP, Wyoming, USA - YL17G09_16 | ecosystem: Environmental > Aquatic > Freshwater > Lake > Sediment | place: USA: Wyoming | collected...
CTGTTGAAAGCGGGCTTGCGATGGACGTCGTGTATGATGATGGTTTAGTAATAATGCAGGATCAGCTCAAGGTCGACGTGGACGGAACTAGGCAGACGATAGGAGCGGCGCAGGCAGAGGCGTTTGCTCTGTCCTTAAGCATAGCCTATCCAACAAGCGAGAGCATCATTGCCCTTCTACAGGTTGCACATAGAGAATCCTGTTCCTTGTCAATTGCGGCAGCAATACCAACAAAAGAAACAATAGAGGATCTTCTAAGAAAAGCTCACGCCGAGATGACAAGCCTACGTGGTGCCGCCAAGATTGACTAGCAGTCGGCTTTGCTGTTTTTTCAGAAGTGTGCGTCATACTGGCTGTTAAGATTTGCATAAGCTGCTGACATTTAATTAAGACACGTTTGGACGAGTGTCATGGTTGTAGTGGCATTCAGGATTCCGGCCTGGAAAGAAGACCAGTCAGCCTATGGAATGAGAAGCGTTAACTCGGTTCGAATCCTCTTTGTTAGAGTCTGTGCATCTTCATCTTTGATTATATCATCATTTTGTAATCGGAATCCGAACAAGACATTACCGTTTTTAGGCTATTCGTACGAACGTCAAAGGCGCGCGGTCCGAGGTCAAATGCAAGTTGGATGGGTTAACGTGTTTTGGTTTGATGTGGATGCGCTTGTGGCTATTTGCCCGGCTAGGTTGAAGAAATAGAAAGGAGAAAACGAAGAATGGTGAAACTTAGCGTCATTATTCCGCACCTGAATTATGGTCGCTATTTGAAAGAGTGCCTTGACAGTTTGGATCTTCAAACTTTCCGCGATTTCGAGGTAATTCTTGTTGATGGTGGTTCTAAGGATAGCACGTTTGAGGTTTTGAAGGATTACTCATGGGTTAAGGTTTTGTCAGACGTTCCGCCACAAGGCCCAGTTAAAGCCGTGAACAAGGGTATTCTTGCGATGAAGGGCGGGTTTTTCCATCAGCTTAACAGTGATTGCGTTCTTGAGCCTACGATGTTTGAGGACTGCATGGCTGTTCATGAGCGTTACCCGAATCTTGGTTTTGTTTACACGGGCTGGCGGATCATTAACGATGATGGAGAGACGGTTGGTTTTGCGAAGCAGCCGAAACAGTTTAACCGGAATCTTTTGCTCCGTGGGAACTTTGTTGACGCTTCAAGCATGATTATCCAGCGCGAGTGTTTCACACGGTTGGGTGATTTTGATGAGCGTTGCCCTTGGAGTATGGATTGGTTGATGGCTGCGAAGACTTCAGAGTTTTACCCTGTACGCTTTATTGATAGGCCTTTGTTCCGTTACCGAGTGCATAAGGGGCAGATCACGGAAACGAAGAGTCAGAAGGAAGCTGGGAAGGCTTCGAAAATCATTCGTGGTTACTATTCGTGGGATGAGCGTTTAAAATCCGATTTGACTGTTTTTGCTAGAAAAGTTGGGAAGGAGTTGCTAAGGCGATGAAGGATTGTGTAGTTTTCTGCACGATAAGATCGACAGAATCTTTCAAGGCTTACGCTGAGAACTTCCGCAAATACGGGCATAATCCACATGTGGTTGTGGTTGACGAGACAGGAGAAACCCGTGAGCTGATTCATAAAAGTCTTGAAGGCTTCAATGTCGAGTTTTATGGTGCAGAGGAGCGGAAACGATTTTTTGAGCTTCGAGGGTTTGATTCTGAGACGGTTCCAGCTAAGACGACTGACGTTATCGGCTTCAGTTTGCTTGTCGTTTATCCACGGAATTATGATATGGTCGTTTTTGTGGACGATGACACTTACCCGATTCAGCATTATGATTTTCTTGGAAGGCACTGGAAGAACCTTGACGAACACAGCATGAAGGTGATGGATTCTCTTCACGGCTGGGTAAATCCTCATCCTAGAATGTTTGGGCGAGGCCACCCTTACGTTTTGAGAAATGGGCATATTGACATGACGACGGATAAGATGTGTGAAGGCTCTGTTTTGAACATGGGTTTGTGGCGTGACGTTCCAGACTTGAACGCCATTGACTATCTTTTCTACGGTTCATTGCAAGGCATCTACCATGATAAGGGCGTTTTTGATTCTAAAAGCTACATTCTAGGAGACAACTACATGCCTTTGTGCAGAATGAACATGGCTTTTAGACCGGAAATCATTCCAGCGTTTTATCAGGGAACAGGAGACGTTCATGGTGTTGGAAGGTATGGCGACGTTTTCAGCGGCCTATTCTTGATGAAGATTGCCCGGTTCTTGGGTGATAACATCAGTTTTGGGCATCCACTTTGTGTTCACAAGAAGGAGCCACGAGACGTTTTCAAGGATGTCAAGAACGAATGTGAAGCTATCAAATTGAATGAGACGATGTGGAAAGTGCTAGACCAGATCGAGATTGAAGGCAAAGATTACGGTTCATGCTATCTGAGTTTAGCTAAAGGCTTGTTGAAGCATAAACGTGAATTTCATAATCCTGAGTACATTGAATATCTTGTTGGCAGAATGCGGAACTGGGTGAAAGTTGTTGAAGTCTGATGTAGAATGTGGTAATGGCTTCTATGGTCGTGTTGTTAGGAGTTTTGCTAGGTTAACAGCTCCTTTACGCAACAGAATAACACAAACAATCACACCTAACGTTTGGAGTAAAGGAACACAAGATTATATTTCTGGAGTCCCAAGACCTAGCACCAAGTATGCTAAACGTGTTTTTGGCTCTGCTGAAATTGCTGTTGCCGAAATTGGCGTAGCTGAAGGCATAAACGCTGAAAGCATACTTGAAATGTTAAACGTGAAAAAGATGTTTCTTGTTGACCCTTATGAACCGTATTTCACAGATGCCAGAATTGGAGATGGAGTTACACCTAGAGGGATTGAAACGAAATTTGTGGACATAAACGCTAAAGTTCTTGTGGCTGAAAGATTAGCACGTTTCAAGAGCAAGATAGAGTTTGTTCCTTTATATTCTACTGAGGCAGTTCATGTGATTCCAAAGGTTGATTTTGCATACATAGACGCTAACCACGATTTCCCGCATGTTACAGAAGACATAGAGAACTATTGGCCTAAAATAAAGCCTGGTGGAATACTTAGCGGACACGATTTTGAACAGAATTATCCTGGCGTCACAAAGGCTGTGGTGAACTTTGCGGTTCATAATGATCTTCAGCTTTTCACTGAACATGTGGATTGGTGGTTTAAAAAATGAAATTTGATGTTTGGATGTGTACCTTTAACAGTGAAAAGATGTTGCCATTAATATTAAAGCGAATTTGCGAGGTTATTCCAGTCAAGGTAATTAACAAGAAATTCATAGTTGACGATTTCTCTACTGATAACACTAAAAGAGTGGCTGAAAAACTTGGTTGGCAAGTGTATCCGAACAAGGAAAAAGGTTTAGACTCTGCACAACGATATGCTTTTTCGCTTGTGGAAGCAGATTATTGTGCCAGTTTTGAGCATGATTTATATTTGTCTAGGGATTGGTTTCCACTCATTCCTAAACACGTTATGGACCTCAGATGTGACGTTGCTCAGGGAATTAGAATAAGGGACGTTAAAGGCTTTAGGGAGCTAGACATTTATGACAATAACCATAGGTAATAACTTCTGCTGACAACACGTTTTTTTCTATGACACAGGGAAACAAAGAGACTCTTATAGAGCATGTGGACAAAGGTTCTTGTGGTCATCTTAGATGGTATGTTGACAAAACCGTATGCTCTAGACATATCAGGGGTGACATAGGCAACAGTCTTAGACATGACTACCTTATTAGCCGTGCAGTAAATCGAGAGAAACTTTCTAAACCTCTGAGGTGTTTGTTAAATGCACCTTTACTATCATTGAAGGTTTTCAAAGAAACTAGAGACATTTCAGTGATTATTCTATATCCTTTGGAACGGTTCATGATTTTAAGTGGTGCAATAGCAAAAAAAGTTGTTGAATAAAAGGGTGAAAGAGAAAATGAATGTGACTTTAGTTTATCCATGTATCAGAAATTTTGGTGGGTTCAATAGTCTTGGAAGAAACCATGAGGGTTGCTTTATTCTTCACGGTTTGCCAAGCATCGCCGCATGTCTTGAACAAAGAGGACACAACGTTAAGCTTCTTGACTTGCGGGAACGCTTGAGCTGGAACGATGCTGAAGCATGGTTAAGACATGATAATGGCGACTTCTACGGAATCTACATGAGCACCCTAGACTACTACGAAGCAAGACATGCCGCGCAACTCATCAGGAAGACGCATCCGAAAGCGCACATCTGCGTGGGTGGTCCTCATCCGAGCATTGGCCCAGAAGGATTAGCTAAGTTGGGCGAGTTTGACTTTGTTTTCAAGGGCGAAGGCGAAATCACTTTCCCACAAATGGTTGAGAATCCAGACGGATTCAGCCAAATCGTTGAAGGTGTGCATCCGGACTTGAACAAGCTTCCATACGAGAAACGCGAAATCTTCAACATGAAAAAAGTGTTAGCCACAAAGCACCCTGTCTATCCTAAACCTTTCATCAATGTGATTAGCGGTAGAGGATGCCCATTCAACTGCAGTTTTTGTAAGCCTGGTGAAGACTTGGTTTTTGGCAAGTTTCGTATGCGAAGCGTGGAGCATTTGATGGGCGAAACCCAGCTCATGCAAGATCGTTACCACTTCAACATTTTGATGGTTGACGACGATCTTTTCACGGCTAAACCAGACTACGTTATGGAATGGTGTGACGCTTACGAGAAAATAGGGAAACCGTTTGCCATTCAAACCCGCGCAGACTTATGCTACAAGCATCCTGAGATTTTCAAGCGTATGAAAGAAGTCGGCTTAAAGTGGGTGAGGATGGGTCTTGAATCTGGAAACCAGCGAGTGCTTAACTATATGCGGAAGGGTACGACGGTTGAACAGAACTATGGTGCTGTTGAAGTCTGCCACAAGCTTGGTCTTCAAGTCATAGTAAACTACATGCTAGGGTTGCCGACGGAAACGAAAGAGGAAATCCTTGACACACTCAGAATGATTAACATGACCCGTCCAGAACAGAGGAGCGCGGCTTTCTATACGCCTATTCCGGGGACGGACATGTGGGAAGACTGCAAGCGTCGCGGATTACTTGTTTCAGACGATCCAACCATTCTAGGGACACGTAGCATTACGGATCAGCCTCGACTCAAAGGCGTAGACTACGCTTGGATTCAGACGCAGATGTACGGGCGCCTTTATCGTCAACGGCATGGGGCGAGAAAAATCTTGAATCGTCAAGAGATGGAGCCAGTACGCAGAGTTTTGAACAGGGTTCTACCAAGAATAGTTCACTAGATAGTTTGTTTGTGCTTCGTACATGTATCACTCAGGGAATTTTGCTTCAATCGCCCTCTGCGTCAACCGCAGAAATAGGCGAATCATTAGGTTTGGAACTTGAACGGTTAACTCACTCATGTTCTTCGCCGTATAGAGCGCTTAAACTTACTCCTACGCCTTGAATCATCAGAAGCAAATATCCCATTCCAAGTATGTCAATTAACCCCATTGGCGTCCAACCTAATAATCCCATATTTTCACCTCTTCCTTAGTAGTTTTGGGAAATAGTCTTCCCACGGCAACACATCATAATGCGCGAGTACCGCGCTTGTCCCAGCCGTTGTCTGCATCGTCCACCCACCATAGGCTGAAATCTCGAATGCGTCAAATCGATAGTTTCTTCTCAGCTCGTTTTCGCGGTTTTTGGAGTGGTAAAGCTTTCAAGGTAAAGTTTATATTGTAACCTCGCTATTTGAAGCAAAAAGGCGACTTCAAACGGTTACCAGTAAAGAAGTCTGAAAAGGTTAAAATAGCCGATTTGAGAGGTGAAAGTGTATGGAATACGTTTACGCTGCGATGCTCCTTCATAAAGCTGGAAAAGAGATCAATGACCAAAACCTGACCCAAGTTTTGACAGCGGCAGGAATAAACGCTGACGTAGTGCGGGTCAAGGCACTGATAGCTTCACTGGCTGAGGTCAAGATCGACGAGGCAATAAAATCCGCGCCGACGATGATGGCCGCACCGGCAGCAGCTCCAGTAGCAGCTGCACCACAGGCTGAAGCAAAGCCGAAGGAAGAGGACAAGAAGAAGAAAGAAGAGGAAGACAAGAAGAAAGAAGAAGCAGCGCTCGAAGGACTAGGAGCACTATTCGGTTAAAATTTCCCCCCTTTCCGATTAATTGTTTTCTCTAGTTTTCATTTAGTCATCTTGTAATAGTCAATGATCTAGTTCTGCTTTCCTTGAAAGAAGGAGTGCGTTTCCTCATTTAGGCAGGATGTTTTTTTTGTTCTTATTTTGTCTATTCCAAAGCATTTTTGAGACAGCAACTACTGCCCACCCAAGAATGATCATAAAAGTGCCTGGAAGAGGACGTCTCCAATAAGTGAGCATGGCAAATTCGAAGATGCCAAATGATATTGCCATTGCTGCAACTGATGCAATTGTAGTTTTTCTATCATACCTCTTATGGGTTTGGATTGCCAACAATCCTGCGAAGAAAAAGTCGCCGAGTCCAAGACCGGTCAATCCCAGTTCTCCCGCCTCATTCATGATCAGAGGCACAATTGGTAACTGAACCATCACTGGAAGATTAAGGCCTGCCACGGTTTTTGCTGCTTCGATCATTGTTCCTGTTACTAGAACCAGAATTATGTCCATTACTGTCAATAAGCCTGTGAAGATTACTGTAGTTTTCCATGTGAACAGGGTTCCGATGTACAGAGTGATGAGTATTGCGAAGATGACGCCATAGACATTTGAGAGATAGTACCGCCATATGTCCGTCGTACTGAAGAAGGCATATATCAGAACGAAAGTCGCTGGAGGAATCACTGCCAAGTACTCTCGTTTGTTGGAGAATATGTAGGTGAATATGAAAAGAAGGGTCGAGTAGGAAAACAGAAACAGTATCATCAGAGGTGCCATCATGTCTCTGAGAAGAACTATAGCCGACACCATAACGGCCATTGCAGTCACAAGCAAAACCGCGTCCCGTGTCTTGAATTCTTTTTCTTCCAGAGTAGTCTTCAGCTTGCTCTCAGTTTTCTGATTCAGCCACCATGAAACCAAAGTTACAGCAGCAAGTGCCAAAGGCATAATGATGTCGAATATCATACTCTCAGAATGGTTGAACAAACATTTAATCCTTTACGCAGAGAAACACGTGTTTAGAATTGCCAACGTGGCAATGAGGGCCTCTTCCGTCCTCACCGTTTCGGTTCCTTGCAGGGGAATAGTATTCACAACATAATCAAAGATATCGTTCAAACCGAGTCCTTCATACCTGGCTATCTCGTTCAATCCTCGCGTTGGTGCTCCAAAAACTATGAGGATGCTTCTTGAGTCTCTCCACCTGTCAGCTATTTCTTCAGCAACTTTAGCGAATGGATGACCATACTTGGATGTGGCGATTGTCAAGTCGAAGTGTTTGCCCTTCACCAATTTTCCAAGAGAGCTTTTTTCTTCTGCGACTGAATATCCCCAGTATGTGGTTATATCTTCCTGGTTTGCCAGTTCAGCTTCAACCTGTCGCTCAATTTTTGTAATCTTAACCGTGACGCGTTTGTTCACTGGTATTTGTCTGTCTCTGATCAAGGCAGGCTGTTCAACGCCAATGTCTACAAGCATGCTTTCGCCTGTTTTGGACAACGTTATGCCTTCGCGGTATTCTCCGACTTTTAGCTGTTTCATCTGCTTGTCTAATGGATGATGTGGTGTCCGCAATGGCGGGAGGATTCCTGCAAACTGCAGTTCTGGCTGGATTTTGAAGAGTCTCTTGCGCAAATATTGTGGTGCCTCCATGTAAGAAAGTAGCAGGGCAATCAGGTTCATTTCCACAGTCTGATCGATCTTGAGGTTGTCTTGGTAGATGATGATTTCGTCTACCCTGAAGATGGCTGCTGCCCGTCCGATCAAACCTATTTTTGAGGTTTTTTCGCGTAGGTGCGGTGTATCTGAAACAACTGAAGCCGGTATTGCGATGGAGATTCTTTTTTCACGCAATTGCTTTTCGCCTTAGAACCTGTTCATGTTCGTTGAGTCTTTCTGTTTAAAAGCTAAAAGCAGAATATAAGACTTACAATAAGGCTTTGAGGCGAAATAGAATTGCCGACAAAATCGGTTCTTGACGACCTTGCCAAGATTAAGAGCGTTGACAAGAGCGATATGCTTTCTTTCTGCACAGATGCGCCGAAGCATTATGAGGTAGCCTGTAAGGCTTCGAGGAAGCTGAAGCTGAGCTTTCCTAAGCCGAAGGAGATTATCGTTGCTGGCATGGGCGGTTCGGCTATTGGCGGCGAGCTGTTGAAAGATTGGGCTAGAGACAAGATAGCCGTGCCCATTGAAGTGTGCAGAGACTATTCTTTGCCAGCTTACGCAGACGAGAGCACACTCGTTTTTGCGGTGAGTTACTCAGGCGAGACTGAGGAGTCACTGAGCGTTTTTCTAGACGCTGTTAAAAGAGGCTGCGAGATCATTTCTCTAAGCTCCGGCGGAAAACTGCAGGAATTTGCTGAGAAACTAGACGTGTCACATATCCCTGTTCCGAAGGGCATGGCTCCCCGTGCTACATTGCCATATCTGTTTATGCCATTTCCGTCAATTCTGGAGAGTATCGGTCTAGTTTCAAATGTTGATTTAGAGATCTCTGAGACGATAAAGGTTCTGAAACAGGTTAGCGTTGAAAACTCGCCTGCAAAGCCAGTGAACAGCAATTTCTCCAAGACATTGGCTTCTGCAATATGCGGCTCAGTTCCCGTTGTCTATGGCTTCGGCTTTTATCGTGCCGTGGCTCAACGTTTCAAGACGCAGTTTAACGAGAACAGCAAGGTTCCAGCAAAATGGGAGTTTTTCCCAGAACTGAACCATAACGAGATAGTAGGCTGGGAAGGCATCAGCGATCATGCGAAGCTATTTTCGATAATCTTGATACGAGATGCTGATGAGCCTGTTGAGCTACATACAAGAATTGAAACAACGAAAGAGCTGATGCGTAAAGAATCTTTAAGGATCTTTGAGGTCTACGGCAAAGGCAAGAGTATGCTTGCAAGAATGTGCTCAGTTATCTGTCTTGGCGATTTTACAAGCGTCTATCTTGCAGTTCTGCGCGGCGTTGATCCTACGCCTGTGAGAACAATAAATGTGCTCAAAGAAAGATTGGCAAAGAGCGGAACTAAAGACCGAATAGTCAAAGAATTGGAAAAGATTGCTGGAAAATAAGGGTCTTATTGGCTTATGAAGTCAGTGAACATTTTTTCTGCCATTTCAAGCGGAACCTGCCTTGGTGGATGCTTGAAAGCGTATGCACATATCTGCTGTATTGTGCCTTTCTGTTTTCGGTCCTTGGCGATTTTTGCGGCTCTTATCACGTCAAGGAGCACGGAGCCAGCGTTTGGCGCGTCGATGGTTGAGAGTTTGAGGTCTATCTGCATGGGCACGTTGCAGAAGTGTATTCCTTTGATCCAGAAGTAGCTGTCTCGTCTGTTCTGGAGGAAATCCACGTAGTCTGTTGAGCCAGCCACAACTTCAGCCTTGTAAGGAAGCGCGGATTCGACGGATTCTGTTTTCACGGTGCGTTTGATGTCTTTCGTGCGATCCAGAGTGTCGAGTGATTCTGCTCCACCGCCTACATCCAATTGGTAAGTCTGGGTTATGCGGACGCCATTCATGGACAGCAGTTGCAACAGTGTTTTATGCAATGTTGTCGCACCTACTTGGTCAATCAAATCGTCGCCGACAAGTGGAAGTCCAGCTTTCTCAAATCGTCCAGCCCATGATTCGTTGCTGGCAATGAATGTGGGCGTCGCATTTATGAAAGCACAACCTGCTGTCAAGGTTTGCTCTGCATAATGTTGTGAGGCTTTAGTGGCTCCGCTCGGAAGCAGGTTCACGACTATTTCCGCGTCACTTTCCTTCAATATCTTTTCAACACTTTCCTCTGGTTTGTTGCTTACTTCGATTATGTGCCGTGTGTATTCGCCTATGCCGTCAAGAACCGGACCCTTGCGAACTGTCACACCAAGAGATGGAACGTCAGCCAACTTTGGCGTATTATTGGGATGGGCAAAAATTGCTTCAGACACGTCTTTTCCAATTTTTCTGACGCCAACATCAAAGGCTGCTACAATCTCAATGTCCTTTGGATGAAAACCGCCTAAGATCAGATGGCGAAGTCCAACACTCTCTTCTACCCTTTTACAGTTGCTATAGTATCTTAACCCTTGAACCAGTGCCGAGGCACAGTTTCCAACCCCTATAAGAGCCGTTTTGATCTTTGACAAATGCTGCACCCTATAGACTTTCCTCTATTTCTACAGAGTTCTTAATAAAATACTACGCTCATAATGATCGTTTCCAATGGCTACATCATCTTATGCCTCTTACCCTTTTCTCTAGGAGCGTCAGTCACCCAAAATAGAAAGGTTGGCTTTCTCATTTGTCATCGGCATGTTCCCTTTCTTAGTAAGATTAAAGTCTATGATAATCCATTCAAAACAGTAGGTTGAGAGCAGAATGTCCAGTAAGCCAAAAACTTTCGATAAACTCACACTCATAAACGAGTTAGCCCGTCGCCGAGGCTTCTTCTGGCAGTCATATGAAATATATGGTGGAGCAAGCGGTTTCGTCACCTATGGCTTGTTGGGTGCAAAACTTAAACAAAATATCGAAAACAAACTCCGCGACTTGTTCGTGAACAGACTTGGCATTCTAGAAATCGAGTCTCCAATTATCACGCCTGCTACAGTTTTTGCAGCTTCAGGCCACATCGACCACTTCAAAGAACCAATGGTTGAATGCCAAAAATGCAAGAAGAACTTCCGCGCCGACCACTTGCTCCGGGAATGCACCCAGATGAGCGAAGCAGAAGCAGAAAAACTGTCCCTGACAGAACTGAAGGAACAGATTGACAAAAACGAAATTCATTGTCCCGACTGCGGCGGCATATTTGGGGAACCTAAGCAATTTCTCACGATGTTCAAAACCACAATCGGGCCATATTCGGAAGCCACAGGTTATGGCAGGCCTGAAGCAGCGCAGGGCATATTCGTGGAATTTAACCGTCTATATGGAATGGCGCGCGAGAAACTTCCATTCGGCGTCCTTCAGATAGGCCATGCCCAAAGGAACGAAATCTCGCCCAGACAAGGATTAATGAGGTTGAGAGAATTCACCATAGCCGATCTGGAATTTTTCTTTGACCCTGAAGAAGAGAACTGCTACCGGTTGAAAGAGATAGAAAACGAAAAACTACAATTTCTCTTGGCCGAAACGAGACAAAAAGATTCAGAAGAACTAACTGAATTAACCATCAAAGAAGCCTTAGAAAAAGGAGTAGTCAAGAAACAATGGTTAGCCTTCTTTATGGTCATGGCTAAGAAGCTACTCATGGATTTGGGCGTCCCCGCCGAGAAACAACGCTTCATTGAGAAACTTCCGTGGGAAAGAGCTCACTACTCGCAGCAGACATTCGACCAGGAAGTCGTGCTTGAACGATGGGGTTGGACTGAAGCTTCTGGACACGCCTATAGGACAGATTATGACCTCAAAGGACACATGGATTCAAGCGGAACAGACATGACCGTTTTCAAGGAATATGAGCAGCCAATCAAAAAAGAGCAGATAACAGTAAAGCCCATAATGGCGAAACTAGGTCCTGTCTTCAAAGGTGAAGCTGGAAAAATCGCTGAGTTGCTCTCTAAAACAGATCCTGTGGAAGTCGAAGCTTCCGTCAAAAAGAACGGTCACTATATGCTCGGTAAATACAGGATTCTGGCTGAGCATGTGGATATTTCTCGTCAGAAGACAGTGGAACGTGGCAGGCGCTTCATTCCGCATGTTATCGAACCCAGTTTCGGCATAGACCGACTCTTCCATGTGGCTCTGGAGTATGCTTATCAAACCAAAGAGGATCGCACACTGCTAGGTTTTCCACCGGATATTGCTCCAATACAGATAGGTGTCTATCCTCTTGTAAGCAAGGATGGCTTGTCTGAAAAAGCATTGGAGCTGCAAAGAATGCTGGTGAATGAAGGTTTTGTAGCGGAGTACGATGAGGCAGGCTCCATCGGTAGGCGATATGCGCGAGCAGATGAAATCGGTGTACCATTGGGCATAACCGTGGACTATGATACATTCAAAACTGACACTGTTACTATCCGAGACCGCGACTCATGGAAACAAGTCAGAACCAAGATCAAAGACCTGCCTGAACTCATGCACAAGTATTTGAAGCGCAAAATCGGTTTCGAAGAACTTGGCACACTCGTTGAAGGCTAAAAACCTGACGTTAGCTTTTTTAACACAAAAGCCTATGATATACTGCAAATAGTAGCCCATTTTTGCGGGCGGGAAATATATTGGTCTTACCAGCAGAAACCGAAGAACGAGTGAAGCGAAGAGCACTAAGCGTCTGTCAGGAACATCTACGAAAAGTGCTAGATTTGACGAGAAAAGTTCCACAGATCATGGATTACTTCAGCCGAGGCGACAAAGAAAAAGCCAGGCAGTTCTTCAGCGAAATCAAAGCTGGTGAAGAAGAAGTTGACAAAGCCCGCAGACTTGTATCACAAGAGCTGGCCGAAATAGGCGCCATACTAATCAGTCGAGAAGACTTTCTCAGGTTTACGAATCTAACTAGCGAGATTGCAGACTTTTCTGAAGGCATAGCCTTCCGTATTGTCGAGATAATGGAACACAATTGGAACGTGTCAAGCGACATCAAAAAAGACTTGCTCAAACTGTCAGAAGCCGTGTTTGACACAGTGCTCAGGCTCAGGGAAACGATGATGGTTCTCGCCTACGGCCCAGGAAAAGCAATGGAGAAAGCCAAAGACGTTGAAATCGCCGAACGCGTGGTAGATGAAATCTACAGAGACCTTGAAATAAAACTTCTCAGTAGCAAGCTCGACTTCCCAGCCATGATCCTGCTCAGAGATGTACTGCAATTGTTGGAGGATTCGGCTGACAAGGCTGAAGACGCGGCTGACGCTGCGCGGATACTTTCTCTCATAATGTAAAAGGCGAAAAAAGCCGATGCCCAAGAAGGTCGCAGTTGAATTCGTTGAAAACTTTTTGGTAGTCTGGAATCCGCAAGAAGGCTCAGAACTGTACAAGCAAGGTTACTACGGCAAGCCTCTTGGAATAGCTAAACCAAAAACTCCCGAATTCAATGTTCCGTTGATCTTGGACTTAATGGAAGGACTGTACCTGACGGAAAAGGGCACAATAACAGTTCATGAAGGCCCGGACAAGAAGAAAGTAACTCTCAAAAAGCTAAAACAGATGGCGAAACAGCTCTACGAAGAATTTGACGAGAAATACGCTGTATACCACGATCTACGCGGCAGAGGGTTAGTTGTTACGCCTGGCATAAAATTTGGCTGCGATTTTGCTGTCTATAAGCACGGTCCAGGTGTTGAACATGCGCCGTATATGGTCTCAGTTAAGAAAGCCAAATCCGTGGTGACTGCCACAGAAATAGTGAAAGCTGGAAGACTGGCGACAACCGTGAGGAAGAGGTTCATAATAGCTGTGCCAGATTTGGAGAAGGAAAAAATAAAGTATGTGATATTCAAGTGGTTCAAAGCTTAACTTTTCTGTTTTCTTCTGATCTCTGATGTGTTGTTGTGGTTTATTCTGAGCCGAGCATTACTGTTTGGTTCTCAAATTCCCCTCTTACATATTGATGCGGGTATACCTTTGTTGCTTTGAGTCTGCAGCCTTCGGACAAGACCACGTCGTCTGCAATAACTGAAACGCCGCTGATCTTTGTTTGTTTCTTCGGGTTTGACAGCATTGTGACGTGTCTGCCGATTATGCTTTCATTTATCCTCGCTTTCTCTCCTACGATTACTCTGTCCATAATGGCCGAGTTCTCTACTACCGCATCTTTGCCTATCTGCGTGTAGTTGTCGATGCACGAGTTGACAATTCTAACTCCATTGCCTATCTTGCAGTGTCTTCCTATGAGGACAGCGCCCTCAACCTGTATCTTTCCCTGCTTAATTTTTCTGATAATCTCTTTTCGGCTTTTCATGGACTCTGAGCTTTCACCCTGAACCCAGACTTTCTGATCCTCACTAAGTCTTCCGCCGAAGTCAGTGAGCGAAGTGAAACGTCCGTTAAGCATATCCTGCATGGCTTCTAGATAATGCTTCGGCGTGCCCACATCGTACCAGCTTCCCCTAAGCGTATATCCATACACGGGTCTTCCTGTCCTGATGAGGTACGGAATAAAGTCAAAGCCGAAGTCCAGTCGATGGGTTTCTTTGATCATGTCTTTGACTCCCTTCTCCTTGAATATCTTCCTTATTTCAGGTGAAACCATGTACAAGCCTGTGTTGGCAAGGTTTGATGGGGCTTCTTTCGGTGAAGGTTTCTCGACGAATCGTGCGATGCGCTTCTCCTGGCTTATGTCCGCGATGCCGTAGCCCTCAACGTTGTCAACCTCCCTCAGAGCAATAGTCATCACTGCTCCTTTCTTTTCGTGAAAGTCAACGATTTCTTTTACATTTACGTCAAAAATGTTGTCGCCTTGAACGGCAAAAACTGGGTCTTCAACATCGTAGTAATCCATGCTTATTCTTGCAGAGTCTGCGCTTCCTAGGTCGTCTACGTTTGGCTGATATTTCACGTGAACCCGCGGCTTTATGTCGTAGCGTGCAGAAAAGCCGTAGCCAGATTCGAAATAGTCGTGTAGGTCACGATAGTTCGTGTATCCTTTCACTCCGAAGATGAAGTTTCGGATGCCTTGACGCGCAAGTGATAACAGTGAAAACTCTATCATGGGCCTATTCATTAGGCGGACGCATGCTTTGCTTGTCTCCGCTGTAAGTGGAAGCAGACGCTTCGCTTTCCCTCCGACAGGGATTATAACTCGTAATCGTTCAGGTGAATTTTTCGCATTCAAAAAGCTGTCACCAGACCACTTTTTACTGAAGTATTCAAATCAAGCGTATTAAACTTTCGAACAATAAACGCGAGTTTTATAACCAACTCTAGTGAAAGCCTTATTCAACCACGTAGAGTTTGAATGGTTATGAGTAGACTCAGCGGCTTCGTACGCTTAATGCGCCCCTTGAACTGTGCAATGATGGGGTTTGCCGTCATAATAGGCGCTGCCCTCGCAAGCCTGAAGGACATGAACGCTCTGTGGCTCAACCTTGTTTACGGTTTCATAACAGGCTTCACGCTCACTGCGGCTTCGATGGCCATAAACGACTACTACGACCGACAGATTGACGTAGTCAATGAACCGAACCGCCCAATACCAAGTGGCCAAGTCAAGCCCCGAAATGCCTTGGTGTTCGCGCTAGTCTTGACTTTGCTTGGTTTTCTATCTGCCTATCTGACAAGCCTGCTCTGCCTTTTGGTGTCCGTGATTGCTTGGCTCATCTTTACAGCTTATACTACAGTCGGAAAGCGAAGCGGGCTGCCTGGCAACTTTCTTGTCAGTAGCTGTGTAGCCATACCGTTTGTCTATGGAAGCGTCGCCGTTACAGACGTGGTTCAGACAAACGTACTTCTCTTTGCGTCAATGGCTTTTCTTTCCAACACTGGCAGAGAAGTTACTAAGGGAATCGTAGATGTTCAAGGCGACAGAGCGCAGAACGTGAAGACTTTAGCGGTTCGTTATGGTGAGAAGACTGCGGCTGTGACCGCTGTTGTTTTTTATTTTTGCGCGGTTCTCCTGAGTCTGTTGCCTTGGTTTTGGGGGTTGGTCTTCTTCTGGTTTCTTCCCTTTGTAGTTGTAACAGATATTGGACTCGTGTCTTCTTCTGCGATGCTCTTAAAAGATTATTCGAGAGAAAGTGCGCGAAGAGTCAAAAAGACTGTGCTACTATGGTTTCTGGCTGGCTTGCTAGCTTTTGTTGCTGGCGCTTATGGATGAGCTGATGTTCGGTGAGATTGCTGACAACATATTACTTATGCTTGTCAGCTACCTCTACATCTTGCTGATAATCTTCATTTCAGGCAAAATAGACAAGCTCTTGAATACATCACGCAAAGCCTCGCGCAAGTTCTTGCATGCAATGCTTAGTAGTCACCTCTGCAATGCCGAGAAGGTAACTCCACCCATCTAAGACTAAGACGACATCACCGATCTTCCTACTAAAATCAGCTATGTCTTCGCAGAACATGTTAAATTGTCTAGTCCAGATTCCAAGCCGATTATTTTTCAGTTTTCAGTGGCAGAATTTCTGACTCTAACCCAATAATCTTCTACATAGTTTGTAAGATCAAGGCCAATGAGACTATTCTTAGCGGAAAAGTCCCAAAGCTCAGTTTTCCTATTCCCGCCTTCGTCTTGTCCATAGCTTAAATGCATAATGAAAAAACGATTTTTGTTCTTTTCTCTCAAAAAAAATCCCAAGTTTCACAATCTTTCACTTGATTTCGATTGTCTTCATCAAATCTATAAAACTTTTGCCTCGAGAGTTCGCGCGCTAGTAAAATCAACAGCCGAAGCCCTTTATAGATAATTCAAGTACAACACACTGGAGGATTTAATATCCCATGAAGAGCGAGATTCCAGTTCAAGAAGGTCTTAGAAAGCTGCCAATTCGACCCGTATACCTAGTATCATGTGAGCACGGTGGGAAGAAGAACATAATCAGTGTGGGCATGTTTGCGTACTTCTCTGGAAAACCTACTTTGGTTGGCATAGGCATAGCGCCTTCAAGGTATTCCTATGAGCTTATTCAGAAAAGCAAGGCGTACGTTGTCAACGTGGTCGATGCAAAGCTGGCTGATGCTGTGAAGATCTGTGGGGAACACTCTGGGCGAGATGTGGACAAGTTCAAGTTGACCAAGCTAACGATGGTTCCAGCGAGTAAGGTTGCGGCGCCGCTTGTTGAGGAGAGCCCTGTGAATATTGAGTGCAAAGTTGTTCAGGTCGTAGAGGTTGGAGACCATGTCTGGTTCATGGGAGAGGTTCTCGCAACCCATGTTCGAGAAGGCTACGACTGGAAAGAAGGATTGCTTTTGAAATGGGTTGGCGAGGATGGCTTTTATCATAAAGTGGGAAAGAGTGTCGGAAAATACTAGCGCGTGCCATTATAAGAACGTGTGTTCTAAAAATTGGAATTATAAGCAGCAAAAACGTCACTATTGCTGAAGAGTGTTGTCCTTTGAAGGCTGAGGGTGAGACGGAGTTTGATTATGCTCTACGGGGCAAGGATTGGAATGTTTACTGGCTTCTGTTGAGGAATGGTCGTTCAATGAGCGTCCGTGAAGTTCAGAAAGCCCTTCATTTTAGTAGTCCTAGCGTGGCGCAGCATCATCTGGAACAACTGCGTGAACTTGGGCTTGTTCAGAAACAGGAGATCGGCGGCAGCTACCATCTGGTTGGCGAAGTCAAAATTGGTGTGCTTCGCCACTTTGTGAAGCTTGGCCGGCTTCTTTTTCCAAGGTACTTCTTTTATGCGGTGTTTTCCACAGCGTTTTCTGTGATGTATATGTTGCTGTTTTCGTCGGTGTTGACGCGAGAACACTTGTTCATTGTTGCTTTTTTGTTGATAGTCACGGCGATATTCTGGTATGAAGCAGTTCGGGTGTGGTCTTTGAAACCGTTCTAGTGTCTGGTTTTGACTGTACCAAGGATTGGTATAAAATATCGCGGTGATGTTGTTCTTGCTAGGTGAAAACGCTTTGGAAAGGAAAATAAAGAGAAAGGCTGCATTCTACGGTGTTGCAGCTGTACTTATGGCAGTCGTGTTGACTGCGATGTTTGTCGATTATGGAGCCTATTTGCCAAAGTTGCAGGCGTCCTTACCGCCAGTTCCTGCTCCTGCTTCAGCGTTCTTGACAACTTTTCAATCATACGATGAGCTCAAAAACTTCCTAGTCTCAAACTCTGCTACTCAAGGACGCTATCCATACGAATATCTCGATACAACATGGTTCGGTTTCGCAGTCAACGCTCTAGGACCCATGAAAAAAAGCACTGCTGAAAGCGAAGGCACCTACGGAAGAAGCTCACCTGACTACTCTTCTACAAACATCCAAGTTGCCGGGGTTGACGAAGCTGACATAGTAAAAACAGACGGTGAATACATCTACACGCTATCTAACGGTCACATCTCAATAATAAAAGCGTACCCACTAGAAACCGCTACTATGGTTTCAACAATAGATTTTGACAAAGTTTACCCGAAAGAGTTCTTTGTCAGTGGCGACCGTCTGGTCGTGATTGGCAGCGAATACATTCTACCGACCAGCCCATACTACTCTGGGTCTAGACTTTACTACCCAGAGAATTATGAAGCTGGCAAAGCATCGATGCTGATCTATAATATTCACGATAGAGATCATCCAGTGCTTCTGCGCGATCTAACTATGACTGGGGAATACTTCGAATCAAGAATGGCCGGCGATTATGTTTATTTCGTTATCTATCAAACGGCATACATAATCTACGATACCGCTATTCTTCCAAAGATCTACTCCGACGGTCAAGCTAGCGAAGTGACTCCTTCTCAAATCCATTACTATAATTGCTCTTCAAACTACTATCAATACACTACATTTGTAGCCGCAAACGTCCAAAATTCCACTGAAGCGCCGACATATCTGACGGTGATGTTGGGAGGAACAAGCAGCATGTATGTTTCGCCAAGCAACATTTATGTGACTTTCCGCGAAACAGACGGTAACACCACGATCTACAGAGTGCATTTTAAAGACGGAAACATGACTTGCGAAGCTAGCGGCAAAGTTCCCGGCAATGAGCTAAACCAATTTTCGATGGATGAATATGCTGATCACTTTAGAATAGTCACCACGTCTTGGAAGAACTGGACTCAACAAAACAATCTATACGTGCTGGACATGAACCTCAACATTGTTGGGCGCCTGGAGAATCTTGGCGTTACTGAGAACCTTCACGCAACACGTTTTATGGGAAACCGATGCTACATTGTGACATTCAAGAAAACCGATCCTTTGTTCGTGATAAACGTCAGCGACCCAACTAATCCGACAATTCTTGGCGAGCTCAAGATACCCGGTTACTCGGATTATCTGCATCCTTATGATGAGAATCACCTGATCGGAGTCGGCAAAGAAGCAGCAGAAGCTGAGGGCGGGGATTTTGCTTGGTATCAGGGAATCAAACTAGCGCTTTTCGATGTCACCAACGTGAGCAATCCTATACAGCTTGCGAACCACACGATTGGCGAACGAGGTTCAGATTCTCCTGTTCTGAGCAATCATAAAGCGTTTCTGTTTGACAAGACACGAAACCTGCTGGTGTTGCCTGTTTCGGAAGCAAAGATAGATGAATCGCAGTATCCTTATGGCGTGCCTCCATATGCGTATGGAACGACTGTTTGGCAGGGAGCATACGTTTTCAACGTAACTCTCACTGGAGGCTTCAACCTGACTGGTCGGATCACTCATGGAACCGAAGGCGGAGGCATGCCCGAAGTTGGCTACTGGGTCAACAGGGCTCTGTACATTGAAAGTGTGCTCTACACGGTGTCGGACAGGAAAGTGAAGATGAACAACCTAACTGATTTGGCAGTGATAGACGAGATACAACTCCCCTAAACTCTCTCTTTTTTGTTTGCAGAAAACACAGAGAACTTGTCATGTGCACGTCTATAGTCTAAACCACTGCAACGTTATCAGGAGAATTCGTTTAATTCTGATCTAATGATTTTATTATTGCTTCTCCCTCAGTGAACAAGCCACAGCTTATATCCTGCCCTCATTATGCTTAGGAAAAGATGAACCCTCTTTCACGGTTTCGCAATCGATACTCGTTCGTCAAAGGCAATTTCTTGCTCATGACCATAACTTGGATTCTGATGTTTTTTGCTGTGCCGATTCCCAACACGTATGCCGGCAAGTTCTACAAGGATGTGCTTGGAGCGGACGACTTTATTTTGAGCGTGATAAGTTTTGCTGGATCTATCGCTCTCGCCTTTGTACAGTTTCCAGGCGGCTATCTTGCGGACAAGCATGGGAGAAGATGGCTGGTTTACACAATGACTTTCGGTGTTGCCCTCTCTTCTATCTTCTTTGTGTTTGCACCTTCATGGCCATTTATAGTGATTGGCATTATGATCCAGAATTTCTGTTTGCTCTATCAGCCAGCCTTATTTG
>Ga0315284_10004361_pt1 | contig 20086 bp, 19 predicted proteins | sample YL17G09_16_MG_FD_203696 | JGI IMG/M metagenome (GOLD analysis project Ga0315284, IMG submission 203696) | Sediment microbial communities from Yellowstone Lake, YNP, Wyoming, USA - YL17G09_16 | ecosystem: Environmental > Aquatic > Freshwater > Lake > Sediment | place: USA: Wyoming | collected...
TATATAATCCAAATATACATGGTTACAATAGTGCAGGCAAAAACATGGATCAATCGCTCTAACTACTTGTAACTAAAGGGACTTCACTGCAATATTGGGTGGTAGAGCAGTAAGAACTTCAGTTTAGGTGGCGCAGGATCTTTTCGATGGCCGAAACGTCTTCGATGAAGCTGATGATGCATAACGGGCCGCCACACTTGGGGGCATAGGAGCGGATCTGCTGACCAAACTTTGCGGATCACCCCGGCCCGGAGACGGAAGTTTGTCCCAGACGGCCGTTGGGACTCTGTTGGGAGACTGCCCTGATGCGCGACAGGTCAATGGCGTTGGAATGCCTATTCCAAGACCCAATCTTTCAGCGCAATTGCATGTCCGAAGGATAGGGCTTTGCGGACATATTTGTCGTCGGCAGATATGTAGGTTCCCCGGTGTTTGAGCGCCACAGCGTGATAGGCGGCGTCATAGAAAGTCACGTCGATCGCATTCATGATCTCGAATATCCTCTCAAACAGATCCGCGGCACGCTCCTCTTCGAACTGATATCCCACATAGATCTCAAACAATCCACGCGCAAGGTCGGGCTGCTTTCTACCCAGGATGTTTCCAACTTCATAGGCCCAGATCGACGGCAGGATGATGCGATGCCTGCCGACAAGCCATCCCTGCCGAATGGCGAGTGCCTTTTCTTGATCCCTTTCACGTACGGAATCAAGGCTCCATTTGAGAAGCACGGAGGCATCGGGAACGATCACCCGATCATTCATATCCGGCTCCGATCCCCCCGCAAGCTCTTGACGATCTCCGAGGTCGAAACCGCCTTCGTTTGGCCGCGGAGCTGATCCTGTTTCATTGCAAGCCCTTTCCGTTTGACCTGCAGAAGCTCCTTGCGCAGGGCCTCGTTGATGATGCGGCTGCGCATCCCGCTCGCGACCAGCCGGTCCAAATCGCTCTTGACGTCGTCGTCCAGCACAAAATTAACCTTCACACCCATAGAAATCTCCAATAAAGATGTTAGGTAAAGAATATCATGCTTTACCAGGTTTTTTGAAGAGAATCGTACAGGACCAGGCGCACCACCCGGAATCAAACGGAACCTGCGCAACGGACAGGGTAGAACCACCATCCGTACTCGTGTGACTGCTATCGCGAATGCAAATACGCAAGGTATCTCAACGGATCTGTTGATCCGTGTTCTTTCTGCTACCGGCCATAGGGCCGAACTGCGCGTGCGAAAGGCGGCGGCCCGAACTCTCGTCTTATATATTTGCCAGTCCACCGGGGGGCCAACGGGCGTTTACGCCGCTGCGACCCATGACTTCCGCAGTGATTTCCTGGCCCGCACGCCCCTCGAAACTGAACACATCCCAATCGCCCGGCTGATCCACGCGCCCGTTGACAATCACCGGCAGAGCGACACGTTGCGAAGCATTTTGGGAGATGCCCGAATGGCAAGGAGCAGTATAAGGCACATCCGGCCGCAATTTGATCCTGCATGCAATGTGAAATTGCCGGCAGATACGGAACGAGCCCTCGCGGTCGTGCACTCCCGCCGGGGGTAATCACTGCTTCTGCGGTGAAAGATCCTTGATGCGGATATTCCGGAACCGCACGGCGGAGTCATGGCTCAGCCAGCCAATGCGGCCGGCGGCCCGCTGCAACCCCGGATGCTGCTGATGGTCGATGGTGCCGTTCCTGCTCGCTTCGACAATATCTCCAGCTACAATCACTGTGCCGTTCAATATCACCTGGATCCGGGAACCCCGGGCAATGATCTCCTCCGAATTCCACTCCCCCACCGGCTTCAAATAGCCGCGCTTGCAGGGTATCACGCCATACACCGAACCATGATACTGATAAGGCTGCAACGAGGCATACACTGGAGCTGTGTCGTCCAGGATCTGGATTTCCATGCCGACATAAGCCGCATCCCCCTCGAGCGGAGCACGAATGCCGACGCCGTTGTTTGCGCCCGGGGTCAGCTGGAACTCAAACCGGAACTGGAAATCGCCATAGTCTCTGTCGGTATAGAGATTGCCCCGATTTCCCGCCGCCGGGTTATATGTCATCACACCATCTTCCACCTTGTAGCCGTCTCGATTACCGACCCAACCGTTTAAGTTTTTGCCGTTGAATATGGAGACAAAACCGTTCGCCCTCTCCTCTTCGGTCAGGCTGTATTCCTTCTCCGAGATCTCGCGCACATAAATGTCGCGGAAACCCAGATCGGTGCCATGCGCTTGAAGTTCAATGGAGCCGGCCGCAAATATGGGTTGCTTCCGGTCCCAGTAATTCTCCAGGATGACGTTGTCGACTACTTTGATCCCGTTGAAGTACACGGTCACTTTCTCACCGATCATCATAATGCGGAAGGTGTTCCACTCCCCCACTGGATTGTCGACCCGAACCAGCGGCTGGCTTGGATTTTTCTGATTATTGTAGAGTCCGCCGGATCCGACTTGGGCGCCGACGTCGGTCCTGGCAGGGTCCCAGATCTGCACTTGCGGCGAGCCGCGCAGATAGATGCCGCTGTCGCCGTCTTTCGTAATCTTCCAGTCGACCAGCATTTCGAAGTCACCGTAATCTTTTACTGTGCAGAGATTGTCCCCGCTGCCGTTAAAGACAATCATGCCGTCGCGCACACTCCAGTTGGAAAGCATCTTTTTGTCGGCTTCCGCCTGCTTGGCCGCCAGTTCCGAGGGGCTCAACTTGGCGCGCGCGATCGGATTCTCCACAAGCCCTTTCCACCCGGACAGGTCCTTGCCGTTGAATAGCGGCACGAATCCCTCATCCTTCGGCATGGCAGCAAGGTAGCTGCGAATGTTCTCCTTGTCGTAGTCGCTTTCGGGGCCGCTCAAGATCTGCAGCACCTTGTTCATAACCTCGCGCACCCTCGTGCCTCCCAGACCATCCGGACTACCCGAAGCCGATGGTAGAGCGATCCGCATGGCCGCCCCGGCCGCGTCATTTGCTATCTCAGGATCTTCAAGATAGCGCGACACGGCTACGAAACTCTGGAAGGTTTTCACGGCCTCCATCGCCCGAAGGACCGACCGGCGCTCGCTCGCCCTGGCTGCCAGAGGCATGATCTTGCGGTAATGAAGCAGTTTCTGATCGCCCGGCAGAGAAGAGGAATTGATCAGGCGCAGGAAGCTGCTGAATGCTTCGTTGCGGTATTTGGCGTCGCCGGCCGAGCAAATGGCGTAGAGTCTCTGGGCCGCTTCCGGATCCTTCCATTGCACCAGAGCGCGGAAAGCAACATCCTTCCGGCTGGCGTCGGGCTGGTCGAATTGTTCGATGACAGCGCGCAAGGCTTCCGGCCCACCGACCTGCGGCAGTATCTCCAGTACGAGTTCCGGGCGGGGAACGGTTTTCATGGCTTCGAGCAGTGGCCGGGCCCTGGTATTTGCGGGTTCGACCTGGCTGGCAGCATGGACCAGCGCCTGCTGAACTTCCTTGGTCAGAGCAGGCTCGTTTGTCGAGGCCAGCAAACGGATCAATAAGGGCAGATCGCCGGCGCCAACCAGACTCTTCAACGCGGCGAACGCTGCCGAGCGGATCTCCGGATTTTGATCTGAAGTCAGCCCAAAAATCTTCTCCGCATACCGCTTCCCTCCCCTGGCGGCTATGATCTCGATCGCACAAGCCTTGGGCGTCGGCTGCAACGAGTCGAACATCGCAAAGAGCGGATCGAGGTGCCGCTCATCCACAATCCACATCAGGATGCCGCCAATGCGTCGCGCCTCATCTCCCGATTTGGTTTGGAGCAACGGGAAAAGGTCTGTTGCCGCATCCGGGCCCTTCACCCTGGCAAGCGCTTCGGCAGCCGCCAGGCTGACTTCCGGTTGCGTCGCCTTCAGGGAAGCCTGCAAAAACGGCAGGGCATGATTGTCGCTCTGGCGCCCCAGCATGCCGATGATTTCCGCGCTCCGTTCCGGACTCGCCTTTTGCGCTTTGGCAACCCACTGTCGGGTGGCGGCCACACCGCCGATCTTTTCCGCAAAATTCAGTGCGGCATTCCGATACGCCTTGTTCGTGTTGTCGACGGCTCGCAACAGATCCGGGAGCGCTTCGTAGCCGCGATTTTCCGCCAAGATCCCGAGAGCGGCTGAACTGCTTGGCAAGCGATCCGCATCCGTGCAGTTTTTCATAATCAAACGGCAGGTTTTTTCGCACAGGGCGAGATTCCCCTTTTCGCCCAGGTTGCGGGCATACGCCAGCAAAGCTCCGGTGGCATTGGCGGGATCATACCGATACCCGGCCTTGCGAGCCGCTGCCGCGAGCGCACTATAGGAATTGGGACTTGCGATCTGAGCCAACGCGGCAAGGGCCACTTTCCTCAGAGGGAGTCCGGATGCACTCACCAGCGGAAGAATTGCAGAGTTGGCTTCCTCCGCCTCCAACTCGCCCAGCGCCTTTACGATTGCAATTTGGTTGGCATCCTTGGCTTTGCCGAGCGCGGCAAGCAGTTGCTGCCGCGCGCCGGCGCTGCGCACCGTAAGCATGAGTTGCGTTGCCGGCTCGAACAAGGCCGCATCGAGCAGATACGGGGCTGCCGCCTTGACGGCTTCCTCACTGCCGACGAGCCGCAGCTGGCTCAACAGAAATGTCTTCACTTCCGGATCCGCTGCCGCAGTCAACCCAGTGATCAACGCCTTCTCCGCCACGGTCCGTTTGGGTTCTGATCCGAACTCACTGGCGTACACTGCCATGCAATTCAATGCGAAGCGCACGGCGGTGTCATTGCCGGATCCGGCCGGAACCAGCTGGCGCGTGAATTCCGCGATGCCCGATTCACCCAGGCTAAGCATGTCGTCGGCGAGTCGATCGCGGTGCGCCGCCCCATTTGCGGGGAATTGCGCCAGGATATCAGCCACCTTCGTGGCGAGTGTCCTTCGGTCCTGCCCAATTCCTGCCCCTGCCGCCAGCATGACCACAATCAGGAGCAAAAAGGTAGTAATGCGCGTATTTCTGTTATTCATCGTAATCCCTCATATCGCTTCGCGGGCTGAAGCCCGCAGCGACTTTTCGAAGCTCATCATCCTGCTCCAGTGGGAACGGGCTTCCGCCCGTAAGCGCTAAGATAAGATTGCTACCGCACCTGGACGTAGACGTCGACGTGGACCTGGACGTAGACTTGGACTCTCCAGCCCGATGTGAACTTCCGCAAGCTTGCCAGCATCAAGCGGCCCCGGTTTCTTACTTCTATCAGCTGCCATTGCGTTTACCCCCTTGCTACCAAGCTCTGGGCATCACACTTCTTCTTTCAACCGTTAGGATGCTCTCGAAAATAGGTTGCGTAAAAGAACGTCCGCATCCACGTCCAGGTCTAAGTCCACGTCCACGTCCAGGTCTAAGTCCACGTCCACGTCCAGGTCTAAGTCCACGTCCACGTCTAAGTCCACGTCCAGGTCTAAGTCCACGTCCAGGTCTAAGTCCACGTCCACGTCCAGGTCTAAGTCCACGTCCACGTGGCGGAAGAGGCTTAGGTTAGCGCTTATGGGCTTCCGCCCGTCCGAACCATGATTGTCCTGGCTTTTACAGGGTCCATGGAGCACGCATCGGTTGATGAATGAGCCGGTTGGCAACCTCGTCGTCGCGGAAGCGCTGGGCTGCCGGATCGTAATGCAAGGAGCGGCCGAGCCGCACGGCCATGATGCCCAGGTTGACGATCGTGCTGGAACGATGGCCGTTCATTTCGTTCAAAGCGAATTTCTTCCTGGTCCGGACCGAATCGGAGAATGTCGTGATCTGAGGTTCGGAATCCGGCAGGGTCTCGAGCAATCGCGGCAGATCAGGAATCGTGGACTTGAAGCCACGGTAGATTTTGCCGTAGGGGCCTTCGATGTAGGCGGCATCGCTGTCGCGATTTTCTCCGTCGAGGATTATTTTGCAGCCGTCGGCATAGGAGTATTCAATGCGCCGCCAGGAACCCGCGGCATCGTAATGTTGTTGCGGCGCATCGACCTCGACACGAATGGGGCTGGTTTCGTCCTTTCCCAGCAGATATTGAACGGGATCGAGATAATGTTGCCCCATATCTCCAAGCCCGCCGCCATCATAGTCCCAATAGCCGCGGAATTTGGCATGGACACGTTCCGGGTTGTAGGGCTTGTATGGCGCGGGGCCCAGCCACATGTCGTAGTCGAGTTCGGGGGGAACAGGCATGGGGACCAGATCCGTCCGGCCACTCCAGTAGAACTTCCAGTCATAACCGGTTACACCGCTCACGGTCACTTTCAGCGGCCAGCCCAATACGCCACTCTGGATCACCTTTTTGAGCGGCTTCACGTCGGTGCCCAACCCGTAAAATGTATCCTTGAACCGGAACCAGGTGTTCAATCGGAAAATCCGCCCGTACTTGTTCACTTCTTCCACGACGCGGATTCCTTCGCCAATCGTGCGGGTCATCGGTTTTTCGCACCAGATGTCCTTCCCTGCCCGCGCCGCCTCGACAACCATGAGAGCGTGCCAGTGAGGCGGAGTGGCGATATGAATAATGTCGACATCTTTGCGCTGCAGGACTTCCCGGTAATCCGAGTATCCCTTCACATCCTTCCCGGCCGTGCCGAGCACTTCCCTCAGATGATTCCGATCCACATCGCAAATCGCCAGGAGACGCGTGCCTTCATACGGGATATGTCCGCGCCCCATGCCTCCTACGCCAATAATGGCTTTGGTCAACTGGTCGCTGGGAGCCGTATAGCCCGCGCCGCCAAGCACATGCCTGGGAACGATCATGAATCCGGCGGAATAAAGCGCCGCGTTTTTGATGAACTCTCTCCGGTTTGCTTGCTGTTTCATACTTGTTCCCCGACGTCTGAAAAGTGAGCCTCCACCCGCAGAGCGGGTGGCTTCAAGAAGCCTCCCATTGGGAGGCATCAGGTATATGGAGGCCCCGGAGGGGCCTGAAGACAGTAGCCCCGGGCGAGCCGCGCAGCGGCGCTGCCCGGGGTCAGGCCCACCACGATTCGGAGCCCCGGCAGGGGCGAAAGATTGGGAACCCTTCCGTGGTCGACTCTGCATCCCCTCTGTCGCCCCTGCCGGGGCTAATTCCCGTATCTTCCTTACCGGGGGCAGCGCCGCTGCGCGGCTCGCCCCCGGCTACTATCTGGCGTCCTTCCAGGGCGCTCGCTCCGAAGCTTTACATCAGGTCCCGCACCTATATCCGAGCGCGTTCGAGCCTCAGTGCCAGAGGCGGTGGTTTTCTCCAGCCGAATAAACTGGGCAGAGCGGCGTAATCCCCCGATCCTCCGGTTGGTGTGTAATTCCCATCATAATGAAAGAAGCGGAAATAGCAACAGTTCTGCTTACTCATAAAAACAACTCTTGCTCTTTTTGGCCCCGGGCGGATTATAATCGCCTGGCTAACGCAAAAGTGGGCAGAGTGCTTCTCTGGATTCAGGGCTGATTCACAAGAGGAAGGAAATCATGAAGAAGCAACGATCGATGCGGCGCCGGGACTTTCTGACGAAGGTTCCGCTGGCTGTAGCCGGGGCAGCAGCATTTCCGACCATCATCAAGGCAGCAGCGCTCGGTTTGAATGGGGCGGTCCCACCGAGCGACCGGATTGTCATGGCCGGCATTGGTTTCGGCATGCAGGGCCCGGGAAACATGCAGAACTTCCTGGGAAAGAACGAGGTCCAATGGGTCGCGGTCTGCGACCTGGATGATCAACACCTGGCCCAGGCTCGCGATGCCGTCAACAAGAGGTATGGCAACAAGGACTGCGCGACCTACAAGGATTTTCGCAAGCTCTTCGCGCGCAGTGACCTGAACGCCGTATCCATTGCCGTGCCCGACCAATGGCACGCGATACTATCTATTCACGCCCTTCGTTCCGGGCTGGACGCCTATGGGGAAAAGCCCTTCACCCACAGCCTGCGTGAAGGCCGCGCCCTCTGCAATGCGGTCAAGCGATACGGCCGCATCTGGCAAACCGGGAGCTGGCAACGATCCACCGACAACTTTTATCGGGCCTGCGAACTGGTCCGCAACGGGCGCATCGGCAAGATTCTGCGCGTCGAGGTCGGCCTTCCTTCCGGCCACACCGATTTTGCCGGCACATTTGGACAGGAGAAGATTGAGCCGCCACCGCCAGAGTTGGATTACGAGACCTGGATCGGCCCGGCGCCGTATGCGCCTTACTGCAAAGCCCGTATTCATATGAACTGGCGCTGGACCATGGATTACGGCGGCGGCCAGCTCATGGACTGGATCGGCCACCACCTTGATATTGCCCACTGGGGGCTTGGATTTGACCTCACCGGGCCGGTAGAAGTTTCGGGCAAGGGCGAATTCCTCGCAACCGGCATTTACAACAGTGCGATCCGCTACTGGGTCGAAACACTCTATGCGGATGGCACGCCCATCATCATTGCCGGAGGCTATCCGCAAATCCAGAGCGGTACCAAATGGATCGGTGAGCGCGGTTGGGTCTGGGTGGATCGCGGCGGATTCGAGAGCCAGCCCGCCAACCTCGTGAATGAGATTATCGGACCCAACGAAATCAAGCTCTACCACAGCCGCGACCACTACCAGAATTTCCTCGACTGCGTCCGGAGTCGCGCGCTGACGATCGCACCACCCGAGGTCGCACACCGCTCTGCCAGCGTAGGTCATCTCGGTGTCATCGCCATCGAGACAGGCCGCAAGATCAAGTGGGACCCGGCGACCGAAACCATTATCGGCGACCCGGCGGCGGAGCGTCTGCTCAGCCGTTCCTACCGTCAACCCTGGCAGCTTCCTGCTTGAGGAAAGGTGCGACCATGAAAAACGCAAACATGACCCCAAAGATTGGAATGACGCTAGTCGCCCTCGTAATCATCGCCGTGGCCGCATCATCCATGCAAGCCCAGGCCCCGGCGGCCGCAGCCTCGCTTGACCAGATCCTCAAAGAGATCTCGTCCTATGGCGGCGGCATCGATTCGGCGCCATATTGGAAACTCAGAGACTACATTTACGCCCGCAAGGACACGCCCGCGGGACGCACGGAGTGTGAAACAAAACTCCTGGAGTTTCTTGGGACCCAAGCAACGCCGGTGGCAAAGATGGCCGCCTGCCGCTACTTGCGCCTGATCGGCGGCGATAAGTCCGTGCCTGTCCTCCAAGGCATGCTCCTCGACAAGGCAACGGCGGATATGGCTCTCTATGCTCTGCAAAAGATTCCCGGAACCGCCGCGGATAAAGCCCTTCTGCAAACGCTATCCAAGACCGAAGGCGCCACGAAAACATCCATCATCGCCGCCCTGGGCGACCGGAAATGCCTCGATGCCATTCCGGTGCTTTCCCCGATGTTAAAGGCCAACGGAGAATTTTTCGGCGCAGCCGCCCTGGCTCTTGGCGAAATCGGCGGCGAGGCCGCGGCAAATGTGCTGGTTGCTTCTCTCGCAACGGCACAGGCGGACCTCAAACCAGTCATCGCCGCTTCCATCTTGAGGAACGCCGAAGGGCTGGTGGCCGTGAAAAAGGTAACGGCCGCGAGCAGCCTCTACGACAGGCTCCTGGCGGACAAGACGCTGCCGGGGCCAATCCGGGAAGCCGCCATGATCGGCAAGATTTCAACCGCGGGGACCGGAGCTTCCGTGGTGCTTCTGGATCAGCTCAAAAGCTCCGATCCAGGCCTGCAGGAAGCGGCCATCAGCAAGATCAAGGAAGTTATCAAACCTGAGGCCATCGGCCCGGTTTGCAGCTTGCTGCCCGGACTTTCCGATAGCAATCAGGTCAAATTCCTGGCGGTCCTCTCCGGCTACCCCAAAGAGCGCGTCCTCCCGACTGTGCTCCAGGCGGCGAAAGGCAACGCGGTTTCCGTCCGGATCGCCGCTATGCAAGCCCTCGAGACCGTTGGAGACGCATCCACTGTACCGTTCCTGGTCGAAACTGCCGCGAAGTCGCGTGGGCCTGAACAGAGCGCTGCCCGCGGCGCCCTCGGCCTGATCAAGGGCCGCCCCGCGGATGATGCCGTGCTCTCCCTTCTCGCCAACAATCCCGCGGACGATATTCAGGGGGAGGTTCTTCAAGCGATCGCGGAACGCCGCATTTATTCGGCAAAAGCCGCCGTAGCAGGTTGCCTGGCCTCGGCCTCATCCAAAGTCAGAATCCAGGCCTTGAGGACATTACGCACCATCGGGACGCCCTCTGATATTCCTGCTGTTCTGACATATCTGCTCAAGATCGAAGATGATGCTGAGCAGCTCGAAGGAGCAGCGACAGCAGCAGCCCTGGCCCAGAAAATCGCCAGCCCTGACGGCCGCTCCAACGCTGTCAAGGGGATGTTGACGGAGACGAAGGACCCGAAAGCGCGGGCGCGTCTTTGCGGCATCCTCGGCAGGATAGGCGATGACAGCGCGTTACCCGTGCTGCGCACCGCTCTTGTGGAATCCAACGACGAGGTTGTCGATGCCGCAGTCAGGGCTCTCGCCTCCTGGACGACACCTGCTGCCCGAGACGACCTGGTTCAGCTGGCGCAGAAATCCAAAAACGAAATTCACCGGCTCCTGGCCCTCCAGGGGCTCTTGCGGATGATCCGGGCTGAGCGTTACAGAAAGCCGGAGGCAGCGGTCGCCGACTTGCGGCTGGCCTACGCGATCTCATGGCGCCCGGAGGAACGGAGGCTCATCCTGGGCGCCCTGCCCAATTTTGCCTGCCCGGAGGCTCTCGAGCTTGCGGGGGTTCTCCTGGGCGAGCCGGCCGTGAAGGCCGAGGCTCAGGCTGCCATCGAGAGAATCAAGGCCCGACTCTCGAACAAATAGGTTGAGTTTCGGAGGTATCGATAAGGACATGAAAAAACAAACCCAATTGCGCAAAAAATCTTCGCATATTGGGCGTAATCCATGGTTTGATGAGAGTGCCATGAAGAAGGAAATCGTAGTGAAAATCCTTTTCGCGCTCGTCCTGGTGCTGGGTACCACCGCGGGCATGTTGGTCTTTTCCCAGCAGGACCCCAACAAGGAGGAGCTCAAACTGCAGCTGCCCAAGCCCATGTTCATCGGCACTCCAAGCAACATCAAAAGCACTAACCTCGAGGTGATCACCGGCAAGTCGCGCGGGCCTTTCTTCGTCCCCAAGGGTACGAAACTCCTCTCGGTGAACCGCTCGGTGACTTCGAGTGACATGCAGCCTGTCATCGGTGAGCTCAGCTTCGTAACCGATGGCGAGAAATCGGGCGGCGACGGCTACTTCGTCGAGCTTGGCCCCGGCAAGCAGTGGGTTCAGATCGATCTGCGCGCCTCATATTTCCTCCATGCCATCCTGGTTTGGCACTATCACAGCCAAGCCCGCGTCTACCGGGACGTTATCGTGCAGGTTTCGGACGACAAGGACTTTCTCAAGGGAGCCATCACGGTCTTCAACAATGACCACGACAACTCTTCCGGGCTTGGCATAGGCAAAGAGAAGGAATACATCGAGGTAAGCGAAGGGCGGCTCATCGATCCCAAGGGCGTCAAGGGCCGCTATGTCAGGCTCTGCTCCGACGGCAACACCTCGAACGACCTGAACCACTACGTCGAAGTGGAGATCTACGGCACACCAATCAAATGAGCAAGGCCGCCTTCTGGATCCTGTTTCTGGCCACACTGGTCCTGGGACTGGGGATCCGTGTGCACCGCTTGGATATCAGGCCGATGCACCATGATGAAGCCAACCAGGCGGTCAAATTCGGCACGCTCCTGGAAACCGGCGAGTACCACTATGACCGGAACGACCACCACGGCCCGACATTGTACTATGCAACTCTCCCCGTCGCTCTGGTCCGCGGACAGAAGTCGCTGAGCTCTCTGGACGAATGGACACTGCGAGCGGTGCCCGTGCTATTCGGCGCCGGCCTGATCCTGCTATTCGGACTGCTGACCAAGGCCTTGGGGCGGGAGCCGGTTTTTTGGAGCGCCCTCATCGCAGCCCTTTCGCCCTCCCTGACTTACTACAACCGTTTCTACATCCAGGAGTCTCTCTTTGTTTTCTTTCTCCTGGGATTCCTGATCGCGTTGGGCCGCTGGGCACATAAGCCAACTTTCTGGTCCGCTTGCGCCGCCGGCGTCTGTGCCGGGCTGGTCTATGCCACAAAAGAAACTTCGGTCCTTGTCTTCGCTTCGTCAGGTGCGGCACTGGCCGTCACCCTGGCTTGGACCGGCAGAAATCCCCGGGGCACAAGATTTGACGCCCAGGCGCGCGGCATCACGATCCTGCATATTCTGGCCGGGCTGGCCGCGGCTGTCGGCGTTGCTGCAATTTTCTACTCATCTTTCTTGAGAAATCCGGGTGGCATCCTCGAATCGGTGGCTGCGTTCAAGGACTATGCCCGGCGCGGTTTCGATGCAGGGATCCATGCCCACCCCTGGTTTTACTACCTGCAGATACTTGCATTTTCCAGATCCGGCGGCTTCGTCTGGACGGAAGGCCTGATCCTCCTTCTGGCTCTGTTTGGGATGTTCGCATCAATCGGGAGAGGATCTGCAGACAAGAGCCTCAACTGGCTCGATCTTTCCGGTGGACTATTCTGGCCGCGGTACCTTTTTCTCTACTCCCTGTTTACAGCCATGGCCTATGCGGTCATTCGCTACAAAACTCCGTGGAACCTGCTTCCTTTCCATGTCGGATTTATTCTCCTTGCCGGCATCGGCGCCGCGGCACTGCGGAACAGTTTCAGGTCTGAACTGATCCGCAAGCTGCTCATCTTCGTCATTCTTGCCAATTGCGTTCAGTTGGGAATCCAGAACCGGCGAGCGAATTTCCTATATCCCGCGGATCCACGCAATCCGTACGCATATGCTCAGACAAGTCCGGATTTCCTCCGCCTGGCCCGGCGTATCCACGACCTTGCCGCCGTATGTCCGGATGGAAGGAAAATGCTCGTCAAGGTTATCGCAGGGCCCTATGAACAATGGCCCCTGCCTTGGTATCTGAGGGACCTGGAGCGCATCGGGTACTGGACCAACCCGGCAGAAGCGGGAGAGGTCGCAGGATTGCCGGTGGTAATCGCCTCGCAGGAAAATGCGTCACAGCTGGAAAAGGTCCTCGGACCGCGCTGCCAGGTGGAGTATTACGGCCTGCGCCCCAATGTCCTGTTGACGGTGTTCATCGACCGTCCTCTCTGGGACCTCTACATGAGCCGCAAATGAGCGCAGCCGCGGAGCGCCCGGCCGAAGTTCATCCCCATGTCGGTAGCTGAGCCAACCCCCAGAGCCGGAACCCGATCCCAAGAATGCAACTTGTTTGGACTATCCATCAGCGCGTTTCGCCGGAAGGTCTGTCGAGGTCAGGAATGCGGCGAGGTTTTTTATATCTGCCGCCGCTGCGATCGTGGGCAGGGTTACTGCAGCTATCCATCGGACGGTGAAGCCGTTTTCGGCAAGCCACTTTTCATAGGTTGCAGAATCGGCATGGCTCCAGATCATCGTCGCACCCGGTACATCGAGCCAATCCTGCTCGACGCCAGACCACGATGTGTTGCCGACCGTTGCCATGAGCCGTCCGCCGGGCCGCAGCCAATGCCGCATTGACGAGAGCAGCGGCTGCTGTTCCTCAAGGGGCACGTGGATGATCGCATAAAAAGATACGATGGCATCAAAACGACCTGGAGGAAACTTCAGTGATGCCATATCGGCGCAGATGAAGCATGCTGCCGCGACCAACCGTTTCGCACGGTCAATCTGCACAAGTGAGATATCTACGCCCGTTACATCGAATCCTTCGTTGACCAGCCGTCTGGCCACTGGAATACCGTTGCCGCAGCCCAAGTCGAGTACAGGCGCTCCTTTGGGCAGAAGCGGAATCAGATCGTCAAGCCAGGCATGATACCGCTCGCAGGCGGCATCCTCTTCGTCACCGCGGTAGGATCGGGAAACGGCATCATGACCCTTGCGAACAATCTCCTTTGGATTCTGGGACATCAGCTGAGCCTCATCGGACGCGGTAGTATAACCGCCACCCACCTACTTTCCCAACTCCTGATCGAACACTGCCTGAAATGCTGCAATGCCCGCCTCCATGGCTTGAGCTTCGACGCTTGCCGAGGCCGTCTCAAACCACGGCCGCGCAGGCTGCCCCTTGCGGCCGAAGTTGTAGAAGTAACCGTAGAATCCCTTGCGCTTCTCCGGGCCGACGAGCAGGCGCTTGCGCCCGGAGCCTGTGAGGGCCTTGCGGTCCACGCTTTCGTAAACGATGATGCTCCTCGCGAGCTGGCCGGTTCGGCGCGGCGCGGATGCCTCGACGGCTTGCCTGATTACCTGCGCGGCGGCGTCCTCGGCTGCCTGGATCGCGCGGTCGAGGACGTTCTTGCAGATATGTTCGGTGTTGCGCTTGAGCTCCTCGAATCCCTTGATCTCAATGCCGGGCATATGGTGTTCGCACGCCAAGCGCTAAAAGTAATGGAGAACCAAAGCTGTGCGATGCGACATTCACTTGGACACCTGCATCTCCACTCTGTCGCCGTGATTTCTGTAATAATCCGTTTTCGTAGTGCGGAACAAATGCGGAAGGATTACTTATTGTCCTGTGCGACCTTCTTGATCTGCTCGCGTTGTTTTGCGTAGCGTTCTTTGATCCGTTGTCGGTCCACTTCACTCTGGGCTTTGGACAGCTCCAGTTCCATCAACTTCTCCAACGTCTTGATCGCCTCGTCGTAGTTCTTCTTTTTGATGTAAAGAGATTGCAGAGTCCCCAGTCCCCAAATGCCGGGCTCAGTTCGGTTGGCCTTGATCGCAGCTGCTATGGCGCTATCCAGGTTTGTGTTTTGCCTATTCCAGAAAGCGGCGTAAGCATTCAAAGCTGAATAATCATCTCCCAATCGATTCATCAATTCAGGGCCGTATACGGCGAGAGCTTTGTCGGATTTCCCCGCCCTGCTGTAAATACTTGCCAATCCGCCGAGGATGACCGGGTTGTCATAGGCATTATTCAGTGCCACATCGGCGGTTCGCAGCGCTCTGTCGATGGATTTCTGTTCAAGCCAGAAGTTGGCGTATCCCACAAGCTCCCGGGCAAATGCCGAAGCACGATCCCTGATGTATTTGTCACCAAGCACTTCTTCCATTTTTGCCGAGTCTTGTCTGAGGGCATAAAGCCGTGCAAGGTCGATTGCAGGGTTCCAACCTGAATCGGCCTTTTTGAGCGAAAGAGCGTGCTCAGCCAGCTCTATGCCTTTGTCGACAGGATCCTTATCAGCGATGATGCGAGAAACCCAGTCACCTAAGGGATCAGGGGCGTCCGTGTATCGCGCAGCGTACTCTTGATAGAATTGGGCAGCTTCTTCTTTTGACCCGGAATCTTGATAAAAATTGGCACTCATCTCGGAATATGCATGCTTCACGATTGCGCTGTTCGGGTGTTTCTTGACGAAAATCCGGAGCGGCTGGGGATCACGTTTGTCCTCGTTTAGCACCGCTAATCCAATTTTATATTCGGCGTATTCGGTATACGAAACCGTCTCGTTGAGGAACACGGTCGTCCCTTTTTCGCCTTTCGGGTCCAGCGTTATAAGCTCTTTGTATTTGAGCAAGGCATTGTTGATGTCATCAACTCTATTGCTATATTTCTGCGTTAATTTGAATACGGTTGCGATGTTCGCTACATTCCGAGCATAGGCAGCAAGCAGCGCCTTAAACGTGTCCCTGCCGGCCACCATCCTCTCGATTTCGGCCTGTACTTTTTCGGGGGGCGGCGCGTAACCGGAGATCCAGTCAATTTCAGTTCCATCAGCCGCTACCATCATCACGGTAGGAGTACCCGGAGATCGGAATTTCTTGCCCACCAAAATGCCTTCCGGCTCACTAAAATGGGCGCGAAACAGAATAAAATGTGCGGACAGATAATCCTGAAATTTGGAGTTTTCAAAGTACTGCTTGCCCAGCAGTTCGCAGGCATGTCAGCCGGCAGAGGCGAATTCAATCAGGACCAGCTTGTTTTGTTTTTGCGCCTGTGCAAGTGCCTGGTCCAATGACCCGGCGAACCAGTTCTGACCGAAGGCAACTGGGGCAAGCATAAGGAGAAATGAAAAGACAAATGCCTTTCTCATCTGGTTTCCCTCTCTGCGCTGATTCTACAGCTGCTCGCCAATTCCGACGAAGGAAATCTGCTAAAATCCTCGGCGGGCTTAATGACGCGATCAAGCACAACCTTGCAGATGTGCTCGCTGTTGTGCCTGAGTTCCTCGAACCCATTGATTTCGATGCCCGGCATCTACTCTCGAATACCCCTGCCTACTTGCCGTCAAACCAGGCCAGGATTCTGCGCACCAATTCCTTAAGTCTATGTATCTCAATGAGACTGCTCCGGCTCGGCTGTCTTACCCACCTCAATAGGGTAATACGTTTTTAGGAGGCCATGTCCTTGGAAGACAAAGAGTTGTTGCCGATCCATGGCCGATTCACCGTAAACTCCCGCTAGAGCACACATGGTAGTGCATTACTTGAGAGGTCAATTCAAGTGCCGCAGCCGATCCTGGCGCAGGGGTCGAAAACGTCATTAATTGATTGATCCATAGACACTTATCGTATATCAAGAGCTGTGTCAAAAAACCTTACAGTGATTAGAAAGTTATAACTGGCCACAAAACGCTTATTTGCATATGTTTGAAGATGATAAGGCAGTCGAGCCCGGGTTCAATGTAAAATCCTTTTACAATTACTGACCAATCGGACCCGAGCACGGACCTGAGCACGCGATTGCCAAGCGATCAACGGATTTGCTTAAACAGTTGCAAATATTATAGTTACAATTTTAATGGGACAAGCTACCGGCTTTGGCGAAGATATTGCATCAGATTAGGGCGCACGCTGAAATTTGAAATGGGGTGAAAGATGAAGTTTCGCTTTTTAATATTGCTCGCAGTGACCCTACTATTCCTAATTGTCAATTTGCCCGCAGCGATGGCAGGCTCGATCATACCGGCTCCAGGCGATAAGATGGTTCTTATCTCCTACAATTCTCTCGATATGGCCGGGATAATGACCTTTCAGGTGACCCACATAAATAACACGACCGATCTTTTTTATACCTTTTGTATCCAAGACAATGTCTACATTAACGTAGGTGTAACTTATTACGTAGGAAGGGTATCGAATCAGGTTGGATATCTGGGTCCGCAACCATCCTACCCGCTTCCAAACGGTGGCGTGGGTACCCTTGACTACAGAGTGGACTATCTCTTTACTGAATTTGCGTCCGGCGCATATAACAAATACTTTAATGGCACCTATAATGGCATCAGTGGCCAGGTTTACCAGGCGGACTTCCAGAAATTGCTTTGGAGCTACCAGGGGACGGGCCCCAGCTACACACCGATATACCCGTTTTGGAATAATGACCTGCAACAAAATGCTTCGTTGGGTCATACATATAGTACCGCCGTGCTTAACTTGACAACTGGATTCTCGAACGGAGTCGGAACCGGCCACGACGTCCAGAACATGCTCGTGGATCCTCCGATAGCCAACCCTGAGCCATCGAGTTTGTTGCTGCTGGGTTCCGGTTTAACTGCGTTGGGATGGGCAATTCGAAGAAGGAAATAGCCATAATAGTTTTCTGAGCTGCTAAAAGGCCGTCCGAGGACGGCCTTTTTTATTGGTCGCGCCTCCCCGGCAAACGAAACCTGATTTCCAGGGTATGATCAGCCTTGGAACCGGCGATGAAGATACCCGCCCTCACAAACAAGCGGCTAATTGTAGCTTTGGTCTGCTAGGCGATTCTGGCGCTGATTGGAGCCTTGGTGCTGGACGGCATTTTGCGTGGGGCGGTACCCTGCTTGCTCGCGATTCTGGCGGTCAAGACCTTCATTTTCGCCCAAAAAGACGAGGAGATTCGGGCTATCCATCGCTCTTGACCTCGGTAACCGCACCACACCCGATGATCCCCCATCGCACCACATCCATGGATGGCATCCAATTACGCATTTGCGTGCACGTCGAGAGTACATAGCAAACTGATGCGCGCTCAGTGAGGGACCTGGGGAACTTATCGGATGACCCAATAGGCCTTGGTCAGTCCGCGGGCGATGAGCAATTCTCCTGCTGAAACTGCGCTGTCACGGGAGTCGTAGCCCACAAGCCGGATCCGGTACCAAGTTCCCTTCCCGGCAACTTGAACAGGAAAAACACGGCAGGAAAAGCCTGACTGGCGGAGTTTATTGACACGCTCCTCCACAGATTTGAGCGTCTGCGCGGAGTCGATTTGAAGCTGAAACAGCCCTGTGGCCTGCGCCGGAGATTGCTGCGCCGCCAACCCCGAGGATTTTCCAACCCCGCTGTTTGGCGGATCTTGCGCGGCTGCGGGGTTGTCTCTGCGGACGGCGCCCGCTTGCGATGCGGCAGTCGGCTTGGCAGAACTCGCGGCCTGCCCCTGCGCGGGAGAGGCTGCTGATGGCTTGGGAGTCGCAGTCGCGGCGGCGAGTTTGGGCGCCTCCTGCGGTTTTGATTCAGGCTGCGGAGCCTTGGGCGGATTCTCTTTTGCCGCGGCGTTTTCCGGTGGGGGAGCCACAATGGGTTCCGCGGCTTGCGGCGGCAGAGTCTTCTGGACGACCGGCTTGGGCGGAATCACCAGCAAAAAGGCGACATCCATCAACGTATTGCCGGGCTTGACCAGCACGTGGATTGAAGGAGGTTTAGGCACATACCCCTCCGGCAGGGTTTCGCGATCCAGCTTCAGCTCATAGGAGCCGGGAGGCAAATCACCGATCAGGAAAATACCGTTGAGCTCGGAAAAGGTATCGTACCGCGGCCCGGCGACAATGCGCACTTCCGGCAGCGGGCGCTCCACCGGCTCCTCCGGATTTCTGCTGTAATCAAGATATGTCACTTTTCCCGAAATGCGCCCCGTCCGCACCACACTGAAATTCAAAATATTGTCCCGGTAAGGCAGTATCGCCATCGTCCTTTCCTGAACATCGGAAAAGATCATGTCCGCAGGCAATCCCTCGAGTCCGGCCTGCACGGTGTGAGCCCCCGGCTCAATCTGCTCGAACCGAAACAAGCCGCGCGCATCGGTGACCCCAACCTGTGCATTATCCAGCGTGATCTGAACATCGGCCACAGGTCGGTCGACATCCTCGTCGAAGATTCCATTCATGTTCTCATCGAGGAACACCCGGCCCGTGATGGGCGCCCGGCGCATAATGCTGCCCGAGACGAGAGCGCTGCTCGTGCCGGCGGGTTCGTGCATCAGCCTGCCGCCAATCTCCACCCTCAAGGTCCGATAGTTGCGATCGGAATAATAGGTGAGCTCCAGGCTGTGCCCGTGGGGCAGGGGCAGCCTGATTCCCACCAGCGGTGAGAAACCGGAGGCGGCGTTCACTGCGGTGACCCGGTCGACGCCGAGTCGGATAAACCCGTTGCGCCTGGGCAGATCCAGGTACCAGTCCAGACCCCAGCGGTTGCCGCTGCTAAACTGCAGCTGTTCATTCAGGGTAAGGCGGCCTCGATTCTTCAGATCAACTGCGAACACCGCACTGAGGTTTCGCGCCCGGACGCCGACGACCGCCATTTCTGAATAGTATGCGTAGGCTGAGTACCGGTTGAGACTCGGCATGATCAGCGAGAATTGGGTCAGCGCGGATCTTCCCAACGACGAACTTGAGCTGGCCTGTTCGGACCGGAAAAAACCGAACTGTACCGAGTGCCGGCCCGGCAGCGTGGCGAAAGCTCCGAAGTTGCGGCCGCTGAGACTGTCTCGACCCCCAAGAAGATATTCACGCTTGTTGATTCCGGCCGTAAAACTGGCATATCGAATGGGTCGAAAGATCATCGAGAGGGCGCCATTGGATTGTGCGTTGTATCGGGAGTCCAGCCGCGGCGTTAGAAAATTGCGGCCGTAGTAATCCAATTGCCCGCTGACTGACAGCTGCCGGAACGGATTAAATGTGTCGTTGAGCGTGATACCGAATGCCGGCCCATCCACCCTCGCCGGCGTGAACGGCTGACCGGCCTGAGGGGAGAAATTCGGGTCATAGCTTATTCCGGTGAGGGTCGTGCCCGTACGAGGATCAGGCACGCCGCCTGTAAGATTGGACTCATTGCCAGGGAGAACGCTCCTCGAACTCAGCCCTGAAAACACGCCCATGAGAATCTGGGATTTGAATTGGTTCTTGGTGGTGAGTCTG
>Ga0315284_10004362_pt1 | contig 20083 bp, 11 predicted proteins | sample YL17G09_16_MG_FD_203696 | JGI IMG/M metagenome (GOLD analysis project Ga0315284, IMG submission 203696) | Sediment microbial communities from Yellowstone Lake, YNP, Wyoming, USA - YL17G09_16 | ecosystem: Environmental > Aquatic > Freshwater > Lake > Sediment | place: USA: Wyoming | collected...
GCCACCGGCATTCCAAGATCGAGAAGCAAACCCGCGCGTGGCCGAAGTGGAATGAGTTGCAGCAGCGGCGAAGTGAGCGAGCGAATTTGAGCGTTCCTGAAAACGTTCCCGCCGACGCGAGGCAGCGGTATCAGGCTCTGAGCAAGGAATTGAAGTCGCTCGCCGACGAGCAAACGCAGCGAACGAGTGAGGTCGAGCAAGCCGAGCGAAGCCGGATCGCGCTGAAGCTCGATCCGGGCGCAGTTTCGTATCGGGCCGAGATCAAATCGAACCTCGAACGGCGGCAGTCGTTTATCGATGCCAAGAACGATCTTCCCGAAATCCAGTCGAGGTGTGACCGGGACCGACAGTTGATCGACCGAAACTTGGCTGAACTGCGTCCCGGCTGGAGCCACGACGATTTGCGGGCTTTCTCAGTCGATGTGGCGACACGCGCCGAGATCGAACGCCTGAGCGAAGAACGCCGCGAGCGAACGACCTTGCACGCGAAGCTCACCGTCCAGCGAGACGGCGATGCTGCGAACCTGGAGCGGGCGAAAGACGATCTCGCCGAGATCGGTGAGCCGCGCGATGTCACTGCACTCACCGCTGCACTGTCCGACGAGGCGGACTTCGTCGCGAACCGGAAACAGTCGGAAAGCACGCGAACGGAACTGGCGAAGCTCGAACGCAAGCTCGCCACCCAATGCCGCAAGCTCACGCCGCCACGACCCGCCACGACACTCGCTCCTCACGAGCTGCCTGTTCCGCGTTCCGAGACGATCGCCGAGTTCGAGGCGCGTTGCGCCGATGTCCGCGAGCAACTTCAAACCGCGAGTGCCTCATTTGAAGAGGACAACGCCGAGCAGCGCGAGATCGAGAAATCACTGGCGACGGCGATGTCGAGCCATGTCGTCCCGAGCCTCGACGAGCGCGATACCGCTCGCGATCGACGCGATGCCGGCTGGAATCTCGTCCGCCAGAAATACATTGCGGACGAACAGGCGGACTCCGGTATCACCGCGTGGTTGAATGAAACACCAAACAGCAAATCAAATTTTGTCAACCCAGGTGAGCTGAACGCCGCAGCGTCTCTGCCCGATGGCTACGAGCGTGCCGTGCGGGTGGCCGACGACATCGCCGACCAGATCTATGACAACGCAAACGAGGTTGCCGAACGCGAGGGCCTGCGCAGACAACTCGCAACACTTGCGATGCGACTCGACCAGAAGCGGCAACGGATCGCGGAACTCGAACGGCAGCAGGCGGACTTGCAAACGAACTGGCTCGCACTCTGGCAGCCCTGCGGTTTCCAGCCGCTCGCCCCCGATGCGATGCTCGGCTGGCTCAACGATCACGAAACCGCCTGCGCGATGATCTCTCAACGCGACGAACTGCTTGACGAACAGTTGCAACTCGACGCGCGAATCGCCTCGTTCGAGCTGAGACTCCGCTCCGCGAGCGGTGTCGCAGAGCATCAGGCATTGTCGGTCCACCTCACATCGACGCGGCAGGCGGTTGAGGAAACGAAGGACCAGCAGCGGCGGACGGCTGAGATACAGAAGGAGGCTCGGCGACTCGACAAGCAGCTCGCGAAGTACGACAACGATTTGCAAACGCTCACCATGCGTGAGACGGTTGCGAACGCCGAGTGGCAGGCGGTCTTGAGTCGTCTCAACCTGCCCGCCGACTGGAACCCCGGACTGGCTCGCGAAGTGATCGACAAATTGAACGCGACGCGAGACCTCCTGGGTCGCCTTCCCGACGAAGAGGCCCGCATCACTGCGATGCAGTCGCGCATCATGGATTTCGACCAGCGAGTCCACACGCTCTGTGAGTCGCTCGAACCCGAATTGCTTCGCGATCCCACCGAACTCGCCATCGAGAAATTGGCCGAGCAAGTCGAACGTGCCGTGGAGGCCCAGCGGAAGCATGACGATCTGTCGCAAAAACTCATGACAGCGCGTGAGCAATGGAAGTCGCTGAACGATCTCCACAAGCAGCACGACTCAGAGCGGGCGGGCTTGTTCGCACTCGCCGACGCCACGAACGAAGCGGAGTTCTTCGAAGTCGTCTCGCTCGCCGAGAAGGTCGTTCGCCTAGACGGTGAAATCGAACAGTTCAATCGCGAGATCGATCTAATTCGTGCGGTCGATGACCATGACGAGTTCGAGCAATCCTTGTCGGCCAGCGAGTTGGTCGTCTTGCAGGGGCAGGAACGCGATCTCAAGGAAGAGCTGAAGACGGCAGAAGCGTTGCGCAAGGCGGCTGACGGTGAGGAAGCGCTCGCCCGTGACGCGCTCGTCCGGCTCGACGGATCGAGCGACGTAGCGATCCTCACTGAGGAATTGTGCCGCAAGCGGTCGCTGTTGGCGACCGAGGTCGATCGTTATCTGCCGCTGGTCTACGCGCGGCATCTGCTCAACGCGGCCGTCAGTCGCTTCGAGAAGGACAACCAGCCGGAAATGATCGCGACGGTTTCGCGTCTGCTCGGCCAAATGACGGGCGGGAAGTACATCGAGTTCGATCGATCCGGGAGTGGCAAACAGAACGTCCTGATTCGACGAGCCGACGGCGTGGAGCGAACGCCCGACCAACTGAGCACCGGCACACGCGAGCAACTCTATCTGGCCATCCGCCTCGCCTATGTCCTGCACTACTGCGAGAAAAACCAACCGCTGCCAATCATCATCGACGACGTGCTGGTCAATTTCGATGAAGCGCGGACTCGGCAAACGCTCTCGGTGTTGGTCGACGTCTCGCGATCCGCTCAAGTCCTGTTCTTCACGTGCCATCCCCACATGGTGAAGCTGGCCCGCGATGTTGTGCCGGGACTACAGCTCATCACACTGCCCGCGAACAACACGGACCTCCAACCTGCGTAATCCAGAGGACCGTCCGGCGGAACGGTGACTCGAACGGATCGATGTCCTCTGGGAGATCCATCAGCCCGTGATGCACTATTCAACGAACCGTTTCGAGAGAACGGGAGATCTTGGCGAAATCGTCGAATAAGGCGTCCAACGTCAAGGAAATCGACAAATTCTGGTCGATCTGGCTGACAGCTGTAACGGCACGATCGATGAGCAAACCCACACGCTCAATCCCAGCGTCAGAGGATCCGACGCGATCCGCAAAAGTTGATGCCTCTGGAATCGGGCTTGCCCAGGCATTACCCTGAAGTTCCATCCGACAGAGTCTGAGCAAGGTTGCGCGGTAAAATTCCACGGCGAAGCGGATGACCCACAAGATATTGACGCGTTGTGCCGGGGTATCGGCGCTGATTTTGTCGATCTGCTCCATCAACGATTTGGAGAGACTCAAGCCACTAAAATTTCGCTGCCCAAGGCCGAGATAAAGTGTTGAACGCAGAGAACGAAGATGCGGTTCAACAAGCTGACGGGCAACCGTCAGGCTTCCCTCACTGAGTGCCGCGGCAAAATCAGCGTCGTCACGTGAGGACACCAAGCCTTGCTCAAGCAGTAGTTCAACAATATCAGTCATGCACAGCGGCGAGAACCGGACCAACTGGCAGCGGGATCGAATCGTCGGGAGCATGGCATCGAGATTGGACCCGATCAAGAAGAGCATCGCTCGGTCGGGAGGCTCTTCGAGTGTCTTGAGCAGTGCGTTGCCACTTGCCTCGTTCATCAAATCGGCATCATTGATGATCGCAATTTTTCGTGAACTGGCCAGCGGTCGGACGGACAAATCATGACACAATCCTTCCTGCCCACGTCGCTCCTTCGGACCGACAATCAACTCAATGGGCAACTCTCGTTTTCCTTCGGGGCAGCCGACCCATAAAAAATCGGGATGCGCTGCGGCGAGAAACGGACGGCAGGCGGCACAGGCATGACAGGCTTCCAATGCATCCGAAGTGGGCGCATGACAAAGCAGATATTGCGCCAAACGGTGGGCAAACTGTTGCTTGCCGATACCGTCAGGGCCGATGAACAAGTACGCCTGCGACAGCCGCCCTCGCGAAATCGCGCGTTGGAACATCTCACGTTGTTCAAGGTGACCGCGAAGGGAAGACCAATGAGACATGGATCACGACAATTCGTGCTACGGGAAACAAGGTCAGGCAATCGGTTCGACGTCACCGATTACTGCGGATTCGCTGTCGTTGCAGTGCAGCCAACCGAGTACGTCACCGGGGTAGACAGACGCATCGACGGGTTTAAAAATTTCTATCAGTTGTCCGGGCTGAATTGCCTCAACATCAAACGTCACCCCGGAAATCAAAACCTCAACACAACGATCTCCCGTCAGAACACGGTCACCTCGATCGATCAACCAACTGCTTACCGTCATCGGTTCGGTACCCGCATCGAGATCGGGGAGAAATAGTGGAATTCGCATGGGTCACCTCGTGGAAAACCAGATACGGCCTAAAACCGCGATGATTCAAATGTTCCTAATGGAAGGAGACACAATCACGCAGTTAAATGGACGGGAACAAAAGTCGCAAGCCTAAATGCCTGTTGGACCAAGTATTGCGGGCGGGCGAAGCGTTCGCGTCATCCAGATTCAACAAACAACTCTTGAGAGCATCCCGCTCGGCAGGAGCCTCGCCATCCCTCTTGCCAATGCGACTCAACGCATCAGAGACGTCGTGCAACACGAGTTGTCTCACAAAACCACTCCTTGAGACGCATCGCTCGTCTGTCAGAGACCACCGCAGAGGCGTCAAGGGAAGGAACACGGTTCTCATAAAATCCGCGAGGGCAAGTCTTCCAGCCAAAGGCGGATTTCCATCTCATATTCGCTGTCGAGATTGCCCGTGATCAGTTCGCGTTGGAAGTTTGACGCGGCCAGTTGCAGCAAATCGGCCGCTTGATCCATGGTGTGGCGATTCGCTGGATCCGGTGCAATCAGCGACGTCACCAACTGCATCAGCGTTTCACTTTCTTGCATCTCCTTCGGCAAGAGTTTCGGAATTTCCGCCTCAAATCCATATTTTGCCGCGATCAGTTCCTCGCGTGTTGTCACATGGGGAAATGGCGTCTGTCCCGAGAGCATCTCCACCAGAATATATCCCAAACTGGCGAGATCGGAATACGCTGTCACCGCTCCGCGTTCGAGCACCTCCGGAGCGGCATACTGCGGAGTGAAGGGTCGCAACCCGCGAAGATCATTCATTTCCCGAGCCGATCCCAGATCAATGATTTTCACACTGCCCGTTTTCTTTAACATGATGTTGGCTGGTTTCAGGTCGCCGTGAATGATTCCACTACGGTGGAGTGATGCGATCGCTGACAAGCAATCCTGGATGATAGAAATGGCGATGCCCGGTTGTAATCGCGTCTTCGCTTGTCCGGGAGTTACCACCACATTGTTGAGGTATCTCCAACGCTCGGGGGAGACTCGGTCCTGAAGGAAGGTCATCGTTTCTGTCGAAGTCAAGTGGTCCAAGTCAAAACCATCGATCCACTCCATGACCATCACTCGAATCCCTTCGATATCCACGAAGTTCACAACATCGAGCAGATGATCGTGCTGAATGCGAGCCATTTTGTTAGCCACCGCGGCCACTCGGGACATGTCTTGCACATAGGCCGCATCGCTTCCGTAACGTTCTGAGCCAAAAAACTTTATAGAGACAGGGAACTTCAGGCCATCCGCACCACTCTTTTCCGCCAGATAAACCACACCCTGACCACCCATTCCAATGCATCGCCCCAGTTCGTACTCAACTTTCCATCCGATCGATTTTCTCCCCCGCAAAAAATTAACAAGCCCCTCGGATCGACTGGCAAGTGAGGTAGAAGCGATTGAAGTCATGGCCATCGATTGACTGAGCGACAACGAAGAGAATTCCATCCAGATTGAGTTTCCTAATTGGCGTCATACAACTTCATTGGCATCATACAAATTAGTGTCTTTATCATCTGTGTTGCCGTTAAGCCGAAGTCTAGCAAACGAATGGGAACAACAAAACCTGCTCCCGTCGTCTATACCGCCCATGCTCTCAAAAAATCCGAATTCCATCCTGTCGCCTGAGCACGATCTCAACAAAAATCGCAATACTCTTGAAAAACACTGACGCATGCGGGACGCTAGTCGTTGCTAGACCATTCGCTTTCCCCTCGATACGGGCTGGCACTGGTTTCGTTTGGAACGGCTGACTCCATCATGATTCACGAAAGGTGAGGAAAGATCATGTACCGATTTCGTTGGTCAATTCGGTCGTTATTCCTCCTTGTGGCGTTGGTCTGTTCGTTCGAGGCTGTATCGGCCAAGGACAAGGACAAGGATCGGGATCGGGATCGGGATTCAAAACAACCTCAGTCATCTGGCGGGGGACAATCGCCTCGGACTGTTGCTCCGGCTCAGCAAGTCGGGGTGAACCCCTCTCCGATGCCCAAGCAGAACAAGCCTGCGAGACCCAACGATTCCAAAAATCCGCAAGGAACCGCACCTCCACAATTCCAACCGAACAAGCCCGACAATAACCTGCCTGGTGGTAACCAGACAGGTGGGCGTGGTGTGCCCACGAATCCCAACAACGGTAGCGGGAGGAGGCAGACCAAAATCAATCCCCCAGAGGGCCGTAGTCAGCCGGAAAATTTCAACACTCCCAAGGCGGGGACAAATCTCCCCGGCGTGGGTCTGCCCAACGGGTCGCCTGTTGGACGTGGAAAAAAAATGGAAACAGGCAGGCCCCTCGATGGTCTTGACCGAGGCACAACGAATGTCGGCAAACCGGCAACGCCATCCAGCGGAAAGAATGTCAACTCGGATCAGACAACGGGAATACCGACAGAAACACCCAATGCCCAAGGACTTCGCAGCAGACGCTCAACCGGCAAGCCAAAAATCAGCATCGAACCTGACGGACAAAAACAGATTCTCGGCGGAAAGAGCGACGGTTTGCCGCCGGATCGAAAAGGGACTGATAAACTCAACCCTCAGCTAGGCGTCCCTGGTCCATTGGATGCAGGATTTCAGGACTCCTCGAAGCATGCTCGCCACGAAAAGACGAGACCGATGACGATTTCCAAAAATGGCAGACTGCCGGTGAATCCGACCGAGAGCTCGCCCGATTCCCTCGGCGCTCAAGTTGGTCAACCCGCCGATCGCGACCAGCCCAAGGGAGTTGCATCGGACAAAAAATTAGACCGGCTGTTGCAGGTCAAAAAGCATGACGATCTGAGCCGCGAATTAAAGAAAATCAATGAGTCGCCGGAATTAGCGGCTCATCCAGAATTGAAACATTTGAATCTGAACAAGATCAGCGGCGTGCACCAGGAGCGGCTGGCACGGACAGACAGTTTTCAACACTGGCACCGCTCGAAAGTCGGTCAGAAGCTGAGGCTTGAGCAGCAGTTTGAATTTCAGAAGCGGGGCGACCTCGCGCGTCGGATGAATCTCAGTAACAACCTGATGAGTACGGGTGGCTGGACTCGGCATCGCCAGCACGGACTGCTGGCCGCGGGATTCACGACGGGTGCGTTCAGCATGTGGTATTCTGGGGGGGGCTGTTATCCAGCACATGCATGGTGCCCGATCTGGTCACCATGGGTCGATTGGAGTTACTGGAACACATGCCCCATCTTGTATGATCCCCGACCGTATTATTGCATCCCCCTGATCTACGATCCGTGCCCGTTGTGGGTCTACTATGATTATCCGGTGTGGAGTCCACTTTCCATGGTGACTTGCGGCACTTGGATCGATGTCGCCCCCGTGGTCATGACGGCGGGACAGGATTTGCAATTGCTGGCGGTCCGGTTCGTCGATAACGGCCACTCGGAGCAGAATCTCGGTCCGCGTTATCGTGTCTGGGTCCGGAACAACAGTCCGACTCAAATTGTGACACCATTCAGCGTTCTTCTGCTGGCCTCGAACGAGCAGGTTCCGACCGTCGATGCACCTCAAATGGGCGTCGTCTTGCCCTCGATGGATCTCGGCGAAACTCAAGTGCTCGACATTCGTCTGCCGATCGCCGCCAGCCGACTCGGCACGACATCCACAGGCTTACGCGTGCCGTTCACGTACCTGCACGTGCTGGTCGATAGCCATCAGCAGATCCCCGAGACATTCGAGGACAACAACGGGGCCGTACTGCTTCGAACAGATGTGCTGCCGGTTGATCCGGCGGCGTTTTCGACCGATGTCACCGCGGCGTCACCGGAAAGTTTGCTGACAATCGCCGGGGAAGGATTTGGCCCCGAACCCGGTCAGGTCATCGTGTCGTTCTACGGCCAAGAAGTCCAAGCCGAGATTCACGGCTGGTACGATCTCGGCATCCGGTTTGCCGTTCCGAACTTTGACTTGACTCAAGCGGTCGATGCCGAAGTCCTCGTCGTTCGAGGGGACAGCGCCGTCTCGAACCCACTGACACTACGACTCGTTCCTGACGAATTGATCGACGAAACGGCAGCCTTTCCCGATGCCCCACTCCCTATTCCGCCTGAATAGGATGACGTTCTCTGAAGAGTTCACCGAACCTGCCCCGCTTTTCAAAAAAGTGGGCGGGTTGAGAATCGGCCTGTTCCACTCGCCTAGAAAAGCAACCGGATCCATCTGCCAAATGTCGTTGTTAAGGACACCCGCTACCAGTTGCCGGCCGGCAACAACGTGGACTGATTATACGCGGGCCTTGACGACCCCACCGATCGCCGCCAGTTGACGATCGCGTGAGCTGAGGATTTCAGTGAGGCTTTGGATGCTGGCCGATGTGAGCACTCGATCTCCGGCCGAAATGGTCTGCTCAATCTGTTCGGGACTGCGAGCACCGACAATGGCTGACGTGACTTCTGGCCTGCGTAGCGTCCATGCAATGGCCACGTCAGACACAGTCCATCCTAGCTGCTTGGCCACCGCCGTGAGTGATTCCACAAACGCCAGATTGATCTCCACCTGAGGTGACTGAAATCGAGGGTCTTTTGTTCGATGATCTTTCGACGAAAGTGAGGCTATCCGCTCGGCGGTGAACGCGCCTGTGAGTAATCCTTTCCCCATGGGACTGTAACACACGAGGCCGATGTTCTCTTGACCACAGAACGGGATGATCTCCGCCTCTGCATCACGAGCAATCATACTATAGGGAGGCTGTTGAGACCTGATGGGATGAATGGCCTGCAATCGTTTCAGTTGGCTGACCGAATGATTTGAAACACCAATATGTCGGACCTTTCCTTGCGACTTCAGGTCTACCAGAGTTTGCCAGCCCTCTTCAATCTCCTCAATCGGCTCCGGCCAGTGCAACTGATACAGATCAATGCAGTCGGTCTTGAGTCGCTTCAAGCTCGCTTCGCACTCAGCGATGACGCTCTCTCGTCGAAGGCAAATTCCAATCTCGCCATTTCCACGAGGCACTCGTCCACATTTTGTGGCCAGAAGAGGTCGATCGGCGAGAGGAATGGACTCCATCGCCTTCGCGATATGTTCCTCGCTGCGGCCTTCACCATAGACGGCAGCCGTATCGATCCAGTTGATCCCCAATTCAACGGCTCGAACGATGGCTTTGACGGCCGATGCTTCATCCTGATCGCCCCATCCGAACTTCCATTCTCCACCACCGATCGCCCACGTTCCCAATCCAATTACACTGAGCTTCAGGCCGCTTGAGCCAAGAGTTCGAAACTGCATTACGATAAGTCCTGTTCATCTAGATAGAAACTGCTAAGGAATCACTGAAGGTACATTCTGAGCCAGACGGACGCGAGCCTGAGCGAGGTCGTGTTGAAAACGCTGGAGTTGACTTGGTAGATTTGCATCGTCCGTCTCTGTGACAAACACTGACACGTGCAGCCTTTTGCCGGCGGCACGCCCAAAAAACAAGGACCAACGTGATCACAAGATTCTTCTCTCTTGCTTGGTAATACGAATTGCCTCAGCCGAGAAGCAACCGCCATTCGCTCATTGAATTCCATCCAACATGCCAATCGCCAGCACATCCGAGCTAAGTTTTTCCGGAGGAACTTTCGAGTTCATCGAAGCGAAGATTCGCCGTGATGCCGAGGGAACGTCGTTTGGCGGTGACTTCGAGTGGCTGTGCCAGTGGTTCTTGGAAAACGCTCCCCGATATCGAGGGCAGTTCGACAAGGTTTGGTTGTGGAAGAATTGGCCAGAGCGGTGGGGTGCTGACGCCGGAATCGACATCGTCGCCCGCACGCGATCGGGTGAATTGTGGGCGATTCAGGCCAAAGCCGATCGTCCCGACCGCGCGATCCCCAAACGAGAAATCGACTCGTTCCTGTCCGAATCCAACCGTCCGCAATTTGCGTATCGACTGCTCATGGCGACGACGGACGACATTGGAGCCACAGCTCGCCGCACGCTGCATGGCCAAGAGAAGCCGGTGGGCCTGGTTCTGCGTGGTCATTTCCTGACGGAAGAAGTTCAGTGGCCGATTCAGATCGGAGGCACCGCCCCGCCGCTGGATCGATGGACCGCACGACCTCACCAGGCGACCGCGATCAAAGCCGTTGTCAAAGGGTTCCGAGACCAAGACCGAGGCCGACTCATCATGGCCTGTGGCACGAGTAAGACGCTCACCGCACTGTGGATCGCCGAGCGATTGCAGAGTTCTCTCACGCTGGTGCTCGTCCCGTCGCTCTCGCTGGTGCAGCAGAACCTTGCCGAGTGGGGCCGGCATTCAATGCAGGACTTCGACACGCTCGTTGTCTGTTCGGATGAGTCAGTCGTGCAACGCAACGAAGACACTGCGCTTCAATCGACGGCTGACCTCGGAGTGAAGGTCACGACCAAGCCTGCGGAGATTCAGCAGTTCCTCGACCAGTATCGGAAGCGACCAGCCGTCGTGTTCGCCACGTACCAGTCATCCGACCGCATCGCAGCCGCTCAGGCCGGCATAACCAAAAACTTCGATCTGGCGATCTGCGATGAAGCCCACCGTCTGGCCGGACACGCCGAGGGCTTGTTCGCGACCGTGCTGGATGACAAGAAGATCAAGGCGTCCAAGCGGCTGTTCATGACTGCCACGCCGCGGTACTTCAAGGAGCATGTCAAGCAGCGCGCGGCGGAACTGGAGTTTGAACTCGTCTCGATGGACGACGAACACGTCTTCGGTCCCGAGTTCCATGTGCTCACGTTCCACGAAGCGATCAGCGCGAAACCGGAGCCGTTGCTGACCGATTATCAGGTCGTCGTGATCGGCGTCACCGACCGCGAAGCCAAAGCGTGGGCCGAGCGAGCGACGTTGGTCCGCACGGCCGAGGGCCTCAGCACCGACGCTCGGACGCTGGCCGCACAGATCGGCTTGGCCAAGGCGATGAAGAAATACGACCTCCGCAAAATCATCACGTTCCACTCGTCGGTAGCGAAGGCCGCCCGGTTCGTCGATGCCACACAGCGAGATTCCTTGCCGGGAGTGATCCCGCACCTGACGCGGTCGGCCCGGCCCTCGGGAAAACTTTGGACGAAACACATCTCCGGTCACACGCCCGCCGGCCAGCGAGCCACGTTGCTGAAAGGTCTGGGCAATCTGCCGGACGACACGCGCGGCATCCTCTCCAACTGCGCCTGCCTGGGCGAAGGAGTCGATGTTCCGGTGCTCGACGGCGTGGCCTTTATCGACCCCAAGCGGTCGATGGTGGACATCATTCAGGCGGTCGGTCGAGTGATCCGCAAAGCCGAGGGAAAGCGGATCGGCACGATTGTGATTCCGGTCTTCATCGACGAGTCCGAAGACGCCGACCACGTCCTCTCGCAATCGGCCTTCGAGCCCGTCTGGCAAGTGCTCAAGGCCCTGCGAGCCCATGACCGCCGCCTGGCCGACGAACTCGACCAACTGCGACTGTCGTTGGGGAGTCGGTCGAAATCCGGCGGCCGAATCAATCTTCCCGACAACATCAAACTGGATGTTCCGCGTCTGCTGCTGCGTGGCTTCGAGCAGGCGTTCTACGTCCGGACGGTCGAGCAGACGACCGACAAGCCCGCGCTGACCATCGAGCAGATTCTGATGTGGGCTGACGCGCACAGAGCGAAGACGGGTGAATGGCCGAAGAAAGAATCTGGTCAAGTGTCGGGTACGGATGAGACATGGCTGGGAATTGATGCTTCACTGCGGAGAGGCCGTCGCGGTCTCCAGGTTATCTGGTCTTTGGCCAAACTATTGACCGAACACCGCGGCGTGAAAAACCCGATGAACCTTCCCCCACTGACCATCGAACAGATCCTAGGGTGGGTAGACGCGCACAAAGCCGCGACGGGTGACTGGCCAACACGGAAATCGGGGAAGATCGCAGAGGCAAACGAAACGTGGTCAGGAGTCAGCACGGCATTGGTCGAGGGCCTTCGCGGCCTTCCGTGTGGTTCGTCGTTGACCAAATTGCTGGCCGCGCATCGCAAAGTGCGAAATCCGATGAACCTTCCTCCTCTGAACGTTGAACAGATTTTGGCGTGGGCGGACGCCAATAAGGCGGCGACCGGCGATTGGCCGGATCAAAAATCTGGTCAGGTGGCAGGCACGGACGAAACGTGGCCCGGAATAGATGACTCATTGCGGGCAGGCCGACGCGAGCTTCCTGGTGGGTCGTCGTTGGCCAAGTTACTGGCCGCGCACCGCAGTGTACGAAACATTCACGATCTTCCGCCGCTGACAAACAAGCAGATTCTGGCTTGGGCTGACGCGCAAAAGAAGAAAACGGGGTCTTGGCCCGGAAAAAAATCTGGATCAGTTACAGGCACGGACGAAACGTGGGCCGGAATCAATTTTGCGCTGAGCCGAGGAACTCGCGACCTCCCTGGTGACTCGTCGTTGGCCAAATTACTGGCCGCGCACCGTAGTGTACGAAACATTCACGATCTTCCGCCGCTGACCAACAAGCAGATTCTGGCTTGGGCTGATGCGCACAAGGCGGCAACTGATGACTGGCCACTCAGGGATTCCGGGCGAGTGATAGGCACGGATGAAACGTGGGTCGGGATCAATAGTGCGCTGAAGGCAGGAAATCGAGGGCTTCCAGTCGGCTCTTCGTTGGCCAAATTGCTCGCAGCTCACCGAGACGTCCGAAACCACATGGAGCTTGCGCCGCTGAATATCGAGCAAATTCTGGTCTGGGCGGACGCGCACCAAGCCGCAACGAATACTTGGCCGAATCAGTATTCTGAACAAGTGACAGGCACGGACGAAACGTGGGGCGGAATCAATGCCGCACTCTATCGAGGAAAACGTGGCCTTCCGGCTGGCTCGTCGCTGGCTAAATTGCTGTCCGAGCACCGCAGCGTCAGAGAATGAAGCAGCTTTCGCCGCTGACTGAATTCAGTCTCACCAATCTCACCCGCTCTCGGCTGACTACAATGTTGAGCGGCAGAACAACCATCACTCGGAGCATACAGATGATCGCGAGCATCCTCGACAAATTGAAGAACATTCCCGGCTTCACTGCGACTCAGCAGCACGTCGCATTGCTCAAAGAATTCGTCGGCGGGGTGGCCCAACTTGCTTCAAGCTGGGTGCCTAGCACAAGAAACTTCAAGCCGAGCATCGATGAAAGAACAGCGTTGAACTCCATCGAACGTCACTCCAATGTTTCTTGGGCCTGCGGCCCCCGGCTTGAAGCAAGCCTTGAACTTACCCACATTTTTGGTTCATTGCGGAGTAGCCACGGATGGCGAGGAGGAGTTTATCGAGGCCGCGCCAGAGGGTGAGCCAGCCGGGGTTACCGTCGCGTTTGCGCATCAGGAAGCCACCGAGGCCGGCGAGGTGGCGGAAGAAGTCTCGGACTGTCGTCAGCTTTCGTTTGCGGAGCGCGGTGAGCATCTTCAGCCAGATCGCCGGGACGACTCGGGCGGCGGGAAGGTCGGGGTGGGTGGTGGCGACGGTTTTCAGTTGCAGCAGTCGAACGCCAGCACGCTGGTGAAGCTCGCGACCGCTTCGAGGCGGTGGGCTTCCAGGAATTGCCGATCTTCCAAGCGGCAACCGGTTTTGATCGCGGGGTGGCCCAGCTTGCTTCAAGCTGGGTGCCTAGCACAAGAAACTTCAAGCCGAGCATCGATGAAAGAACAGCGTTGAACTCCATCGAACGTCACTCCAATGTTTCTTGGGCTTGCGGCCCCCGGCTTGAAGCAAGCCGGGCCATCCCTCAAGAATGAGATCTGACTCGAGAGTGGTTTGCCATCGGGGGGAGTATCAAGCTGGGTGCCTAGCACAAGAAACCCCAAGCCGAGCGTCGATGAACGAACAGCGTTGAACTCAATCGAACGTCGGTCCGAATTTTCTTGGGCCTGCGGCCCCCGGCTTGAAGCAAGCAAGCCGGGCCACCCTCAAGAATCAGACCTGACGGGAGAGTGGTTTGCCATCGAGGGAGTATCACCACCATGCATCGTCGAGTCTTCGATGAACCGGGTCATGCACATTTTCTCACGTTCTCGTGTGCAGCTCGACGGCAACTTCTGAATCAAGACCGATGCAAGCGGATCGTGATTCATCACCTCGAAGCGGTGCGAGCCGAGTACGACGGCCTCTGTTTCGGCTTCGTGATGATGCCCGAACACGTTCACGTCCTGGTCCGGTTCCGTGAGACTGGCCAGTTGAGTCTGTTCAAGCAGGAATGGAAGCGGCGTTCGAGCATCAGCCTGTTCGATTACTTTGAGCAAGCGGGCAATCCCATCGTCGAACACCTGATTCGCGCAGACGGAACGCACCGCATTTGGACTCCGAAGCAGTACGACTTCAACGTGTTCACACACGAGAAAGTGTGGGAGAAGTTGCAGTACATGCACGACAATCCCGTGAAGCAGGGTTTGGCAACGACCCCGGAAGAATGGGCCTTCAGCAGTGCCCGCTGGTATTCAAACCGCAGATCCGTAGGAGTGGCGTTGAGACACATCGACGAGTAAACACTCGGGTGGCCCAGCTTGCTTCAAGCTGGGTGCAAAGCACAAGAAACCTCAGTACGGACGTGGATAAGAAACGAGCGTGCTATTTCCATCGAACGTCATCCCAAAGTGTCTTGAGCCTGCGGCTCCAGCTTGGTTTGAAGCAAGCCGGGCAACCCCGATCCGAATTTACTGGGTGCGGTGCCACGGTCACGGAGGAGTCTTCGACGTGGTCGTGCGAATGACGAAGAGACGTGGATTGTTGACGGAGCCATCACAGCCACAAGCACGGCCATCCCGCAGACGGAGTGACCCTGGCCTCCGACATTCGCTCACCGAAGAGCACGGTCCTGTCGAGGACTCCCTGACCGTGGCACACCGCAGTTCCCTCCACGAGTCGGCAGGGTTCTTGGCCTTGGTCGCAGAGCGACCGCCGAAGGTCGCCGTGGGTTTCAACCCACGGCGATGGCTGCGATGAAATCATCAGCCGGCGGATTGATTGAATTCGACAATTCGAGCCGTGGGTTTCAACTCACGGTCGGCCATTTTGTCAAACCATCTCGTCGCGGCGCGACAATTGAACGATCGCGACACTATCCGCCGCCCAAGGGATGTGTGTCGTCGTCTCCACACATTCCCTCGTCGCTCCTCGACGAACGATTCTCGCGTCATCCGCGTCTAGGATGGCCGACTCTTGTCGTCGTCGTCTCCAAAGTGAGCTTGTCGGTACATTCGGATTTCAACGGTTTTTCTTGCCGGGTGACCCCGATTGCATCAAGCTGGCTACGTCGCACAAAAAAACAAAATCGGGACGTCCATGAAGAACCGGATGCGGAATTCCATCGAGCAGCGGACTGACGTTTCTTAGGCCTTGTGACCCCCCGCTTGAAACACGCCGCGGGAACTCTTCGGCTCGGTCTCAGTCCGGTTTGCCCAGCGATCACCTGTCGATGATTCTGTTGAAGGTACATTCTGTGCCCGTCACCTACGAACGGCGGCGAAATTACGTTGAAAATGCTGGCGTTCCTTTGCCACGAACAGAAGGGGTAGCGATTCTTTATTCCCCCCACCATTCCGATAACAGCGATCGAAGTCGGGATGACTTGGCACAACTCACTCCCAAACACGAACCACACGAAAACCGATGCTGATGTAAAGGTATGTTTGTGGGTCTTCATTGCGATCCGTCGCACGACAGTTGACCGGTTCGATATCCCAACCACCACCCCGAATCACACGGAACTTGCCCGTGGAGGGGCCTTGGGGATCTTTCGACGTCGCCTGCGAATACTCATCATACCAGTCCTCGCACCACTCCCAAACATTACCATGCATGTCGAACAGTCCGAAGGGATTCTTCGGGTAGGCACCGACCATCGTCGTTCGTCCAAGACTCGGCCCTTTCGTCGTCGTGCCGTACGGATAATTGCCGTTGACGTTCGCCTTGTCGCCGTTCAGTGAGCTCCCAAAATGGAACGGCGTTGTCGTCTTTCCACGACAGGCATACTCCCATTCCGCCTCCGTCGGCAACCGGTACGTCGCCCCCTCCAACACGCTCAGTTTGCCACAAAATTCCCGCGCGTCATTCCACGAGACCTCCTCCACCGGAAATCGGCTGGTCTCCAGACCGTCCACCGCTCGACCGCCTTCGCCGTTTTTTGTGAACTGACTCGGATTCCTGCCCATGACCCCCTCGTATTCAGCCTGCGTCACCTCGTAAACGCCTATGTAGAACGGCCGTGAAATCTGCACCGTATGCTGAGGCCCTTCCGACCAACCGCGGCCAGATTCCGTCACGGGCGAACCCATCACGAACGTCCCTGCCGGAATCAGCGTTAACTGCATGCCCGTCGATTTCGAGGTGATCAGCGTCAACTCCGAGGCCCACGCCATTCCCGGAGCGGATGCCAACGATACCAACAAGCACAACAGCGTTGAGAAGATCCAAGAGCGATGCCAAAACATGATTCTATATCTTTAAGAGAACACCCACATTAAGTTGGTGGCGTAGCAGTCACTTCACTGTCTGGACGAAACATTTGGACGCCAGCAGTGACACAGTGCACGAAAACGTGGGACGTATTTCATGGAATCCGTAGGATCATTGCAAGCCAGTCTCGGAAACTGTGATTCACCCACGTTCACAGAGAGAAACGAGGTCGTATTTTCAGCCGAAGGGGTGGCCGAGTCGTCTTACGGACTTCGGTATCGATGGGTCGTGTTCGGAGGACATCGATCACCGATTTCGGTCCTGCTGTTCAATTTCTGAAAGAGAGTCTCTTCCTGCCTGACAAGCGATTTCAGCGACGTTTCCGCCGAGTGGCTCGGCTTGTCTCAGGCTCGGTGCGTAGCACAAGAAACCAAAGCCAGACCGTCGCTGAAGAACCGATCGCTGAATTCTTCGAAACGTGGCACTGAATTTTCTTGAGCCTACGGCTATTGACTTAAAACAAGTCTCGCCACATTGAAGACTGTTGTTCGAAGGTTCAATCCGTAATCTCCACCTTCATCTCATCGCTGTTTGCTGTAAGTTCGGGGGCGTACATCGCGTTGGCTTTGGCGGGCAGAGCACTGAACTGGCCGGGAATTTCGGCTCGCAGGCGATAGCTAATGCTGTGCTTGCCGCGCATCAGTTGTCGGACGAAGAAGGCGACTCGTTCGTCGCGGAACTCCACGAACGCGCCCATTGAGTTGCCGTTGTAGCCGCTGCGGACTTCGACCGGCTCGAAACCGGCCGCCTTCATGTCTTCGAAGAGGAGGTACTCGTAGTCATTTTTTGAGTCGATCTCCAGTTCGATTTCGACGAGGTCGCCGCTCTTGAGTTGGCTCAGGTTGGGAAGCTCCGTCCTTTCGTACTTTTCGACCTTTTGCTTGACGGCCTGACCGCGCGAGCCTTGGGCATCGACGGCCTTGTCCACGCGGGTCAGCTTGTAGAATTTGCGGTTTACCTTCACCTCCAGCCCCGCCTTGGTGATGAAGTCTTCGAGCGTGAAGTTGGTCTGGTAGACGTTGAAGTAGAGCGGGCCGGTTCCCTGCTTCTTCAATTCCAGCGTGTGCTTGCCGGTCGTAACGGCATCGCCCTCCAGCACGAACTTGTTGTCGAACGTGAACACGTTCGACGAATCGACTTTGACCTCCTTCCGCTTCTTTCCATCGAGCCAGACTTCCACGGTCAGGTTCGGTTTGTCCTCGCCGCTCGCCTTCATGTAGTCGGCGAGGGCCTCGATGCAGAGGGCGGTGTCGCGTGTGCTGTTCCAGTACGTCGCGTGCTTGCGGTTGTTGAGGATGTATTTCACCAGCCGCGACGCCCGCGCGTCCTGCGGGTTCGTTTTCGAGAGCAGCTTCAGGTAGTAGGCGTTCGCCTCGATGTCGCTGCCGTACCAGTACCACCAGCCGCCGTCGGGCAGTTTTAGATACGCGGTCTGGTTCTCGTCGTCCTGCACCACGAACTGTTCGATGTTCTCCAGGATCATTTTGAGTTTGTCCGCCTGCTGCTGCTTGTGCAGGGCGAGGCCGTAGAGGGCCTTCGCGTAGACCGGCAGTTGCACGCGGTCGCGGTAGAGGAACTCGTTCATCTCGCCGTTGGAGACGTCGGCGTCCACGAGGATCATGTAGACGAGCGCATCCAGCGCGTCGGCGAACTGCTTCTGACGGACATCCTTCTTGCCCCAGTTCTTAATCCACTGAACCTGCTCGTCCTGATAACGCTGGAGCCATTCGATGCCCTTCTCCAAAACACCCGGCACGATGGCCACGTCGTTGGCCTTCGCGACCTGCAAGCCGTGGACGACGACCGCCGTGGTGTGAGGCCACGAGTGTTCGCCGTAGCCGCTGAACCAGCCCCAGCCACCGTCAGAACACTGCATCGACGTGAGCCGTTCCAGTCCATCCTTGACCATCGTGCGGACCTCGTCCTCGTCGAAGACCGGATTGCGGTCGAACCGCTTCCAGCGTTTGGCTCGTTCGACATCGTCGCCGATCTCTTGCGCGTTGAGGTTCGTTCGTTTCGCCTGAATGTCCTTGAGGTTGAGCTGCATATCGAGCAGCACGCGCTGCGTGATGACCGTGGGTAAAAAACGGTTCAGCGTCTGCTCGGTGCAGCCATACGGATAATCGACCATGTAGGGCAGGGCATCGACCATCGCTCCGGCCAGCGTCGGTGAGAAGCGGGCTTCGAGGCGCGACTCGTTCGGACGACGGGCCTCGGGGACATCGAACGTCACCTTGCCCGAGACATCGGCGGGACGGATCGCCCCGCTGAACGATTCGGTCTTCAGCATCCCGTGAACGTAGACCGGGAAGCTCATCTGCATCGCGTCCGACTCCTCGTCGGAGAGGGCTTTGACCGTGATGCTGGTGCTCCCCTGAGACGCCACCTTCACGCGCCAATCGACGCGCTGTTCGGCCCCGGCGGCGAGCTTGATCGTCTGCGTGATCTCTTGAGGTCCAGCCGCGTCGCCTCCCTTCGCTGCGGGAGCGAGAACCGAAAGCAGTGCGCCATCGAGCAGCAGCGACACATCGACCTGCTTCGCGGTCTTGAGGTAACTGTGGACGTTGGCCGAGATGACGACTTCGTCTTTATCAACGAAGAACCTCGGTGCTTGAAGTCGAACCAAAAGATTCTTCTTCGTGGTGACTTCGGTCTCCCCCTGACCAACCTTGGTGCCGAGACCCATCGCCCACGTCTTGACCTTCCAGCCGGTCAGGCTCTCGGGCATCTTGAAGCTGACTTCAACCAGGCCGCTCTTGTCGGTCGTGATCGCACCGGCCCAGAAGGCGGTATCGGCGAAGTTCGAGCGGATCGTTGGCTGCTGCATGGCACCGGCCCCTGCGCCGCCACCCGCCTTGTCGGCCGCCATGCCCTCCTTGGCCATCGGTGCGGCATCGGCCATCGGTGCTCCTTCCATCGCGGCGGCCATCGCCGCGGGAGGCCCGCCCGGCGCGGCGGTTGCTGCCATCATGCGGCGGTTCATCCCTCCGACGCGACCTCGAGTCATCGGCATCGGGCCACCGCCACCCATGCCACCACCAAACCCGGCCATCTCCTCGCCCAGCATTCCGCCGAAGACACCGAGGTCGGCCATGCCGATCTCACCGTTCTTCAGCAGGTTGCTGAAGACGCGATCGAGCGTACAGTCGCGAGCCGGATGATGATGCCGACGCCACTTCCAGAAGAATTCTTTGATCTCCGGGACGTTGCTGCCGCCCGAGATGTATTCGACGCTCTTGTCGTAGACGCTGAGAACCGTCGAACCGATGAACGGCTCGCCTGTGTGGTCGGTCAGTTTGATCTGGACCTTCGCGTCGG
>Ga0315284_10004363_pt1 | contig 20083 bp, 13 predicted proteins | sample YL17G09_16_MG_FD_203696 | JGI IMG/M metagenome (GOLD analysis project Ga0315284, IMG submission 203696) | Sediment microbial communities from Yellowstone Lake, YNP, Wyoming, USA - YL17G09_16 | ecosystem: Environmental > Aquatic > Freshwater > Lake > Sediment | place: USA: Wyoming | collected...
AGAGAGAGAGAGAGAGAGAGAGAGGGAGGGAGAGAGTTTTGCGCGCTGCGAGAGAGTTGATCGAAAAAAAGAGGGGAACGAGGACGAGACAAACCAATGAAAACGCGAACAAGAGCAAGACGATCGATCTCAAGAGGAAGCTTCCTTTTTCTCTTTTTCCTTACAGAAAAAAAAGAGCGCTGCGCGGAAGAAACCGTGGGAGAGGAGTCCTGTCTCGTTCTTTTCTTCTACCTCTCTCCGTCGCTTTTTAAACTCCTTCTCCTCCTTTTCTCTTTTCCTACTTGAGCAGCGGCATCAGCCTCGGGGCCACGCACTTGTCGATGCATTGCCACATGTCGAAGAACTGCCCCGTGCAATGGGCTTCGGCCTTGCCCTCTATCCTCTTGGAGCAGGCCTGGGAGAGAGAGAAAAGGTGGAGTTTTATTTATTTTGTTGTTGTTGGTGAGGGTCGAGGTCGTCGTCGCGGTCGTCGATCGATCGAGCGAGTGGAGTTTTTTTTTTCTTTGCTTCGTTGTTTGTCTTTCTTTCGAAGAAACGCACTCCAGGTCGCAGTCGACTCTGCTTCTTCTCCACGCAGTGCGATAGAAAGTCTCGAACTCTTCCCAGCCAAACGGACAAAAATGATAAACGGACGCAGGGACGGCGACGAGAGGTGGCGACAAACGTCGTCGCCCTCGCTCGCCTTCAATCTCAATCAAGCAAACGACCTCCTTCGCCCTCGTCCTCTTCGTCTTCAAGAGGCCCTCCCTTTTCCCTCGAAAGTCAAGTCCCTCTCTCGTCGTCGCGAGCTGGCTCTCACCTGATACGCCACGACGTATTTCGAGCAGAGGGCCTTGCAGGCCTCCTCGAGGCGGGGCTTGGGGCAGGCGTCGGGGTCGTCGCTCATTGTCTTTGATGTTTTTTGAGGGGGGGAAGAGTTTTCCTCTGTTGTTTGGCTTTGCTCTGCTGCTGCTGCTGTGCTGCTCAAGACGCTCTCGACTGCTCGACGGGGCGAGGAGAAGAGAGGGAGACAAACAGGGAGAGAAAGAGAAAGAAAGTCTGCTCTCGAGAAAAGCGAACGACGAAGGAAAAGCGGTGTGAATTCTCCACCGACGCCGGCAGAAGGAAAAAAAAAACTTTTTTTTTTTTTTTTTTACAAGCGAGGGGGAAAGCATCAGAGGCAGTGATTGAGTGTAGGAATCGCTCGCAGCAGCCTCTGCTACTGCGAGAGCGAGTAGCGAGGACAAGGAGAAGAAGAAGAAGAAGAGGGGGGGCAGAGGAGAAAAGCAGACCGAGAGGTACCTCCAAAAACCTCACCTCACCTCGCAGAACGGGCTCAGCCCGACAGCGCTGGGCCCGGCATCGTCGAGCTCGATGCTGGTCGAAGGGCTGACCGTCAAGAACGAGAGGCGACGATTGGCGTCGATGCCTTTGTCGGCGTCGTTGGTTTCGGGGGCATTCTTCTCTCCAACAACAGCGGCCACAGGAGCGCAGCTGCAGAGAGCGAGCGGCGCTTCTGCTGCCCCTCCCGCTTCCTCCTCTTTTTCCCTCTCGTCCTCCTCGTCCCAGCTCATCGCCCCACCGCAGTTCGGGCAGCACACGCGGAGGCGGCAGGCGGGGGAGCCGTCGCCCCTTCTCGAGTCGTCCCTTCTCAAGAGAACGAGCGACGCTGCGGGCGAGGAGCCGAGGAGCTGCTGCTGCCTCTGCTGCTTTTGCTGCTTCTGTCGCTGAGCGGAGGAAGAAGGCCTGCCCCCGAAAGACGACGTTCTGCTGCGCAACGGCAAGAAGAGTGGTGTCGCGGTCCCGGACGTCGCCGTCGGCAGGGAAGAAGTCTCGCCGCCGCCGCCGCCGCTGTCGTCGTCGTGGGCAAAGACGGCGACGACCGGGGTCAAGACTTCGCCGCCGCCTCCGACGAGGAACCTCGCGACCCTGCTTGCCACCTCGGCAGCGCACGACGCGGAGAGAGCCAGCGCGGTGTAGAGGGCGAAGAAGCTCCCGAGGAGGGTGATGAAGATGGCTTGCGAAAGCGAAGCGAGCAGGACGACGAGGGAGAGGAGCAGAGGCGAGGAGGAAGAACAAGAAGGGTTTGTCGTCGCTGCTGATGCCGCCGTCGTCGTCGTCGCCGCCGTTGTCGTCGTCGATGCTGGGACCGGCTCGAAGGCCCTCTCCTCGAGGACGGGGGCCAGCCGCTCCTGTTGTAAGCTGCTTTCTTGCTGCAGCCGCCTCCGACCGTTGCTCTTTCGCGGGATGGAGACGAGGGCAAAGTCTGAGACGATGCTCGGCGGCAGCGGCCGCCTCGAGGGACCACGCGTCGGGGTCGAGGGACCCGTTGCTGCTGCGCTCGACGGGCGGTGCTCAATGCCTCTGGCGTCTCCTTCGACACCGCCGATGCTGCCGTTCCCGTTGCTCGTTTTCTTCTTTTCCCTCTTCTTCGTCGACGACGTGAGCAATTGCTTCAGTATTTGAGAGCTGCGGGAAGGAGAGCTGCGAGAGGGCTGCGGCGGGGTGGTGGCGCCGAGCGGCAAGGCGTTGGCCTCGCCGTCGACGGTGCTCGCCGGCATGCAGTTTCTCTAGTTATCTCCTTTCGTCCCTCTTTCCGCCGCGACGATTCAAATTTGAATTCCGATGCTCTCCGGGGCTGCTGCAGTGCGTGGCGGTGAGTTTCGCACCGCACGAGGGAGAGAAAGGTGCCGAAGAGTTCGAGGCGACACCGCGCCGCGCGAAGCCTCAACAAACTTTTTTTGGTTTTTTCTTCGAAAGGGGGAAGAAGAAAATCTCTTCTGCTCGAGGCGCGCGTTTGCTCCGTCTTTGTTTTTCATTGAAAAGAAAAAACTCTCTCACTGAGAGCGAGACGCACTCGTTTTCCTCTCTCCCGCCGAGTTCCCCGCGGGGACTCGACGGCAAACAATACTCTCCCTCGTCTCCCCTCTCTCAACCTCAGTGCTTTCCCGCGTTCTTCCCGCCGGTGTTGGGGCGCGTCCACGGCCCGCACTCCTCGCACAGCTCCAGCCCGGCCTCCTTCCCCTTCCCCTGCTCGCACACAAACTTCTTCAGCGCCGGGCGCAGCGTCACGTTCAGGAGGGCGTGGATCGCGTTGTCGATCGGGTGCACGATGAACGGGATCGCCGCCAGGCCGACGACCGTCGGGATCGACTTGTCCGCTACGGCCAGCAGCGCGTCGGCGGAGGCCATCCCGACCGAGCCGGCCAGCGCCGCGGCGGCGTCCCTGACGGGCCGCGCGGCCTCGAGCGGCAGCAGCGCCGCGTGCGCCGCCTGGACCACGGTGTGGATCGTGAAGCCCGGGACGAACACGGAGGCGAGCAGCTGCCACACGATCGTGTCGGTGGCGCGCTCCAGGGACAGGAGCAGCTGCAGCTTCTTGACGTCGACGTCGGGGCGCGCGACGGCTCCCCCCTCCAGCTCGGTCCCCGCGTTGGAGTAGGCCTTGAGGCCCTTGTCGATCGTGTCGACGACGACGTAGCCGATGGCAACGGCATAGGAGAGCGGCACGCCGAAGGGCGGGAGCCAGGCGGCGAAGGCCTCGCTGATGAGGGGGGGGGGATGGTTTTTTAAATTCAAGTTTCGAGGTTGGGGTTGCGGGGGTGGAGGTGAGCGAGAGCGGGCGAGAGGGAAGAGAAAAGAAGCAGGAGAGAGAGAGAGAGAACGAAAGCCAAAGGCGAACAACGACAACTGCTGCCCGACAACGGCAGCAGCAGACGCTGCCGCCGCAGCCGCCTCCGCCGCTGAAAAGGCTCTTGCCTCATTCGCAAAGAGGAGGAGGAATCAGAGAACAACTAGAACAAGAGAGGTCCTCGAGACAGCGCCGGCCCTCCGTCGACGACAGCCGTCGGTTTTTTCTTTCGTTTCGATCGCGACGACAAGACTCTCGCTTCTCTTCTTCTCGCCTCTTTTTCTCCCTCTTCCTCTCTCTTTCTCTTTCTCTCCCTGCTTCAGTCATCCAATTTCGTCGGCAGATCCCAACGAGAGCAAAAGAAAGAGAGCTGAGAAAATAGAGCACGTGCCCAAACGGCTTCTATCACCTCTCCCGCTCTCTCTCTCGCTCTCTCAAAAAACTAAAAAAAAAACCAAAGAAAAAATCCGACGCACCCGCACTCGTTCGAGTACCCTAAGTACCGCGCAGGCCCGTCCCTCAGCGGGTCGAACGCGGCCTCTCCCCCACCGGGAGGGGAGACGGCCCCCGTGTCTGCCCCCTCGAGCAGCTCGATGGAGAGGCGCTGCAGGGCGGAAGCCAGAGCGGGGGACGGAAAGGACCCAGGGTTGCGACGAGGGAGCAGCGAGCCGCGGTCGTCGGCGGACGATTCTGTGGGCAAGGGGAAGCCCGAGGGAGGGGTGGCGTCTGCCTTTTCGCGGGTGGGGGTCGCGCGCGTGACGATGCGAGCTGCTTCTGCTGCTGACCGCCTCGACGCGGAGGAGGGAGAGCCGGCAACGGCGCGGAGCGAGGGCGTCGACGACCTGATGATGGAGCACAGCGGCGTTGCCGACGTCGACGAGCTCGATGCAATCAGCGCCGAGCGGCTGCTGCTCAGGGCGGCGGCCATTGTTCTCTCTCGAGGCTGGAGGTGTGAGAGACTGATTCCTCTACGCCTGTGCGTGCGCGTGAGAAAACTGGAAGAACGAGGAGAAGAGCAAGAGAGCGAGAGAGCTCGAAGGAAGATGAGAAGTGAAAGAAAACGTTCGAACGTTTTCGGTCTCTCGTTGAATTTCGGCGAGGGCGCGCCTCTTTTCCCTCTCTTTTGTTTTTTGCTCCCTTCGTTCCCTTCGCTCTCTCTCTTCCTCTTCTCTTCTCTCTCTTCCCATGTTCAATCAAGTGCGTGTTTTCTGAAACAGTTCATAATTACAACTGGAGAGGCAAGTTCAAAAAAGAAAAACATCAGTGATATCGTGAGGAAGAGGAAGAAGAAAAAAGAAGAAGAAACTTTCACCTTTCCATCTTTTTCACGCCCCGAGGAACTCGAGCTCGAGCGGGTTGAGGGGCTGCTGCTGCTGCTGCTGCTGCTGCGGAAGTTTATGGTGGTGGCGAGAAAGAGGTGGCGCCTGCTGCTGCTGTTTCTCTTGCTGCTGTTTCGGCGGCGCAGGAGGAGCACAAGGAGCAGGAACGGTGTCTGTTGTTGTTGCTTCCTTTCCTTCTGCTGCTTCCGTCATCTCCTCGTCTTCGCTTTCCGCGAGGGCTGCCTCGAGGTCGAGGGAGAGTCCCCCATCGTCTTCATCATCGACGGCTGCTGCTGCTGCTGCCGCTGCGGCTGCTGCTGCTCCCGCTGCTGCAACTTTCGCTCTCGCCGCTACTTTCGTCGCTCCCGGAGCCAGAGAGGCCGCAGCGGCAGCGCCGGCAGAAAGAGCCACCGCAGCCGCAGTCGCCCCCTTGACCAGCCGCACCCCGAGCGTCGCCCCCACGGCGTGCAGCGTCCAGATACTTAGAGTTTCGTCAAAGACGGCCACGCAGTCTACGAGCTCGTCCGCTGTCATCTCCGCTGCTGCTATTGCCTTTGAGGAAGAAGCCGAAGGAGGAGGCGAGGCCGAAGAGGAAGCGAAAGCTGGTTTTGTTGTTGCTGTTGTCCTAGCGCCCGCCGATGCTGTTCCGCCGTTTTTGCCTCCCCTGCTGCTCCACGCTGCTCCTGCAACGGTCGCAGCGGTGTCTTCTCCGAGCCTCCTCGCAGGCTCCAGGCGGCCCGAGAAGGAAACGGTACAGTTGTTGCTGCTGCTGTTGTTACTCGTTTGACCTCCTCCTCCTCCTCCTCGGCAGCGCCTCTCGAGAGCGACGCTCCCGCTCCTTGGGTCCAGCGTGAGCTTCCCGGGAGCCTCCGTGTCCACTGTGGTGGGCACGAAGTCGTAGCGGAGCAGGGCCAGGGAGCCGTCCGCGGCGTTGGAGAAGGCGGCCGCGGCAGCGGCCGAAGAGGAAGAGGTCGAAGGTGCTTCTCGTCGCCCGCCGCCGTTCCCAATGCTGCCTCCTCCTCCGCGCCCGCCTCCGACGACTAGCGCCGCCAGCGCCGGCGAGAGCACGAGCGGCGCCGAGCGCGCTGCCGCTGGAAGCGCCAGAGCATCGGCGGCGGCAGGGTGCTGCTGCTGCCCAGAAGGCGGCTGCGAGGGGCCTGCCATGGCAAGCTCTCTCGAATTTCGATAGTGAGTGAGTGCTCCTATATCGTGCCGACAGTCGGAAGAGATTTCGACGCTCTGCTGTTTCGACGAAAGGAGGAGAAAGGAAAAACTCCCACTTTTTCTGCTTCTCGAAAGAAGAGACGACGCCTTCTCTTTTAAACCTCTCCGAGACTCCGTCTCTATCTCTGTTCCGCTCTCGCTCCTATCAGAAGCGGCACGCATTCTGATCCCGCAGAAAGCCCAGAAAAACCAAAGAGAGAGAAAGAGAGAGAAGAGAAGGACGAAGAAAGCAGACTGATCGTCGTCGAAACCAATTGATTGCCTGATGTCTGCAGCTTCTTCGCTCCGCCAGGCCTCGCTGCCCGCTGCGTCGGCACGCCGCGCGTCCCCGAGAGCAATGCTTGTGGCACCCCGGCGAGCAGCAGCAGGAGCACAGCCGATGCCGGCACCCTCCTCAGCGTCGTCGTCGGCGATGAAGATGCGGTGCGGTCACCTCGTCCGCTGTCCTCCTCCCCGTCGCCCCCTTCTCCGCGTCGAGGCCTCTGCTGCCCCCGCGAGCGCGTCCGCCTCCGACGCCCCGCCCTCCCCCGCCGCCGCTCCTGTCGACGCTTCTCTGTCTGCGTTCGACGACATCGCCGCCGGAACCGAGCGCAAGTACATAATGGTCTCGGGCAAGGGCGGCGTGGGAAAGACCTCGCTCTCGGCCTCCCTGGCGGTCGCGCTCGCGGCCGCGGGCCACTCGACGCTCGTCGTCTCCACCGACCCTGCGCACTCCCTCTCCGACTCGCTCGACCAGGACGTCTCCGGGGGCAGGCCCGTGCCGGTCGAGGGGACCGACCTGCCGCTGTGGGGCCTGGAGATCGACCCGGACGCGGCGAGGCTCGAGTGGTCGGCCGCGGCCTCCAAGGACGGCGGCGCGGGGATCAAAAACGTGCTGGGAGGCTTCGGGCTCGGCATGCTGGCCGACCAGCTCGCCGACCTGAAGCTGGGCGAGCTGCTCGACTCGCCCCCGCCGGGGCTCGACGAGGCCGTGGCCATCGCCAAGGTGGTCGAGATCGCGCAGTCGGAGAAGTACGCGCGGTTCTCGCGCGTCGTCGTCGACACCGCCCCGACGGGTGAGACTTTGTTTTCCCTCCTCCTTCGTGTTCTTTTGAGGTCCCTTTCCTCCTCCGAGGTCCTTGTATTTCCGCTGCTGCCTGCTCTTGATGCTCTGCTTCTGCTTCTGCTTCGGGGTCGAGGCGCAGAGGCTTCTTCTCCCGCTTCTTCTCCCTCGTTCTCCTCTCTCTTCTCCTTCAAAAAACTTCCATCCATCATCCCCCCCCCCAAAAAAAAACAGGCCACACCCTGCGCCTTCTCGGCGTCCCGGACTTCGTCGACGCCGCCCTCCTCAAGGCCGCCAACCTCCGCCGCAAGCTCGCCTCGGCCGGATCCGCCCTGCGCTCCCTGTTCGGCGCCGCCGAGCAGCAGGACGAGGCCGTCGCCGCGATCGAGAAGCTGCGCGCCAGCGTACAGGTCGCCGGCAAGCTCTTCCGAGACCCGAAGCAGACCGAGTTCGTCATCGCGACCGTGCCCACGCAGCTCGCCGTCGCGGAATCCCGCAGGCTGCTCGCGGCCCTCAGGGCCGACGGCGTGCCCTGCAAGCGCGTAGTCGTCAACCAGATCGTCTCTGCGGGCGACGGCGATGCCTTTGTGTCTGCCCGGGTGCGGGACCAGGAGCGGGCCCTGGCGCTGCTGGATGCCGACGTGGGCGGGATCGCCGCGCTGCCGCGGGCGACGGGCCCCATGCTCGACCTGGAGGTGCGGGGCCTCCCCGCGCTCCGCTACTTTGGGGACCTGGTCTGGGGCGCCGGGGATTTCGACGAGGTGGTGATTTCCGGCGGCGGGAACACGGGAGGAGGAGCGTCTTCTCCTTCTTCTTCTTCTTCTTCTGCCGCTTCTCCTCCTCCTTCTTCTTCTTCCTCTGCCACTTCTCTTGCTCCCTCCGACGACGACGGGAGGCGGTACGTCATGCTCGGGGGCAAGGGCGGCGTCGGCAAGACCTCGCTCTCGGCCTCGCTCGCTGCGCGCTACGCCTCGCGCGGGAAGGCCACGCTCGTCGTCTCGACGGACCCGGCGCACTCGCTCTCCGACTCGCTCGATCAGGACGTCTCGGGCGGGAGGCCCGTCAGGGTCCTGTGCGGCGAGGACGCGTCCCTGCCGCTCTGGGCGATGGAGGTGGACCTGGGCGCCGCGAGGGCCGAGCTGTCAGCCGCCGCGGCGCGGACCGACCCGGCGAGCGGCGACACCGGCGCCGCCAAGTTCCTGCGGACCGTCGGGCTGGGCGCCTTCGCCGACCAGCTCGCCGACCTCAAGCTCGGCGAGCTGCTCGACACGCCGCCCCCCGGGGTCGACGAGGCCGTCGCCATCGCCAAGGTCGTGCAGCTCGCGCGGTCCGACGAGTTCGCGCACTTCGAGCGGATCGTCTTCGACACGGCGCCGACGGGCCACACCCTGCGGCTGCTGACGCTCCCCGACTTCCTCGACGGCGTGCTGGGCAAGGTCGTCAGGCTGCGGCAGCGGCTGACCGAGGCCGCGGACGCCGTGCGGGGCGTCTTTGGCGGCGGCAAGTCCGCGCCGGACCCGGCCGTCGTCGCGGCCGAGGAGCTGCGGGCGCAGGCGGCCGAGGCGCGGAGCCTGTTCCGCGACAAGAGGAGGACCGCGTTCGTCGTCGCGACGATCCCGACGGCGATGGCCGCGGCCGAGTCCGTCAGGCTCGTCAAGGCCCTGCGGCTCGAGGGCGTGCCGGTGGGAGGCGTGGTGGTCAACCAGGTCCTGCGCGCGAGCGAGCGGGCGCCCTTCCTGGAGCGGCGGCGGCGGGACCAGGCGCGGGCGCTGGCGTCGCTGCGGGCCGACCACGGGGGGGGGGGGGGAGGAGCGGGGAGGAACGCGGGGGGGGGACCTTCCTCCCCGTCCTCCTCCTCCTCTGCTGCTGCTGCCGCTGCCGCTGCTCCCTCGATCTCGAGCTCCTGGTCCTCCTCCTCCTCCCCCTCGACGACGGGGGACGGCCTGGGCGACCTGCAGGTGATCGAGGCGCCGATCGTCGACATCGAGGTCCGCGGCGTGCCCGCTCTGAGGTACTTTGCCGAGAAGTCGTGGAAGAGGCCGCTGGCCGAGATGGAGCGGGAGGTGGAGGAGAGGGTCGGGGAGGTCGGTGGCAAGGGCTCGTAGAGAAACGAGTTGTCTCTCTCCAACTTTCTTTTCTTTCATTCATTTTTTGCGGTTTTTGTTTTCATTTTTTTTTGTAAAGAGGTCGGGAAAAAAAGCATCAACAGGAATCTCCTCTCTCTCTCTTTCTTTCGCTCTCTCTCTCTTTTCTATCCTCATCACTTCCGAGGCTGCCACATCCCTCCCGATCCCGCCGCGGGCGCCCCGCCTCCTCCGAAGCCGGACAGGCCTCCTCCAGGGGCGCCGAAGCCCGCGGGGGCAGCAGAGGAGTTGAAGCCAAAGGGAGCAGCGGGGGCTGCTGCTCCAAAACCGCCGCCGAAAGGCTGCTGCTGCTGCTGAGGCTGCTGGCTTCCGAAACCGCTCAGGCCGCCGCCGAATGCCGAGGGAGCGCCAAAGGCAGAGGAGGAGGGAGCTCCAAAGCCCGAGGGAGCAGCAGCGCCAAAGCCCGAGGGAGCAGTAGCGCCAAAGCCCGAAGGAGCAGCAGCGCTTCCAAATCCTCCGACGCTGCCGAAGGGGGACGGAGACGCAGGCTGAGCAGCAGCAGCAGGAGCTCCAAACGCTCCGAATGGAGAAGCGGCAGCAGCGGCGGGGGCACCAAAGGGGCTGCTGCTGCTGCCGAATGCGCTCGCTGGACTCGACGGCGCGCCAAACGCGCTCCCTCCGCTCGCGCGCTGCGCCGCCGCGGCGAAGCCTCCCCCGGCGGACGCGAATGCGCCAAATCCTCCTCCTCCTGTGGAAGAAGAGGAGGGCGGGGCGGGCGCCGCGAGCGAGGCCGCGGCCCCAAACGGTGAAGCAGCAGCTCCAGCAGCCCCGACGGGGGAAGGAGCCCCGAACGCGCCCGCGGGCCGCGAGGGGGCCCCGAAAGCGGGGACGCCTCCTCCCGCTGCCGGAGCAGCAGGGGAAGCCGGGACGCCAAAAGCCGCGCCAAAGGGCGAGGACGACGAAGCAGAAGCGGGTTTCGCTGCCGCACCTGAGAACGCGGAGAAGCCTCCTCCTCCTCCTCCTCCCCCGAAGGCCGAGGTCGTCGTCGACGCTGGCGCCGCCGCCGGGGTGCCAAAGGGGGTGCCAAAGGGGGAGGGAGCAGCCGCCGCCGCCGTCGTCGCCGCAGCAGGCTTCGCGGCAGCAGCAGGAGCCCCGAATCCAGCGATCGCTCCGAAAGGAGACGGCTTGGCTGCCTCCGACGAGGACGAACAGGAAGGAGCGCCGAAGCCAAAGGCATTTGTCGCGGCGGCGGGAGCGGCGGGCTTGCCGAAACCGCCGAGCGAGAGGCCGCCGAAGGAAGGGGCGGCCGCTGGAGCAGCTGCTGCCGCCGCGGGCTCCTTTTCTTTCTCCTTCTCTGCTGCTGCTTCAGGAGCAGCAGCAGGAGCCGGCGGGGCGCCGAAGCCAAAGGAGGGAGGAGCAGCAGCGGCAGCCGGAGCAGAAGCCGGAGCGGCGGCGGCGGACGAAGAGGGGGCGAGGAGGCTCGCCGTCAGCTTCTGCGCCGCGGCGACCGCCGCCCGCGAGGGGACCGGGGGCAGGCCTCCCCCTCCTCCGCCCGCGGCCGGCTTCGCAGGGGCAGCAGCATAGGCAGCACGAGCAGCGGGGGCGGCGGAGAGGTTCGCCGTGAGCTTCTGTGCGGCCGCGACCGCCGCGCGCGAGGGCACCGGGGGGAGGCCGCCGCCTCCAGAGGTTTTTGGCTTTGCCCCTGCGGCGGCGGTCTCCGTGAGCTTTTGCGCTGCCGCGACGGCCGCTCTGGAAGGGACCGGAGGAAGAGCGGCAGCCGCGCCGGAAGAGGAAGAAGCAGGCTTGGCGGCGACCGGAGGCGACAGGCCGTCGAACGAGAGCTTGGCGACGACGCTGCTCTTCCCCTCCTCGGCGGTCTTCGTCTTTGCCTGCTCTGCAGCAGCTGCCGTAGCAGCTGGAGGCGCGACGACCGCGGGCGTGCCAAAAGGCGCAGCAGCAGCAGCAGGAGCAGGGGGAGGAGAAGCAGCAGAAGGAAGCGGCGACGCCGCCGCGGCGGCGAAGAGAGGCTTCGGTAGCTGCTGCGGCGGCTGCGCACTCGGAGGAGGAGCGACATGTGCGGCTGATGCTTTCGCTGGCTTGGCCGCCGCGAGCGCCGGCGCGAACGTGAAGGGGGGCAGCTGCGGCGCCGCGGGCATCTGGACCTGCGGGAGGGCCGGGGTCTGCAGCGGAAGGGCTGCTGCCGCCGCGGCCTCCTCTTCTTCCTCCTCCTCCTCCTCTCCGTCGGGGCGCGAGGCTCGCGGGCCGTCGCGAGAAGTTGAGCCTTTCGCTGCTGCTGCAGCCTGCATCACTTCCTCGACGAGCTCCTCGGTCCACGGCGAAGAAGCGGAAGGAGCAGGCTGCTGTCGCTGACGCTGCCTCCTCGAAGAAGCATCGTCGCGGGAGACAAGAGCGGAGGAGGAAGCAGCAGCGAGCGGCGAGTCCCGGGCCCGGACCCACAGGAGGCCGCCGCGGGCGTCCAAGGAGGAGGAGGGAGGAGGGGTCTTCTTCGAAGAAGCAGCGGTCGCCTCCGCCGCGGGCAGAGCGAGCAGCAGCGAGGAGGAGGGGGAGAGGGCGCCACCGCGGCCGCGGCGGCGGCGCCCCCCGCCGTCGCGCCACCACTGCTGCCTTCCTTCGTCGCTGCTTTCCCCCTCGTCGTCGTCGTCGTCGACGCCTCGACCCTCTCCTCCTTCGTCGTCCTCATCACTGACGCATAGCCCTGCGGCCTCGGCGGCCTCGGCCAGCGCCTCGACCCTCGCCTCCGTCGCCCTCGCCACGGCGGACTGCGCGTTGACGGCGGCGAACAGCCTCGCCGCGGTCTCGTCGGCGTCGTCGAAGGTTTCGAAGTCGAGGGAAGAGGAAGAGGCGGCGGCGCCTCCCAGAGTCCTCCTCCGCTCGTCCTCGGCGTCGAGGTAGGTCCTCAGGTCAGCAACGCGCCGCCGCAGCGCCGCCAGCCCGGACCGCACGCGCTCGCGGGCGTCCGCCAGCGCCGGCTCGAGCGAGGCCTCCTCATCGACGGCGGCGGCGAGGGCCAGGTCCGCTGCGGAGGTTTCGCCGTCGCTTTCGTCGTCGTCGTCGCTGCCGTCGCCACTGCGCCTCCTCCTCGGCGCGATGAAGCGAGGCAGGCCGCTCATGTGGCCCGCCAGCGCCCTCGCTCCGGCGGCGAGCGCCCCGAACGCGACCTTGTCGGCCTGCGTGGCCCCCTCCAGGGCCCCCGTCGCGGCGGAGGCGCCCGAGACGGCGGCGCGGAGCGCGTCGAGGGCCCCGGCCGCCGCCGCGGCGCGTGCGGGCGCGGCCTCGCGCAGCTCCGCGCGGGCCTCCAGCTCCCGCGTCGCGGCCAGCTCCTCGAGGAAGGCTGCCTCGGTGGCCGCTGCCCCCGAGACGGCGAGGTGGGCGTAGTGGGCCTTTGGAGGAAGAGGAGGGGGGGGGGGAGGCGACGGAACGACGGGTGCAACGGGAAGAGGTTTCGGTGGCGGCGGCGGCGGCGGCGGAGGGAGCGCAGCAGCAGCGATGGCCCGCGGCTTCTCTTCCTCCTCTTGTTCCTTTGCGGCAGGGGGGGCGACGGGAAGACGAGGAGCCCCAAATGAGAACGCCAGAGGAGGCGGAGGCGCAGAAAAAGCGGCGGGAGTAGTCACCGCAGGAGGTGGCGGGGCAGCGGGAGGCAGCCCGAACGAAAAGAGCGGGGCTGCGGGGGCGGCGGCGGGAGCGGCTGCCGCAGCCGCAGGAGCACCAGCGCCAAAGAGGCCACCTTTCGCCTCCTCGACAGCCTTCGCCGCGGTTTCCGTGGCGAGCTTTGAGGCTCCCGCGTTGGCCTGCAGGAAGTCCGAGCCCCAGCCCGAGGTCGCTGCGGGAGGAGGAGGAGGAGGAGGAGGAGGAGGAGGAGGGGAAGGAGGAGGGGCGGCGGCGGCGCTGCTCTCTGCTTCGTCCTCGGACGACGGCGCCGACGGCGCTCGCCGAGGAGGAGGAGCAGGAGAAGGAGGAGACTTTTCTTCTTCCTCCTCCTCTTCGTCAAAGTCGCTGTCCGAGAGAGCTGTCGCTGCCGCAGCCTCCAGGTCCGCGGCCAGGGGAGGCGCCGGGGAGGAGGCTGCGTCGGAGGAGGTCGCGGAAGAAGAGGGGGACTGCTCTTTGGCCTCCTTCGCTGCTGCTGGAGCGGGAGCTGCTGCTGCGGACGACTCCGCCGCGGCAGCAGCGCTGCTTCCCCCCTCCTCGTCGTCGCTGCCGCTCCAGCCGCCCTCGCTCTCCGAGGGCAGGGCCGCGGCCGCGGCGATCTCTTCGAGGTTTTCCAGAGGAAGAGGCGGAGGAGGAGCAGCAGCAGCAGCAGAAGTGGAAAGGGAAGGGTCGGGAGCCTCTCCTTCTTCTTCTTCCTCCTCTTCGGGGACCGAAACCGAGAAAGTCCCCGGCGGCGGCGCCCGAAGCGCCACGGCGGCAGAGACGACGGACGGCGCGCTCTCCTTGCCGCGCTCCACCCTCCCGAAGGAGAACGCCCTCAGCACCCCCTCCGAGCTCGCGACGAACAGCACCGGCTGCGGCGGCGGCGCCGGCGCCTCGGGGTCGGGATGCGACACCGCGACCTCCGACGCCCGGAGGTCGACGGCGACCCCGCACACAAAGTTGTCGACGTCGTCGGGGGCCGCCAAGGGGACGCGCAGCGCCGCCCACTCGTCCGTGACCTCCTGAGCGACTGGCGCGGGGCCGAGGTCGTGATCGCTTTCGTCCTCGCCGCTCTCGTCCTCGTTGCCAGGTCCCTCTCGGTATTCGACGAGGCGCACGTGCTCGTCGTTGGCGCCGGCCATCGCCGAGACCGAGGCGCCCCAGGCGGGGACGAGCGCAGAGAGCAGGCAGGTCCCGAAGGAGCGCGCGAGAGGCAGCGAAGAAGCGTCCCCGCCGTCGGGGGCGGAGAAGGGGACGAGAGGGGAAGGGAGCGGCGCCGCTCCGGGGATGACGTTGGCGGCAAAGAACTCAAAGGCCTCTGCCCGCGCCGGTGGGGGAGGCGCTCCTTCTTTCCTCCTCCTCCAGCGGCCCCACCGCAGGAGCAGCAGGGGTGCGACGGGGGAGGAGGACGCGGGGATCCCGGGCTCGTCCAGGAGGCAGCAAGAGACCAGCAGGGCCCGCCGCCCGACCCAAGAGACCCCGTTGACGATCAGAGAGCCTCCGCCGCCGCCGCCGTCGCCCTCTTCCGGGGCGTCCCGAGACGAGACCCGGAGGGCGAAGCCCCTGCGAGGGGGAGAAGGAAGGGAAAGGGAGCCGGTGAAGTCGTCGACGAAGACGGTGGAGCCCGAGGCCGCGGCCCTCAACACCAGTTCGGGAGAAGAAGAGGCGGAGGCGGAGGCGTCGGCGGTGGGGCGCCAGGCGACGGCGGTGAAGCGGGTCGAGGAAGCAGCAACAGAGGAGGCGAACGGCGCCGGCGCTGCCGAGACCGCTGCTGCTCCTCCGCTTCCGCTTCCTCCCCCTCGGAGCCTCCCCGACCTCGACAGGTCGACATCCCAGGCCCTCCCGTCGGCCGTCAGCAGCGTCAGCCGCGGGGGAGAAGAGGAGGAGGAGGAGGAAGGGCAAGGGGCCCGGAAGGAGGCGGCGACAAAGCACGTCGCCGCCGTCGTCGCCTTCTCGAGGTCCGAGACGGAGACCGTCGCCGAGGGCTCCGTCTCTCCCCTCTGGAGCGCGACGAGGGCGTGCAGGGAGGCCCTGGACGCGGAGACGACGGCGAGCAGGGAGCCGTCGGGGGACGCGACGACGAAGGCGGCGGCGGCGGCGGCAGCGGACGCCCCTCCGCCGTCCCCCCCGACCTCTTCGACGACCTCGAGCTCGGCCAGCAGCGCCTCCAAGCGGGCCTCCTCGGGCAGTGGTTCTGGAAGCTGCCCGTCCTCTATCTTTGTGGCCGCGGCGAGGAGGGGCCCGGCGCGGAAGACGTAGACGCCTGCACGCGTTTTTGTTTTCGTTTTCGTTTTTTTTTGAGGTGAGGGAGAGAGGAACGGGGGCGCGCCTGACGTCGAGGATGGATTTCTCTCTCTCGAACAATTCAAGCTCTCTCTCTCTCTCTTTTCTCTCCCTCTCCCTCTCTCTCTTCTCCGTTTCCATCTCCCAGTCAAGGACTCACGTGCTCCACTCGAGTAGGCCACGATGCCGGCAGCAGGCACGCTCGCGAGCGACGGCCTGGCGCGCGCGGAGGAGAAAGAAGAAGAGGAAGCCGGGGTCGACGATTCGTCGCCATCAAGTTGAGCGAACGCCGCTTCGCCAATTCGCCGGAAGAAGTAGGGCGGCTCCTCGTCGAGGGCCGGCTCGAGGGGTTCCGGGCGCAGGAGGAGAGCAGCCTCTGCCATCGCGGCGGAAGAGCTCAGAACGAGAGAGAAAGAACGAGCGAGCGAGCGAGCGCGAGAGAGCGTTCTCTTCGTGCTCCCACTTGTCCTGCTCGCTCGCAGCGACTGAGAGGAAAAGGGAAATGAAGAAGCGAGAGAGAGAACCAAAAAAGCAAGCAACAGAGCAGAAAACGAAGAGTTCTTGACGAGCGACCAAACAGGAAAGCTCGTTTCAACTTTCTCTCCCTGTCTTTCTGTGTCTCCTCCTCTCTTCTTCTTCTCTATAGTCCCTTTCTACGCTCCGAGAGAAACTAATCCAAATTTGCACTATCCGAGCAACCGTCTTCGAAGCCCACGATGGACAGGAAGAAAAAGGTGAGAGTCGAGGCGTTGGAAAAGAAAAGAGAAGGGAGGGAGGGAGAGTGGCCAAGGACCCCATTCGCCTCTCGATTGGCTCTCTTGACACACATGCCTTTGCCTTGGCCCTGCCGCCGCGTTTCGACGCCGGCGGTCGTGTCCTCTGAAGAGGCGCGCAAACTTGACCTCTTCAATGTTTCCGCGTGGAGGAAAGACAATTCGAGAGTGAGAATGAGGCAGAGCGCCGATGCTCTTTTGCGATCGACGACGAAGAAAAAAAGCATCGCCGCCGTCTCTCCTTCGTCGTTCGCGATCCTCTTTCTCTCAACCCCGACCTCCTTCCTCACTTCTCCTTCAACAGGTCGCCTACTTCTACGACCCGGACGTCGGCGGCTTCTACTACGGGCCGGGACACCCGATGAAGCCCCACCGAGTCCGCATGGCCCACGCTCTGGTGCTCCGGTACGGCCTCCACAACCAGATGGACTGCTACCGGCCGCGGCCCGCTTCGTCGAGAGACATGGCCGCGTTCCACTCGAAAGACTACATTTCCTTTTTGGAGAGGGCCGCGCCTGACGCGTTCGGAGTCAAGAACGGGTCCTCGTCGTGGCCTCCTCCGCGGTCTGAGGAGGAGGTCGCCGCGGAGGCAGAGAGGAAGAAGGCCAGGAAGCGGCGGAAGAGGGAGGAGGAGAAGAAGAAAAGCCTGGAGGAAAACGGTGGCGGTGGAGGCGCAACGGCGGCAACAACAGAGGCTGCTCCTTCGACTTCCTACTCCGGCTCTTCCTCCACGGACTCGGACGACGACGACGACGCCTTCCCTCGCACCATGAAGCAGGCCCGCGCCCGCTTCGCCCCCGGAGAGGACTGCCCGCTCTTCCCCGGGCTCTACCGCTACTGCCAGCTGTACTCCGGCGGGTCCGTCGGCGGCGCGGTGAAGCTCAACCACGGAGGCTGCGACATCGCTGTCAACTGGGCTGGCGGGCTTCATCACGCGAAGAAGGGCGAGGCGAGCGGCTTTTGCTACGTGAATGACATTGTGCTTGCGATTCTTGAGATGCTCAAGTATCACGCGCGGTAAGTAAGAGCGGGGAGAGATGAGAGAAGAGAGTTTTTTTTCCTCTCGAGTTTTTTTATTTTTCTCCCTTTCTTTACGCCCATCGTCGTTTTCTCTTCTTCGTCAAATAAAAAATACAAAAAAACAGTGTCCTCTACGTCGACATCGACGTCCACCACGGCGACGGCGTCGAGGAGGCCTTCCTGACGACCGACCGCGTCCTCACGGTCTCGTTCCACAAGTACGGCAACGGCTTCTTCCCGGGCACGGGCTCGCTGCACAACGTCGGCGTTGGCGCCGGCAAGGGGTTTTCTCTCAACGCTCCTCTGAGAGACGGCATCACGGACGAGGGTTACGAGGCAGTCTTCTCTCCAGTGATGGATGCCTGTATTGCAAAGTTTGACCCGGGAGCGATCGTGCTGCAGTGCGGGGCGGACTCGCTCGCAGGGGACCGGCTTGGGAAATTCAATCTGACGTCGGCGGGGCACGCCGCGGCCGTCGCTCGCGTTGCCGGCTACGGGAGGCCGACGCTCGTCTTGGGTGGGGGAGGTTATAAGGTCGCAAACGTCGCCCGGTGCTGGGCCGCGGAGACGGGGAGGCTGCTGGGCACGGAGCTGGACGACGAGGTTCCCGCGCACGAGTACTCTGAGTTCTATGCCTCGGGGGGGAACAGGCTGCGGGTGCCGGTGAGGAAGACTTTTTCTTCTTCTTTTCTTTTTTCCCCTCTTCCGTGCACTTCCAGCTTTTCTTTCTTTCTTTCACTCACGCGCACCTCTGTTTCTTTCTCCTTCTTCTCCCCTCTCCATTCTTCCCACTCTCCCCCCAAAAATCGCAACAACAACACACCACCACCACCACCAACAACAAACCAGCCCCGCGCCGACCTCGACAACGCCAACAGCAGGGAGTACCTCGACAACCTGCGCACCTCGCTGCTGCGGCACGTCGTCGAGCTGATGCCCGCGGGCGGAGCGCCCAACTCGGGGCAGACGCTGGGAGGGGAGAGGCCGCCCGACGCGCCCGTTGCGGCGGAGGCGATGGAAACTGGAGAAGGAGAGGGGGGCGGAGAGGACGGAGAGAGGCCCTCCTCCTCGAGGAAGCAGCCGCTGTGGGACGGGACGAGGGACGAGGCGGAGGACGCTGCCGACGGGAGGTGAAGGAGACGTTTTTTTTTGCCGACCTCTCCCGCACCTGTGACATTCTATTTTCATCGCCCGCTCCTTCTCCGAGAATTCGTCGCCTTCTGTCTGTTGTTGGTGGTTTTCTAGTTCAGTTTTGTGGTTACAAGCGGAGGGGAAGGAAGGGAGAGAAAAAACGAAATCACACCAGCGCGATCGACTCGACCTGCTCCCTCGTCGCCGCGCAGCTCGCCCCCGTCGAAAGAGTCCCCGGCCTGCCCTTGAGGCCGGGCCCGCCACAGGTCCAGCTCCCCGAGGTCCTGACGCCGCAGCTCCAGGAGAGGCCGGGCGGGGCGGAGGACGCGGAAGGAGCCGCAACCTTGTCGCACGCCGAGCCCAGCGCCGGCAGCGCATCGGGTTCGCTGCCGCCGTACCTTTTCCCTCCGCCGCCGAAGGCCTCCTTCCTCGCGCTGCACTGCCCCGAGGAGTACTCGAGGACCGCGGGCTTCTTCGCTTTCGCCGGGGCCAGCGCGAACCCCGTGATGCTGACGTGGCTCTCTTTCGACGAGGGAGCGGGGTTGACGAAGGCTCGGCCGGCGTCCAAGCGCACAGACACGGTCGAGTACGGGTTTTCTTCGCCTTGGCTTTCTGCGATCGCGACCCCGTCTATCCTCACGTCGGCCTCCTCGTCGGCGGTAAAAATTTCCCAGAAGCCCGCGTCGCCATTCGCCACAACCTTCCCGGGGGCAGAGAGCGAGATCTTGGACATCGAGAGGCGAGACGGTTTGCTGCTGCTGCTGCTGCTGCTGCTGCTGCTGCTCGTGGTCTCCTTCGTCTCCTTGCTGCGCCTCCTCGACCCGCCTCCTCGACCGTTGAGGAAAGGGATCCAGATGCTCCCGGCCCCGGAGCTCGCCACCTCGGCCTTCTCCGGGTCGAATTCCGACAAAATCACGGTGTCTCCTGGGGCGTGGACGCGCTCAACGTACTGCAAGGTGCCGGCGGGGAGCGCGATCTCGAGCTCGAGCGTGCCGGGGCCCGTGTCAAGGTCCCCGGAGAGCTCGACCGCGAGCGACGTCCCGGTCATTGTCAGGGCGACGGCGCTGATGGCGCCTTTTTCGCCGACCAAACGAGCAGAGAATCCTCCATTGCCGCTGCTGCTGCTTCTGCCGCTTGTGGTATTCGTCCCAGCAGCATCGACTATGCGCACCGAAATCGGGGCGCAGATGGAGACGCCGCGGAAGGTTTGGAGGGCGATGATTTTTTCCTCTGCAGTCACGATCGATGGCAACAAGAGGATAGAGAGCAAGAAGAGGAGCGTCGCTGCTGCTGCTGCTGCTGCTGCTGCCAGGGGCTGCACGCGCAGCAGCACCATCGTTGCTGCGCGACCACCGGACGGGACAGAGATCGCCCTCGCGCGGAAAAAGCCACGGCCTCTGAACAGGAAGAGGCGGGGAGAAGAACAGTGGGAGAGGTTATCACAATTTCGATGGCAAACAAGGTTCTTAAACTCGGCGCGGGGCCCGGCCTCGCGCTCCTGCTCCCGCTCCTCCTCGTCCAGTGCCTCTTCTGTCTCCTGCTCGTCGTCAGCGCGCGACCAGAAGGAGGGTCGCATCGGGCAGCAGCAGCAGAAGCCCTCTCCTCGCAGTGCGATGCCCAGGGGCCGAGGCAGGAGTGCGGTGAGGAGATCGACGGCCGAATGCTCCGCCTCGTTCTCGTTCGTCGCCCCCCTTCTCCCGACCTCCTCCTCTCACCTCCTCCTCCTCCCCTCCGTCTTCACCCTCCAACACACCCACCCAATAAAAAAACAGGCTGGAACGGCATCCCAGCCTCGGAGTGCCTCTCCAAGGGCTGCTGCTTCTCGCAGGCCCCGACCAGGCAGGGGGAGCTGGCCCTGCGCCTCCCCTCGTGCTTCAGGCAAAACGGGGGGGACAGCTCGTACGCGGTCTCGACCCTCCTCCCCCCCCCTCCCTCCCCTCCCGGGAGGA
>Ga0315284_10004364_pt1 | contig 20080 bp, 21 predicted proteins | sample YL17G09_16_MG_FD_203696 | JGI IMG/M metagenome (GOLD analysis project Ga0315284, IMG submission 203696) | Sediment microbial communities from Yellowstone Lake, YNP, Wyoming, USA - YL17G09_16 | ecosystem: Environmental > Aquatic > Freshwater > Lake > Sediment | place: USA: Wyoming | collected...
CTCAGACAAAAAAGATCCGTCTTGCCCAGAAATTCCAAAAATTAATGCTTTCTTTTTAACCATTTATTGTTCCGCCTTTTTAATTATTTCACATATTTTATCTACCGTACTCTCTTCAAGATTTAAAGATGACGGTAGATACACTAGTTCTTGAGCCATTCTTTCGGCCACGGGAAAAGGTTCATAAGTAGCATAAACGGGATTTTCATGTATAGCCCGATAATATTTTGTTGCCTGTATTCCTTCCGCTTTCAAAGAATCAATGACGGCACTTGCCTTTTTGCTTTTATGAATTACCATCCATGTGAATGGCAATCCATACCTATAGATATTTATATACTTTTCGTACCAATCAAATATCTGTTTCTTTTTTGATTTAATATTTTCAATATTATCCAACTGGGATAGACCATATGCAGCAAGAATATCATTGAATTTCAAATTAACCCCAAGATAATTATGAATTCTATTTTCTCTCCAATTATCGCCGTGATCTCTAACTCTTTTTGCTTTGATATAAATCTCTTCATTGTCTGTTATTAGGCTTCCTCCAGAGCCGCAGGTTATAATTTTTGGCACTGAAAAAGAGAAGATACCAACATCACCTGTATTCCCAGCGTTTTTAATACACAAACCCTGTGACGAATCTTCTATCATTGGAACATTTGTTTTATTACATATATCTTTGATTTTTTCAACATCTTCTCCAACATATCCATTGTGATTAACAAACATAACTGCACTTACATCTTCTTTGATATAAACCTCATCTGGATTCATACACAAGGTGTCTTCTTTAATATCTACTAATTGAACATTATAGCCCATGAACTTTGCGGCATTTGCCCCAGCTAAAAAAGTATAATCTGGAAATAATATTGTGGAACCTTTTGGTAGATTAAGGCTTTCTAATGCCATTACTATAGCCATTGTTCCGCTTGTTGTTGCTACTATGTATTTTGCTCCGCTAATTTCTGAGATTCTTTTCTCAAATTCTTCTGTTTTTTTACCAGCACCCACCCATCTGGATTTCATTTGAGCAGATACATCTTGGATATAAGAATCAAGAACTTCGGGTTGAAATTGCGGTATAAAAGTCATTTGGTCGCCTCCACATTTAAAGATATTAAAGTTCCTGCATCAAAATCCATTTTAGGTAAATATGCAGCCGAACAATCGTCTATACGAGAGTGCTCTGTTTTTCTCCAATCATAACGCCTTACATCTCTTAATCCAACACTTTCTAATATCTCTTTTAGATCTTCAAAATCATAAACGGTTTTATGATAAATTGTTTTATCACCCATTTTCATTTTCCCATACAAAGGGCCAAGGAAGCTTTTGAGTGGAAATTTTCCTACAAAATATAAACCGGACATTACTTTAAAATCAGGAACTGCCAATCTTAAAATTCCTCCTTTTCTTAATACTCTTTTCCATTCAGAAAGAACCGTTAATACTTCTTCTCTATCAAAATAAGATAAGACATGTGAAGAATATATAATATCTGCTGAATTATCATCAAAATTTAGTTTAGTAATATCGTGACTATATAGATGAGGGAAATCTCCACCATCAATATGTATCCAGTCTGTTCCAAAATCTCGTTTTCCACATCCTAAATGTAATTTTATCATTGAATAAATACCTTATCCTTTTCTTGACCAAAATAGGGACCTGTTTTATATTCTAGTACGCATGTATCTTCAACCAATGATTTATAGTTATGTCCACCCAATAAAGTGATAGAGCAATCTCCTGGGTATAAAACCTCTTCATGAATAATGGAATCATCGATATCATACAAAATAGCTAATACTTTGCCTTCAATGACAACCCATGATTCTTGAGTTATATTTGTTTCTTTTTTAAATTCTATATGTTTGTGAGGGACAAAAGTTTGATCTTCTTTCATTCGTATAGCTGCTACTTGCAAAAAGGCATCATCGGAGACAATATCTGTTCTTTGTCGATCACCAGTTTTTGAATAAAAGTCTTCTGCCTTATAAATAATATGCAACAGCTTTTCTGGATTTACTTTTGAATATATTTCTATCATTTTAATATCTCCTCAATCCCATCCTAGTGGATGTATAACTTTAACTAACTCTGGAATAGAACCACTAATAATATCTTTTATTTTATTTTTATCTTCTTCTTTTTTAACATAATATCCATTACAACCTGTATCAGCTACATGAAAATATCCAAATTTTATTAAATAATCCGATATTTCGTCTGCATTATTTTTTTCTATAACAAAAACAGTTGGGCCATATTTTTCTATATCCATACCTTTTAATACATCTACTTCGGTTCCTTCAACATCTATGCTTATAAAATCTATAGTGTTTTTTTCATTTTCTTTTAAATATTTTTCAACAATATAATTAATTGTAATTACATCAATTTCTTGTTCTTTAAATCCGTTAAAATATTTTCCATAGTTTTTAGCAAAATGATTTTCCAAATTTTTATCAAGCGTACTAAGTGAACCTCTAAAATTTGAATAAAATGTTGATTTTTTCTTTTCTTCAAATGAAACAGCTGCATTTATTTTATAACAATTAATTTCTGGTCTTTTTGAAAGAAGTATGTTAAAATAAAAATTATGCGGTTCAACGCAAATTGTTTTCCAATTTAATTGACTACTAAATATATACGAATTGCTAAATCTGATACCGTCCATAGCACCAATATCAATGCAAATTCCGTTTCTTTTTTCTTTAAAAAATTTAAACATCACATAATCTTCACCATATTGACTATAAAAATTCATTTTTTTTCCCAGCTTTCCCATACGAATTGATAATCCCACATTAACAAATGGGTTTTAGAAAGTTCTTTTCTTATTTCTTCTCTTGACTCTTTTGATTTTTCAACAAAATAATGAAACTGTATTTGAATATTTTTACATTTATTATGTATGTTTTTTTCTATCATTCTTTTTAACATATTATATTCTTCTCCTTCAATGTTTATTTTAATTAGATCGATTTTATTAATATTTAATTCTTGTAAAACATCATAAATATCTTTAATAATAATCTTTTCTCCTTCGTCATTATTTTTAAAAAGACTTGTAGAACTTCCCGTATTAAAAAGTTTAGTTTCTTCGTTTCTATTAGATAAGCCATAATGAAAAACTTTTACTTTTTCTTCTTTTTTAAAAAGTTCTTTTATATTTTTAAAGCTGTTATATATTGGCTCAAATATATAAATATAACAACCAACCTTTTCATATATTAATTTTGAAAATTCTCCTTCGTATCCACCAACATCAAAAACAATACTATTTGGATATAGATTGTATTTATATCTAATCTCTTCAGTAAACATTTGCTTAAACCTCACCAAAAAAACATTCTGGACATTTTAAATTATTTGGATATTTATTATAAACATAAATATTTCCATCTGACATTCTTTTCAATGATTCATGATACGATTTATCATATCTATATTTTGCTTTTATATAATATATAGCAGTTAAAGTGTTTATTTTGTCAATTTTTTTTGCACAATTATCAAGCCTCTCTATTAGATCTAAATCATCATTAGTATGTCTTGCTGGTTTTATCCACCCTCCGGATTCTAATAAAAGTTTTTTAGAAGTCATTATTCTTAAGTTATCAGGACAATCCCAATAATTTTTAGCAGCAGACATATCTTTTAGAAAATATAAATCTGGTTGATTTAAAATAATTTCACTACATCCATCTTGATCTTTACCTCCAATTTTATCATAATAACATCTTGAATAAGCAAAATCAAATCCATTAGCCATGCTGTTATACAATATAGACAAATGATTTGGCAAAAAAATATTATCATCATCACAATAACATAAAAAATCCGCACTTGATTCTTCTACCGCCAAATTCCTTAAAAATGGACAAGGACAATCTTTTGCTTTGTTTTTATTTTCTCCACTTTCAATAAGTTTTATTCTTCTATCTTTTTTAAAATCTTCATATACTCTTTTTGCATAATCACACCTATCTGCAACAATAATATGTTCATAATTTTTAAAAGTTTGATTTTTTACAGAAAGAATACATCTCCTCAAATAATCGGGTCTATTTCTGGTGCATGTTATCACTGAAACTTCTATATCTTTCACTAGAAAAATCCTCCTGCCATTATTCAAACATTAATCCACTCTTGAGGACATAAATCGCTAGTATCATAAGACAAATCATCCCCAAGCCATTTTTTGGGAAACACAACTATCTTGTTTTTGTTACAATTAAGATATGCAGACCACCAAGAAAAGGTAGAATTAGATATAATATTATGTTTACAAAAAGACATAAGAAAAAGATCTGTCCAATTTTTTTCTCCTTCTATAAAAACAAAGTTTTTACCTTTAAAATTGTCTTTGCACCATTGTATATCATCACTAAAAATAAAAAATAAATCAGATTTGTTCCCAATAATCTCAATAGCTTTATTAAAATATTCCATTTTTTGAGGAGGATGATAATTAGACAATCTAACATAATCTCCTCTTCTAACATGAATGGAGCATATATCTCTATTTAATGGATTATTATATTTTTCATTAATATATTTAACAATATTATTTGATGGATAAAATATTTTTCTTACATAATTATTATCAAAATATTTTGTGTTTTGGAAAGAACCAACAATTTTCGTATTCCCATCAAAAACGATAGGATCATACAGAAACTTTCTTTTTTCATAATATAACTCCCAGTTAGTTGATTGGAATATCTCTTTTCTGACTGTGAAATTAGATTCAAAAATATCGTGATAATCTTCAATGCCCTGTATTCGGTATCCATTGTGATTATCTGAAATAGTTTTATTCCAAGGTGGCATTATAAACTCAATATTGTTTTTGTTAGCAATATATGAAGCTGCTGCTATTATGAATAAATCATTTCCAAAACCTCTACCAATATCACATGTTATCATATCTACACCATTGTTTTTTTGTTTTTCATTTTTAAATAATTATCAAGCTCGTTCATTTTTTTTGTTTTATAAAAATAATCTAACATCCTCTTTTTATTATTTATCTGTACCTCGATAGACGGTAGTGATAAAATCCTAAAAACATCTTCACTATTATTTTCTTCCAACTGTCCATTTATCCACATATAAATATTGTATTTGTCTAAATCTCTATCTAAAATTTCTATTCCATATTTTTCTGGGTTATCCCACACTGCCGAGCCCGGTAATGGCTTAAAAACCGATAAAGATGCACAAGTAAATGGAATCTTTTCAAGAAATTCAATATTTTTATCAACTGTATAAACAGTTTCTCCGGGAGTGTTTATCATCATTAAAACTCTTGTGTTTACCCCGATTTCATTACAAACCGATAAGGCTTTTATTGACTTTTCTATTGAATTCTTTTTATTTATTGCAACAAGAACATCCGGATCTGCACTTTCTACTCCAAAAGCAATTTCTTTACAACCAGAATTTTTCATAGCAATAATAATTTCTTCATCAACACAATCTGATCTAGTAGAACATTTCCAATATATTTCTCTATCTTTCATTTTTTCCATCAAAGATAATACTCTTTTTTTATTAATTGTAAACAATTCATCACTGAACCTAAACTCTTTTATGTTGTATTTGTCTATACACTCATCTATTTCTTTAGCTAAATTATCTGGGCTTCTAAATCTAACTACATTACACCACATAACACTTGTCGCACAAAAAGTACATTTAAACGGGCATCCTCTACTGCTACAAATTACAGTAGACAGCTTATTTTCAGAATAATGCTTATCATAAGCAAAAATTGACCCACCTTGGTCATAAATTAGATCTCTAGCAGGAAATGGTATGTCGTCCAAATTTTTACACTGATCTCCAACATATAATCTTTTTAGATTATTTAACTCAACATCTTTAACAACTTCAATTATTTTTTCATCAAACTCTCTTTTACAAACACTATCCCACAAATATGACCCATCTTCGTCTGTCTCTTCCAAAACAAATTCTGTTTCAGCGGTAGCATGATATCCTCCTATAATAACTTTCCCATTTTTTCTTTTTCTTAGTCTTCTGGCAACGGTTTTAGCAGAAGCATAATCTAACGAAACACTAGATATACCATAAATATCCGCATCAGGAATTTTGTTTTCCAAATCAAATTCATCCAAACTAATAAGTCTTTTTATTTCTATATCAATATAACCCTTTTGTCTTAGAGAAGAAGCTAAATACATTAGTCCTAGAGGTGCTTGTGTTTTTTGCTGCATAAGATAAATATGTGGTAATTCTATAAAAACTATCTTCATAAAATATTCCTTATGATGTTATGTGCTTATTTATTATTTCTGAAACATAATTAGCCATAAAGTCTTCATTAACAATTCTCTGTAATGATGACAAAACTCCTTCATTAAATTCTGGAAATTTAAATTGTCCTAAATTTTCTTCTGTCCAAGAATATTCTGTAGGATGGGGAATTACATATTTAATATCATCATTTCTTATGGGTAATGGTATTGAATTACAGTAGAGAGATTCACTATATCTGTAAGTATCGTGTATGACTCCCGGTGGACATAATACAAATTCAGATTTATCCATTATTTCATAATAATCGTGAGAAGCATCTAAGTTATAATCTTCCGGATATTTTGCATATAGTATTTCGTCATTAACTATTACTATATCACATATTTTTTTTGCATTTTCAATAATTCTTTGTCTAATGTCTTTAGTTATTCTATACATAGTTACACATTTATATTTTTTCTGAACTTTTTTTCTTTTTTTATAAAGAGGCATATATTGACTATTCACCAAAAAAGGAAGAATATAATGATTACTAGACATCCTTCTGTGGTCCGTACAATTTGTAAACTTTACTTTTGGATTTGGATATGGATTTGTTTCAATATCATATTCTTGAACACATATATCACATGGATATTTGTCGCTTATCATAAGAGATTCTGTTTTAATAAGCTTTGCAACTTGGGCATATTCATGAGTAAGTAAGCTCATAAAACCAATAGCTAATGGATTGTTTTTAATTGATAACCTAAATGTTATTTGTTCCATTTTCAAGATCCCCATTTATTTTTAAAATATTCTATACTTTTACTCATTTCTGTTATATAATGAGCCCCGGGTGTTCCTTTACTAGCATGACCCCAATGATGAATATAAATATAATTTATATATGCCATTTTCCAACCTCTTATTTCTGCTCTCCTACAATAATCAGTTTCATCTGCCCACGATACTAAATTTTCATCAAATTTTCCAACCTGATTTATAACTTCTCTACGAACAAAAAAACAAAATCCCACTACCGGCCATGTATCTGGAGCAATACTAAAACTTGGATATTTTTTATAAATATTTTCAGAAAAAGATTGAATGCCTTCAATGTCGTCAATGGAAAATTTTGGAACATCTTTTATTATTTGAGGGTTCCCCGCAAAATTTGTAGATGGACCTGATATCCCAACTGTTTTGTTTTTTTCCATAAAATCTACAAATCTAGAAGCCCAATATTCTGTAAAAACAATATCATTGTCTGTTGAAACAAAATAACCAGAGTCCTCATCCATATTGTCTATGCCGACGTTTCTTGCTCCTACCCCTCCTAAATTTTTTTCTGGAAATATTTTTTCTAAATTTGGATCATCTATAGATTTTAGCCATTCTCTAGTCCCATCTACGCTGTTATTTTCCACTATAATATGTTTATATGGAACGTCTGTATATTTTTTAACACTTTCATACATAATCTTAGTCATTTCTAAATTATTAAAAGCTGATGTTACAATATTTATTTTAATGTTACTCATTGTTTTTTTATAAATTCCATTTTTTCTTAAAATATTTTTCTCTTTCTTGATAATTTAATTCTCCATTAACTTTTAATTCTTCAACTGAAGAACATCTATTATGATAACAATATATATTTTTAAAACAAGCTATTTCATATCCCTTTTGACTAATTTGCATTCCTAGATCATCATCGTCAAATCCATACCCAGGTTTACCAAATGGACCATTTTCATCAAATTTAATTCCATTCAAAAACATATTTGTCCTATACACGGAATAGTGCGTCCAGGATCTAATAGCACCACAACCACTTTTTATATTATACGATATATCTAAAGAATTATAATTAGGAAAACACTTTAAAATTAACGGAGAGAATTCGTCTGTTACATAAAAATCTATATGCTGACCAAAACAACCAACGTTTTTATTGTTTTCCATAAAATTTATCATAACAGGTAAAGATCCATTAATAACAGAAACATCATTGTCAAACATAAACATATATTCCGATTTCTGTTTAATACACTTTTCTATCATTTTATTTTTAGAAATAGAGATACCCTTATTATCTTCCATCAGTATAAGGTTAGGGGAATGTGGACAATTATTTTTAAGAAAGTCGACAGTACCGTCTGTAGAACCGTTATCACAAATATTTATAAAAACATTATTGTTTTTAATCAAACACATATAATCATTGGTAATAGAGTTTACTAACATTTTTGTATTATTTAATCTATTCCATGTTAGTATACAAATACTAATGTTCATGCCGGACCTCACTAATACTAAATCATTTTACCAGTCTCAATAACTCTTTTTACCGATGGCCAAATATTATATTTATATAACACCAAATTTCTAGCTTCTTTTATTAGGCTTATAGTCTTTTCATTTGTTTTTTGCTGTATTTTTTCATACATTATATCAACAGACTCCGATTTGTTGATATCTAAATAAATAAAACTTTCTTCCGGGAAATAATCATCTAAATTTTGACAACCATAATATACAGGAAGACACCAAGATAAAAAACAATCATACAATTTTTCTGACATATAATTTTTCATACATGTGTTTTCACAAGCTAGTGAATAGTCGTATTTATACAATCCATTAAATTTACATTTACCTTCAATCTCTCCTTTATATGAAGATGATAAATCATAAGAACCCAAACCTCTTCCGTAAATATGAATAAGACCTGGATATTTTAGATCAAATCTTTTTAAAAACTTAAGTCTGTCGTCATGTCCTTTACAAAAGTTTTTAGAACTCATTATTATAGAAGCGGAATTTTTTTTCTCATTAAAGGGTAAATCACATAAACAATCAAACGGCTTATCTATCCACCAAACTGCCATTGTGTATGAATTATCATATGTAAAATGTTTAAAAACAGGTATTGAATATTCACGTTTTTCAGATACAAGATGCTCTCTCTGGAATAAAATAATTTTATTTGTGTCTAATCTGTTTTTTTCAATTAGATCTAATATTTTTGATACAGACTCGCTTCCCATAACAACATAAAAATCTGCATTTTTTAAGTCAGATACACCAATCAAATTATCCCAAATTCCATTTCCATTTGGTGTTTGTACTCTGTATTTATCTAATAAAGTTTCAGAATTATCCCCCCAAGAACTTAAAAAAGCAATTTTTATCACAATTCATACCTTTCAATCAACTCTAAATCATCTAAATCTTTCTTCTCTTTTCTGTTCTTTTTCATATCAATTATTGTATCCAAAGAACAAAATTTAACCCCTTCATACCAAAAATAATTTTGTGGATTATGAATAATATCATCTTTACTCTTCTTATAATATTTTATTTCTTTATTATGACTTGATATCCCGTTTGTCTCACAAAAAATAAAATCGTCTGAATGCAAAAAATCAAGATCTTCAACATCTCTTATACCATAGAGACCAAGAACAGAGCTACCTACTACACAGAAATCATCCTCATTTTTTACATTTATTCTCTTTTTATATTCTGAAAAAAAACAATTAAAATTTTTAAAATTTTTCTGTAAAGAATTGTTTAAAAAATGTATACTGTTGTTATTAAATAAGGCTCTAGCTAGATTTAGGGAATCGTAATGATTGTCCGTTGTATGACATGAATGATTATCTATTTTATATATTTCCCTTATAGATTTTTTAATATCTATAATATTTTCTAAAGAATCTGATTCAACTAAATACGCAATAGTTTGATTTAACTGTGAATAACAAAATTTCAATTTTTCACATATACCATTAAACATATTATCCCAGTGTCCAATCCACTCCATTCCAAAATATATATGTTTAATTAAATTAAATAATCCAAATTTATTTAAATTTATTTCTTTTTTATATACTATATCACATTTTCTTAATATTGTTTTTTCTACTATATCATTAAATTGTACTGAAGGATACAAAATAATAACATATGTATTTTTTTTTAGTTCGCAATATTCACAAGCCATTGCGTCCAAATATTTTATATCAAGATTGTTTAATGTTTTATTGTTTTCCGATGGATATTTTGATCTATTTTTAAAAAAATCATAAAAACATTTCCATTGTCCTTCCTTGTCAGAATTATCAGATATTCTCGAAAAAACATTTATATTGAAATAAATAGATGAGGATAATCTGTGAGAACCGTTTATTACCATTTCATTATCGTTCAGGATAATAGGATAATCTTTTAAAAAACCATTCACTTTCATTGAATCAATTATAGAATCAAATTCATATATAAATTTATAAAAAGAATCCTTTCCACAGTTTAGTATCTCGGAAAATCCATTCCATATGTTTAGGTGTTCCTTGTATATTTCCGTTCCCCAAATACTATTATATTTTCTTTCCCTAAATTTTACATATAAAGTTTTCGCAGGTATGTCAAATCTGTTATATTTTAGCAATGATAATGGATTATGCTCTGATGTTTTTTTCATTTTCAATCTCTAGATCTAACTTCACCTATATGAATAAAAATATCTTTTTTTATAAAAAAAATTCTTTCTTTAGACTCATGATATTTTTTACACATATATATCTCAACTTCAGGAGGTGGCACATTCTCAGAAAATAACCCAACACTTTCAACGATAGATTTCTTTTTTAAATGAGGATGATTAGAATAAAAATATGAATTGTAATCCAAAAACCATTTTATTTCTGAAGACGATTTTTTTAACTCAAAAAAAACATAATCTAATTCTTTCAAATCTTTATATCCAGAATCCCACTTATTTTCCTTTACAAGTGGAGGAAAATCAAGTTTAAAAATTCCTCCATTTTTATTTATAACTTCAATTTGTTTATTTAAATCATAAATAATTTCTTCTTTGTTGATTTGTTCATTTATAATCCAATCATCTTCCATTTGTAAAATATATGGATTTGATGCGTTCATTATTCCCCAATTAAAGCTGTGTCCAAGTCCACGGTTATGTGTATAGCATTTTATATCTTTAATATCTATACCGTATTTATCAAATGCTACCAGTATCTCTACATCACCCAAAAATGTTTTCAGAGATTCTATTGTCCTAAGTAAATACTCCTTTCTTTCAGGATTATTTAAACAAGAAGCTATAGCTATTGAAATATTATCAATCAATTTTAAACATCCTATCTCGAACTGGCAAACCCTATATGAACTAAAGTAAAAAACGAATTTAAAAACACTCGTTCATTCGAATTATAAACCTTCTTACACATATCTATTTCAACTTCTGGAACTGAAACATTTTCTAAATAAAAACCAACCTTTTTGTGGAAATCTTTTTTTTTCAAATGAGGCTGATTAGAATAAATAAACATGTCCCATGTATTTAGCATAAATGTTTTTGGTTTATTTAGCTCTTTGAAATTATATCCATTAAGAGATCTAACCGTTTTCCCCGAAGTCCAAAACTTATCATCAATATTTGTAAATTTAAACATTCCACCATATTCTTCAATAACTTTAATTCTGTTGTTTAAATGATAAAAAAAAGAATTCTTATCAGGAACTCTTTCCATATTCCTACCACCAATTTCTATTACCCAATCATCTTCTGTCTGTAAAATTATATCATTAGTGGCGTTTTCTATGCACCAATTCCAGCTATGACCCATTCCTTTTTCGTGAGTATGACATTTAGCTCCATCTATCTCCGCACCATACTTATCGAAGCCTATTAATATTTCAACCTCATTCTCTAAAAATGTATTATAAATACTATCTATACATCTTTTTAAATACTCTTTTCGATCTGGATTATTTAAACAAGAACAAATACAAATAGATAACATTTTTATATTCTCCGTTTTATATCATTTTTTATTTAATATAAAAAATACAGAAGTATAATCTAATTCATTGTTCAAAACATGCTTATCCGATCCTTCAAATGAAAAATCATAATCTCCATCTAAAAAACATCCACTTGATTTTATTAATCTTTCAAAAAGACTTGCCTCATCATAGAAATATCCACCACCATACCAAATATGCTTCATACAAAAATCTGTACTTATAATAATCTTACCCCCAGGTTTACATATCCTAGCCATTTCTCTTATTGATTGAATATCTCCATTATTTACATGTTCAATTGCGGAAAAAGAAACAACAATATCCATAGAATTATCATCATAAGTTAATTTTGTCATATCTTGTAAATGCGAAACATGTTTTTCTGGTTTTAATGTCGATTTTTTCCAAAGATTATCCCAATAATTAATATCTCCGAGGTCACCCCATCCTTCAAAAATATCACTTGCATATACTTTATTTACATACTTTGTCAAATAAGAACTAAACAAGGAATCTCTTGCACCCAACTCACATACAATTTTATCATTAAAATCTACTTGGTGCATAGCTATACTACAATCATAAGATCTACCATATTTTCCCCAGTTTGTGTTTTTTAAACAAAAATTTTCATATTCATCTTTAATTCTTTTTACTTCCGGATATTGCTCTAAGGTATTTTTTTGTTTATATGATTGATTTAGTGGAATTTTATTCATATTCATATCCTATATTTTTTCAGAAACTACATTTGCCCAATGATCCCAAGTAAACCTATCTTTTGCCAACACCAAACCTCCCTTTTTTATATCTTCATAATATTTGTAATTACATAAAATTTCTTTAACTTGCTCACAATAATTTAATGGATCTATAAATATTGCTGTTTGATAATTGCTAGAACAATTCAAAACTTTTTCAATACCTCTAACCTTATCCATATATAATAAACCACCACACCCTAAAATTTGCGTAACCCGCTCATTTATATACATGTTTCCATCTGGTCTAATATGAGTAGAAATATTAATTTTACTATTTGTAAAAACTTTTCTAGATTCAAGAAAACTAATCCATCCCTTATAGTATTCTGGATATTCATTTTTCAAACCTTCAGAACCATAAACCCTTAAATCAATTCCGGGACTTCTAGCCAATATACCATCTATTAAAGTTTTCCTTGAAATGTGTGGATACCGAGTTAAAGACTGACCATGATAAAGATTTGTGCAAACAATACTTATATCACAAACATAATTAGGATCAACCTCTGGATAATGAATTTCTGGATCAAAGCCTGGAGGACAATAATAGGCATCACATCCACTTTTACGATACAGAGAAACAGAATCCATACAACAACTAAAAGCAACATCTAATACCTTACATTTATCTGGCATCTCTAAATGGTGCTCCCATTGAAGCGGATCATCCCATGAATAAAACGCAAATATAGATGGAAAAACACTCTTTATATGAGATAATTCTTTAGAAGTTAAAAACTCAGCTCTCCACCAAAGAACAACTTCTGGAGATTGTTCTTTAAGATCAGATATTATCCTTTCTACTTTTTCGCTTTTAAAATCAGCATTATATGTCGCAACTGGGATAAAACCAACCTCATGTCCCTTTCTTATTAGAGCATTTGCTGCTCCAAGATAACCATCTTTAAGGTTGTAAGAACCTGCAATAGATATTTTCTTCATTTTAAACCCCTATAACTTTTCTAAACAATTCTACAAGAATCTCTTTATTACTGTTATTTTTTTCTATAATCAATTTCCGACCAAGATTTCCCATATCTTCCCTCAATGGTTTACTTTCAATCAAAGATTTTACCTTCTTACTTATTTCCGTGCAATCAGAAACATCATTAACAAGAATTTCTGATACTTCTTTTTTACCTTTAAAATAGGGAAGAAAACTAGAACAAATAACAGGTTTCCCATAATAAAAATGCTCAGCGGCAGTAAGATTAAATCCTTCTGAAAAAGAAACCTGCATTCCAAAATCAATCATTTGTATAACCTTAAAATATTTCTCCCTTAACATCCATCCGTGAAAAATTGGTTTCTTCAAATAGCGTTTACAAGACTCAATATATTCCGCTTTTTGGAAATTAACATTAACACCACAATCAAATGGGCTCAATGCCATAATTTGATTTAGAACATTCTTCCGTGAATTATCTGCACAAAACATATCACATGATATAGAACCGTCTCCTTTGTAGTTTTCTTGTTTATTTTTTTCTAAATCAGAAAAATCAGAATAAACCGGACAATATACAAATCTATTGCAAATATTTTTTAATAAATTGTAGTCAGTTTCCAATAATACAGAAACAAAATCGATCATCTTAATTTGAAGAAAATTCACAACATCTATAAAAAAAGGAATTTCTCGACTCAAATCTGTCTGTGATAACGGAGAACACCATAGTAAAAAAATCTTTGTTTTAGATCTATTGGTGTTCATAACAATATTACGAATTGAGTTATCCCAACCACCTAAAACCAACAAATCAGGAGGATTATTGCTTTTTAGAAGACTTACAAAAGATCCATCAAAACCTTCTGGAACATTATAACCTATAGTAATAATATTTGGATCAATAAGCCCAAAAACTGTCTTAATTGAATCCAAAGACCTTTTTACTCCTGGCCATTGTTCTTTTGTACAAAAAAACACTCTTTTCATATCATTACTCCCCAAGACACTCAATGACCATATCGTGAAATTTTAACAATTGTTCTTCTGGAGGGAAATCTTGACTTCTTTCTATCGCTTCTTTTGATACGATATTATAATATTCGTTATCAAAACAAAGATGCTCAATCTCTTCCTTCCACCTAAAAATATCAAAAGGATCTAATGTTTTTCCACCTTTTGTAACAAGAAATCTCAAATTACCAAGATTAGACGCCAAAACCGGAATGCCATTAGCCATTGCTTCTAAAGCAACCATGGAAAAAGTCTCATCAACTAAAGAAGGCAAAAGTATTACTTTTGCAATTGCATAAACTTTAGAAATATCATCAGTTCGATCCAAAGATTTAATTCTTGAACTTTCTCTTATCTCTTTGTTTATTTCTCTATTTTCTGGCAAAAAATCATTACCGAAACCAACATTCATTAATTTAATGTCTGGGTATGGTAATATCTCGGAAAGTTTTAGAAACAAACGACCACCCTTACCAACATCTGGGTTGATGAGAACAACATATTCCGGATTTCTTTCTTTAGCAACAACTCTCTCCCTATCCATTATTGGGCAAATTATTCTATCAATATTAATCTTCACATATCTATTAACAGCCCTTCTCATATATTCGGAATTCACATAAACTTTATCAGCATTTCTAAATACCCTATGAAGATCTTCCCTCATATGAACACTCTCTAAAGGACGCTCAAGCATTCCAATAAAATTGTCTTGAACTTCACATATATTTCTCCAGAAATGAACCCCAAAAATGGTTTTAATTCCAAGTTGTTTTGCAACATCAACAATAACTGGAGCATCATATGATTGCGTAATAACAAGATCTGGCTTATGTGTTTGAAAAAAAGACAACATTGTTTGGGCATTCATCCCAGGAATCCTGTGAACCTTAATACCATCCCAGTTCACAACTTCATTTTTAAATGCGGAACCAGGCTCTGGATGAGCATAACATACAGCTTCACATTTATATCCTTTAGAAGATAAGTATTTTAGAACGGATAAAATAAAGTATTCTCCACCGCCCAAAGGTGGGTAGAAAAACTTGGCAAAGAATATTATTTTTTTATTATTACCAGACAAATCTACAAACTTCTCCTTATCACAAAAAAACTCTTTACAATCTAAAATACGACTTCTATCTCTCATCAAAGAATCAAATGTTTCTTTAATCACATGAAACCCTTTTCTTGGATCGTATTTTTTTCTAATGGATTCAGAAAAATCACGATCAACCCTTTTTTGGGAATATTCCCTAATCTTGTCGGTCCACTGTGATGCATTTAAATCAACAATCAAAGCCCCACTCACACCATCTTTGACCATGTTTGGTAAATTACCCTTGACCGTTGATATAACGGGAGTGCCTGATAAAATAGATTCACAAGCAACTCCACTAAATGTCTCCTGCAATACAGTAGGAATAACCGTTACATCTGCCCACTTATAAAAATCTACCATTTCTTCTCTAGACACCTTGGAATGAAACTGAATGTTTGGAGATCTTGATAAAACATCAATATCCTCTTTTCTGCAATCAACATATCTAAATTCCATGTCCTGATTTTTCAAAGCAATGTCTAAAATTAAATCCCTTCCCTTTAAAGGAGAAGAATTAACAGCCAAAACTTTTATTTTGTCACTTGTTGGCTTACCATAATACTGAAAAAGATCATAATTAAAATTAGGGTAAGCCAAACAAAGTTTATGAGCAACTTCTGGAAATATTTTCTTAAAAACATCAATTGTATATTCTGAATTGCATATAATCTTATAACACTTCTCATATTTTATTAAATGTCTCTGTATATCGTCTGCATTGGGACACTGTGGCCCATGAGGACATGTTAAAACATCAAAATATGGACAAGTTCTCCTAATGTGATGAACACAAACATCTTCAAAAACACCATGAGCAAAAAAGACAACCGGTAAATCGTTTTTTACAGCCTCATTAACAACTAAATCAGATCCAAGAAGCTGAGTCGCTATTATATCTGGTTTATTTATTCTTATAAATTCATGAACTGTATAATCTATTGCCTTTGGACTTCTTGTGATAAAAACTCCATCTTTAACAAGATTCTCTGCTTGTGTGAAATGACGACCTCCCTGCATAAAACATGTAACATGGACATTGTAGTATTTTGAAAGTTCAACAAAATAATTATGCTGACTAATCTCAGCTCCACCAAGGGGGGGATCGGCGTATAAAAAAAATGCACCTATTAATGGTTTGGTTCTTTTATGTTCTACCACTTAAAATCTCCAACAAAGCTTCTGAAGCCAAAGTTGTGCATACTGACCAAGTATATTTTTCATCAATTACTCTGTTCATCGCTTCCATTTTTTTTATACATAAATCAGGATTTGATTTTGCTTCCCTCATTAATGAGGAAACCTTCTGGACTACCGAATCTCCAAAAATTGGAAACTCCTGTCCAGAATATATTCGAGTTATCCACTGTCCCCATAAAGGATTGTTATTACAAACTTCCCACCCATCCACATCAAACTTAAAAGAAGTTTCATCCGAAACATAATCAGTAAACGCAGTATGATATGGCAAAATCGTTGGTAATCCCATTCGAGAAGCTTCTAATGCGGTTAATGCCTGACCTTCTCCCCGTGAAATAAGTGCGAAACAATCACCAATGGCATACATTGAAGGCATATTTTCTTGAGAAATGTCATCCTCACTCCAATAAATAGGAGGAGAATCAATATTAGAATTAGCATCAATAACTTCCCTCATCTCCTTTTCTACTGCTTCACTAAATCGTTTTTCACGACTCATTGCGGCATGTTTTGCAATAATAACAAGTGATACATTGTCTTTATACGAGAACTCTCTTAGAAAAGATTTTATCAGAACATCGTAACCTTTCTTATAATTCCACCTAAAAACAGAAAGAAATTTATATCCTGTTGGATCGGGAGAAGCTTCCCTTTTTGAAAACACTTTATAATTGAGCTTAAACCCTTCTTTTATATTTTCTCTTTTATAAAATGAATCTATTCCAATTGGAACAATTTTTATTGGAATTTTTACACCAGCTTCTTTTAATTTATTTTCATAATATTTGGTTGGAGTCCAACATGAATTATAATAAAGATTACATTGCTCAACAAAAGATCCTCCGACATTCCTACTCTCCATCATTGTATAAATAATATTATGTTTAAAAACTGGAATATTTTTCAAAGGAATCCATCCAACAATCTTAATTACATCATGTTCTAAAAACAAAGCTGGACGATTATTTTCGAATTTACGAAGGGAATTAAAAAATTGTGTTTCTTCAAAAGATATGTCATTGTGGCAATTTATTGCCTCAATACCAACATTCCATCCCAAATTCAAGAGCCCTTTAACGTGCTCTCTGCACATATAAGCATAACCGCTATGCTCGGCAAAAGGACCTACAAAGACGATTTTCTGTTCTGAAGGAATTTCCAAAATGAACCGTTCCTTTAAACTTGCAAAATACTATCATTTAAAAGTTTGTAACAGGAACCGTATTTTCCTGTGATAAATCGATTCTTTATATTCCGAGCTGCCACTAGGTCAGCATTGTCTGTATAGTCACAAGCTTGACATCGAAATATCTCTCCTACTCGATTCATCCTATCGACATGACCGCAGGTTGGACATGTTCTACTAGTATTATATGAAGCTACAGTACGAAAAGAAACACGGTTTCTTTCACAGTTCTGTTGTACTCTCATTAACCAGTAGGAATAATTCCAACTACCGATAGAAGAACGCATATTTTGACTCAATCGTCCTTTGAGTTTTGAACTTTCGTTCAAACCTTTTAACTTCTCTACAACGACTAAATCTACTTCTTGAACAACTTCTTTTGCTACTTCATCAATTCTTTGCTTTAATGCTCTAATTGCTTTTTGTTTACCCTTACTCCCAGGTTTACATCTTTTACTTCTTTCAATGCATCCCTTAATATCTTTTCCATATTGCCTATTATCGGAAGTAGATGCTAAAGCATTAATTCCAGTATCAACTCCGATTATACGGTTAACTTCTTTCTTTGATCCGGTTTCTATTTCAAAACAAAATTGTACAGAATCTTTATTTATAATATACGAATTTAATCTCTTACCTTCTTTATTTAATCTGTTAAAATGTTTATGTTGTTTTATCGGCAAATCTAAAATAATCTTATTACCAATTGACGCTAAATGTAGCCAAGAATCAAATCTATTAGTTTTAGAAGTTTGAAGGTTGGCTATATTACTGGAAAAATTCATATGTTTCCCATTATGTTTGGGTTTATGAATCTGAACCATATTCAATTTCATATTTTTTATTTTCATTTTTTTATACCAATAATTTATATTTCTTCTGTTTTCTTTAGTATCTGGTTTGGTATTTTTAATTTTATTTTCTAAAACATCAATTCTACTTTGAATTTGTTGTTTGTTCCAATTAAAAACTTCTTTAACGGAAGAAACCATATCTATCGCTTCTCTTGCCGCTACTTTTCTTAGCCTTGCTGAAAACCAAGTTTGAGGAATATCTACAACGGGTTTTAATAGCTCTCTTTTTTCTACCGGATTATCCCAAAAAATATCAATAAAACAATTAACCACTTTACCGTATTCTTTAAGTACAGTTTGAAGTTCTTCTTGTTTTTTGTTTGTAGCAAATTTTAAACTGCATTTGCTAGATCTTATTATTTTCATTTTTAACCTATTTTTATTAAAAATATTTTTTTGTAACTTATTCTAAACAGTTATCAACATTTTCTACAAAACTCTGACACATTATACGATATTAGCTAGGAGAAAAATCTGGAATGATATTCCAGTTAAATGCAGAATATTTTACCTTTGCCAGAAGATTTTGAGTCCAATAAGAATCTGACAAATCTCTATAAAGCATAAACCATTTTCCATCATAAACAAAAGGATGGCAATAATATAAATTAGATCCGCTTCTGTTCTTTACATTTTCAATTCTAAGAGACCCTGTTGAATTATATTCGTAAAAATCAATCCCATCCAAAGAATAAAGAACCCCAGTTCCTCCGGTCGAAATTACATTTCCTTCAATGTCCCTTGTTACATTTTTATTAAAAAATGCATAAAAAACACCATCTTCTCTCATAATAACACTCAACCAATTATATCCAAGCGATAATGCGGGATGTGGATATAGATTTCCACTTGGCCAATTTTCCAAAGCTTCACTGTTTATATAAGTTGATATTTGATCTT
>Ga0315284_10004365_pt1 | contig 20079 bp, 23 predicted proteins | sample YL17G09_16_MG_FD_203696 | JGI IMG/M metagenome (GOLD analysis project Ga0315284, IMG submission 203696) | Sediment microbial communities from Yellowstone Lake, YNP, Wyoming, USA - YL17G09_16 | ecosystem: Environmental > Aquatic > Freshwater > Lake > Sediment | place: USA: Wyoming | collected...
AACTGCCTAAACGATGACGAATTACTCCATAATCTCCGTGATAAACTGCAGAAGCTCACTGAAGCCAAGGTCCGTGAAAAGAGTAAATAGCATTATATAAAATGAACATTCGAGGATTATAATTCTAGTAAAAAGTAGAAGTCTCTTTTTGGATTTCAAGATTCTCTGAGATATGGATATATTTCGTTACAGTAAAAACAGTAGAGCGACCTGAGACCGCCTTTGCGAAACTTAAGGCAACCGTTGTCATAGAGAGCATCCGAAATTCTGGATGACTTTTATTGCGCGATTTCCAATCTTGCTTCACTTCTCAGATACAGCACCATTCTGCACACATGCATGTATCGACTTAATTGTGTTGGTTCTTTCAAGACAAATTTCAAATTTGTCCTTAAACAGGAGTGCCTAAAGATTTCGTAGAATTGACAGACGGCGGTCTGTGAGGAGGCGTCTGGATCTGGACTACCGGATACGGTTTGATTGTTTGTCGTCAGTGCAGCTCTTGAATTCCCAGGATAATCATCTTTTCAATACATTTTATGCCTCGTATACCGACTGGGGCGAAGACCATGGAGCCTGGCTGAGCAGGCCATTGTTTTTCGCCAGCGGTGAAAATGCCTCTACCAGATACAACATAAAAGAAAACGTCGTAAGGTTCATGGTGTGGCAGTATTTCATAACCCTCATCCAGACAAATGACCGCTGCGTTGAAGTGTTCACTCTTGAATACATCCTTCTTTGTTTTGTCCCCAGGTACAAATTCAATAAAGTCGTTGATGTTGTATCTTTGCTCTCCTGACATGCTGCACTCCTAAATAATATGAAAGATAACTTCATATTCTCTTGGGCATCGTTTTCTGATGCATTTTCATGGCTACAGCGAGAAAAAGAGCAGTGAACCCAAAGAGCGCTAGAAAGTCAACAACCAAAGGGAGATGGCTTTGTCCCTGGATGGAGTTTCGGGCGATATCAGTGAAGTAAGTCAGAGGCGAGATGTAGGATATCGCCTGTCCCCAGCCGGGTAACTGGTCGAGCGGGATAAAGATGCCGCTGATGAATATCACCGGGAATCTCACTGCTGCGGAAATCATGTTTATCGTGGCCGGCGTATTGCTAGGAGGGATGGAAAAGACATTCCCCAGAGAAGCAAAACAGAGGGCAGCCAGAATAACCGCAAGGGCAAATAGCACCGGGCTGGATACGGTTATCCCGAGGGCAAGGCCAATAATGATAGGCACCAGGGAGATAGCCGTTCCAAAGGCAAATGAAGCAAGCACATCCCCCAGGATGATAGCCTCAATTCTTACCGGGCAGGACATCAGTCGCTCCAGCGTTCTTGCCTGCGCCTCCCATGGCACCACTACTGGTGATATTGAGGTAGCAGTAAAGAAGAGAATCATCCCGAGGAGTCCCGGTATCATGAAGTCAACAGTCATATGCCTGCCGATGATGAAAGAAAGGAACAGGAAGACCGGGAAAAGGACACCGAAGATTACTACCGGGCCCTTGAGGTAGAAAATCTTCATGCTTTTCCTGGCAATGGTGAATGACCGTATTGTCTGGTCGATAATTCCAAAGCTACTTTTCACGGCTTTTCTCCTCAGTCAGTCTAACAAATGCGTCTTCTAATGAAGGCGAACGGACGTTAAGAATATTCATGGTGAGCGAATTGGCACGGCTGAAGTCAACAAGCGCGGTAACGAGGATGGTGGTATTCTCAGTGTAGAGCCTGAAACGGCTGCTGTCAGGTTTTTCTCCCTCACTCGTCTCAGCACGAGATAGACCGCCAGCACTCGTTTCCATCATACCGCTCCCACTAACCCCCGCTGCTTGGGCTTTCATTCTATCTTGCATCATCTTCATTCTTTCGGAGTCAGGAGGTCCACCGCCTTCAGCCATCATCTTCTGCATCATTCTCATTCGTTCAGGAGAAGGAGCCATACCACCACCGGCATCCCCGCCTGCCTGCATCATCCTTGTTCTGGCTGTGCCGCCCATAGCTGCGGCAGCTCTCATACTCTCTGCTGCCTCTATCGCCTCGGCTGTTTCTATCCGGCTTACTCCCGGCAGCTTAGCCAGCACTTCAGAACGCACGGGTTTATCAAAACTCAAGTCAATCAGGTAGACCCGGCCGCCCCTGATGCTCAGGTTGTTCGGGGTATCTACTGCCGCAAGCTTGCCGCTGTTGATAATCGCTACGCGGTCGCTCAGCTCAGCGGCTTCGTCCATATTATGAGTCGTCAGCATAATTGTCTTACCCTCTTTTCTGAGGTTACGGAGCATAGCCCTGATAGAACGGGCGCTCTGCACATCAAGCCCGCTGGTTGGCTCATCAAGGAAAAGAATCTGGGGGTTGCTTAAAAGCGCCATCGCCAGGATGAGGCGTTTCCTCATACCCATAGAGTAGGTCACTGCCTTGCTATTTTTCCTCTCATAAAGCCCCAGCTCCTGTAAGAGCGCCTCAGCCCGCTTTTTTGCCTCCGAAGCGGGGGTGCGGTAAAGCTCAGCCATGAGCATGAGATTACCCCAGCCAGAAAGGTCCATGTAGGCATTGGCCATTTCCGGCACAACCCCGGAAAGCTGTTTGGCAGGGAGACTGCCTGCCGCGTAGCCCATCACACTAGCTTTGCCCTCATCCTTATTTATCACCCCGATGAGCATACGGATTGTTGTCGTCTTACCTGCCCCATTGGGTCCCAGAAAGCCGAAAAGCTCACCTTCTTTCACCTCAAAGCTGATATGGTCAACAGCCAGAATTTGCCCGTAGTGTTTGGTTAAACCTTTTACTTCGATAGCATAATTTTTAATAGCCATGTATCCTCCTTTGTTGGGATAAGCTTTACTTAAAAATATTGATTCCTAACTAGTGCCGTGGGACCAAACGTTTGAATTCCTCAGCCAATTGATAGCCGCATTTTTGCCCAGCGGCCTGCGCCCAAGCATAGACTCGCTCTTGAGTCTCTTCTCCAAAATGCGACTGGGAAGCGTGGGCGCGTATCGCAGCCACTTTCAAATCAATCGTGTCGGTGATATCCTCGCCGTGGTCTGGCTGGTCAGACTGGAAAAGAAAGACTTCATCGACCTTCCATGCGGCCTCCTCTCCCCGAATCATCTGGTTGCCCGCATCCACAATGGCTGCCAGTGCCGTAAAACCCACTGCTCGATGGTCCGGGTGTATCCGGTAACGGGCCCAAGGGTCGTGGGTCATAAGTACATGGGGCTGCAGACGTCGGATGATACGGGCTAGCTCATGCCTGAAGGACAACGTTTCCTCCAGGGCACCGTCCTCTTTTCTGAGGAAAGTAAGCGACTTCACCCCCAAGATATCCGCTGCATTTTGCTCCTCCTGCTCTCGAAGTGGTCCCAGGCGTTCTGGTGTCATTGCAGGGTCATTGCTACCCCTATTACCACTAGTGCACAGAACGTAGTGAACTCCGATATTCTCCCTCGTCCAACGCGCTATAGTACCGCCGCTGCTAATGTCAGCATCATCTGGGTGCGCCTGTATAACCAGAATACGCTTTACGGCTCCAGGAACACCTTCTTGCTGCATAACCATAGCCTCCTGCATCTTGTAGTTGTTAACTGATTGGCTTACAAGTATCCAGCACTTAGCGCGGGATACGTAAGGCAAAATTGGCTTTTTCAGCAGCCTGTATTATTCTTGCCCCTTCTTAAGCTCCGCGATACGCTCTTCCACGCCTTTAGCTTCGGCTTGAAGCTGCTTGAGATACTCTTCCAATTTGACGGCGATTTCTTCGCGGGAAATAAAGCGCCGATGGAATCTCGTATCTCCGTGAAACTGGTGGCACCCGCATCTACAGCCACCATGGTGCTCGTGTCCGCCGCACCCACAATCTTCGCCATGACCTTCCGGTCTGTCCCCATGGTGTCCACCACAACCGCAGTTTTCTTCTCTGTCCATTTGATTCCCCCTTACTATAAGTCTATAAGTGATAACTTATAGACAAGTATAATCTGTGAGTGTTATCTTTGTCAAAGGGGATGAGAAAAAAGGATGTAGCTGGTTAAGTGGTAGCTTTTGTCGAATGGCAATTTTCCCTACAGGAGTCCTCTGCACAGCTTTCGTTAAATTCCAGTGTAGTGGAAATAATTCCCTGGCAGCGTTTCAGTCCTTCAGTGTCAATCTGGTAGTGCATGCGGAATCCCCGTCTTTCCCCTGTTACGAGACCTACAGATTTCAGTACCCGCAGATGTTGCGAGACAGCTGGCTGCGTAATTCCCATTAGTTGGGACAGATTATTTACACAACGGCATCCGGGCGGCGACTGGTGACACAGAATCTGAAGAAGCTTGAGCCTGGTTGGGTCTGCCAGAGCGGCAAACAATGCCGCCTGTTCCTTTATTTTTGTGACGTCAAATAGGATTTTTTCTTGCATTTCAATACTTTTTAGTTCTTTATCAATATGCTTAATGATAATGATTGATGGTATGGGCTGTCAACGAACTATGAATTGACTGTACCTGATTGTAGTTCTTAGGCAAGGATTTCACATTTAGTAATTTGTTGGGTCAGGGAATAGAAGTCCAATCTGTAACCGATGAGGGCTGGATATTTCTTTACGCTGAGTGTATCCAGCCCTTATTTGTTTGCAATTGTTAGTAACCGTAGTTAGCCTTAGCTTTTGCCAATTCTGAACATTTTTGTGCCACAGGTCGGACATGTACCTTGGGTAGCAGGTTTCTTATTCTTCATCGTGATGGCCTTGGCATTCTTCATTTCCTTCTTGGATCTACATTTCACACAGTAAGCTTGCATATGTTCACCTCCTTCTTGCTACGAACGATAAACCATTCGATTCACCATGTCAATAAAAAAATACATAAGTTGGGGTCACACTTGCTTGGTCAGTTCACTCCGGTTCTTCGGGACTTTTTTCCTTTGATTCTGATCTTGACTCGTCACTCTCATCACTACCCTTTTCCATTTGTGACAGCAGGAGAAGGACGATCTTACTTAATCTTGTCCATTGAGGTCTCATCTGATTAATTGATTGTTTTGCCAACTTGGTGTTGCCACCATCCAATAGCCATTCGGCAACATCCTGATAAGCCTCGGCCAATCGCACAACTCTTTTTATATAGGCTAATAGCCTGGCTGGGTATACTGTCTCATTAAGTCTAATTATTCCCTGACTATCAGGCATAAACATTTTAGACAAGAGATGGTTTTCGAGGAGATGGTTACGGACCAGCTCTTCCTTTTTTGAGTCAGCGCCGGACTTAATCAAATGAAAAAAGCCTATCTGCAGTGCATGTTCTGCAATCACCCATCGCGGTACTCCATAGGTCGCAGCAAGGACCTTCACTCCACTGATTAGATCAGGTGAAATTGTTGTATTGAACTGCTTTAAACGAACAGGATCCCTGCCATCTTCAGGATTTGTTCCATTTTTCCTCAAACGCTTGTCCATAAATCTCTCAAAAAAGTCCATTTAACGCCTCTTTTCACGTATTTCTAGAAATCCCATCTAGAACCGCCTAGAAATACGTGGGATTTTACTCTTAAGAGCCCTTAAATGCATTAAAGTGACTCTTAGGAGCATTTAATGTGTACTTAAAGCCGACCCGGCTTATCTTTTCCAGCATGTATCAAAGACATGACCTCTCCTCAATCATCATCGTCGCTATCATCATCCCCTTCCTCGCCAGCCAATACATCAGCGTCAGCGATTTTTTGTGCTTCGCCGACGATGAACGAATACATGAAGTTCGGAATTTTAATTTCGCTCGGCTCAACGTCGATAGCCTTGATTGCCCGGATAGCGTCTCTCAATGTCGGCATGGCAAAACTCCTTTTCCATTGTAATACTTAAATTATACTTCTGAATACTTGATAATACAATAACAGATACGCAATCTTGCACTAATTAATAACCTTTGATATAGTGAATATACATTATAATCATTATAATGTTGGAGGTAGATATGAATAAGCGTACTCGCAAACCAATTGTCAAGGAAGATACAAGGCGTGAATGGCTGCGAAGGTTCGAATCGGGCGAGAGTCTTGAAGATATCGCTAAAAAGGAGAGCTTTGACATCCGCACAGTGAAACGGCAGGTCGATAAAGCAGAAGAAGAGCGTGCTGGTAAAGAAGCAAGACAAGCCGTCCTCCGCGACGCTTTACACGATCATTTCAAAGACATGGTCGATCTAGTTGAAAAAGTCATGGAGTTTATTAACGCCAAAGCTGCCGTCTCACTGGAACCGGAAAAAGAGAAGTTACTCGATGGTCTAAGGCAGCATCTTCCGAGAAGTCCGATTTTCAAATATCTAAATCGCTGGGAGCATCTTCAGAAAGGGAAGGCAGAAATCAACCGGAAGATTTCCGGGAGACTACTTGATATCAAACTCCTTCTGAAGTTGGGTGGAGATGATATTAAGGATTTGTCTAAGGAAAATTACTCAAGCTTACGCGACATTTTTAATCATCAGATTGAGTGCTGGTCGAGAGGTGTTAAAGCGTTGGATGTTTTACGTGATTTTGTCATGAAGGACACCGGAAAGTTAGTAGACGTCAACTATGGTCGATACAATATCGGGATGATTTCCAAAGATACGGGGAACAGGCTTAAAAACGCTATTTCAAAGCTTGAGATGAAAATGCAGAAATGGGAAGAGGTAAAAGAACTCGGGGAGCTTTATATCGAGGAGACCAGATTACGGAACAAGCTGCTGGATGAGCTGCAGGTGATAAAATTACGCAGGGTTGTACCCGGGCGGTGCCGATATTGTCCTATTTAGAACAGAGCGACGGCAATTCTGAAAAGCAAGTAAGCCCTTCAGGATTGCACCGAACAAGCAATTGTGTCTCCTAAGTCAAGTAATTTTTACCATTGACATGGTGAAGCGTATAGTCTATCGTTCGTAGCAAGAAGGAGGTGAACGCATGCAAGCATATTGTGTGAAATGTAGGTCCAAGAAGGAAATGAAGAATGCCAAGGCTATCACCATGAAGAATAAGAAACCCGCAACCCAAGGGGTGTGTCCAACCTGTGGCACCAAAATGTTCAGAATTGGCAAAGCTTAGTTTTTTCCGGGAAATGCCAGCACTGATGGAGAGGCCGAATGTATCGCTTACGCGGATCATCCGGCCTCTCCAATACCTATGGCTCAGAATGGACTAATGTCACCTTCCTGAATTCAAAAGAGAGCTCTTCTTCTAAGTCTCACCAGCTTTATCTTACCTATTCTCTATGGAATCAACTTGTGTCGTAACCTTGGATGAAATATAAAGCTGCTACAGCATTGTGGCCTAGAGCGTGGTCCTTGCCGACCAGTGGTGTTGTCTCAGCTTTGTAATGCCGAAGGAATAGGATGTCATGCCTCAGACAAAGCCCTACCATAATATTCAGATCTGTACCCTCGCGGTTGAGCAACTCTGCCTGCATGATTTGGTTTGTAGAAGACTTGCACCCTATTCCACATCGCCGGGATTTACTTCGCCACACAAACATGATATAGAAATAACTTCAAATCTGTTCCGCTCCAAAATATCAGATCAAAGCCTTACTTCCTCCATTAGCGCATAGCATGTGCCTATACCCAGTTTTTTCATTCCGCGTATCGTGGCATATTCTGTAAACTCGTCAACCATCGTCCATGACCACATATCCCTTTTTTCGGGTAAGCCAACCTGTCCATCATCTGACTCCAGGCTAGATTTATTGCCATGTTTTCAGGCAGCTTACTTTTTTCTATTGATTCCCTGACCAGTTCAGGGTACTTTTCTGTAGGCTAGAATGGTGGTACCTTCCTATCTTTCTCGTGTGTACTGCACCTAAAGATCGTACATTTAATGCACTGCCGTGACTTGTTCTCCATCAGTTTCGCCCCCCTTTCCACCTATTCCTACCCTAACTTTTGATTATGATAAGGATGAACCTTTTTTGGTTACGATTTATTAGATGGATGCACCAATAATAGTGGTTTCTTGCCCGCCTGCAGAACTTTATTCGATACGCTACCCAGCATCCACTGTGTCATTCCTGTTTTACCGTGGGAAGACATCGCCACCAGATTAACACCTTCTTCCTCTGCCACGTTCAGAATTTCCCGGGCGGCATCCCCTGTCTTCAAAACCATGAGCACTGAATCGAGGATGTCACCGCACCGCTGTCGTGCCCCTATCAGATATGATTCCGCTTCCGCCTGAATTTTGGACAGGTATGACTTTGCCTCTGCCTGCATGGCGGCCACATCTTGTTCTGGTAATTGCAGGCGATCCAGGGCAATATTACGTAAATGCTGTACCGGTTCTACCACACGGAGCAGCACGACCTGACAGGTCAGCTTACTGGTGATTGCCTGAACATACGGTAACACCGCTTCGCCCATCTCAGACCCATCCAGAGGCACCAGTATTTTAGTGAATAATCCCGTTTCCCTACTTGCGGCAGGTATCGTCGCCCTAATAAGCAATACCGGCATGGATGCCCGGTGAATTATCTTGTAGGCTGTACCGCCCGTCGCCCAGGGCATAATACCGGAACGTCCATGTGACACGATGATAATGAGTCCAATCCCCTGCTTTTCGGCATAGTCTAAAATAGCGCCTGATGGTTCGCCAGCAATAGCAACTGTCTTCACCTCCAAGATAGCCCCTGCTTCTTTCAGTTGAGAACGAAATTTTCCCACAGCCTTAAGCAGATAAAGGTCACAAATATGCTTGTCTTCTTCAGACAATTTCTCGCAGGCTGATACCAAGTGCACCTCGGAATTAAAGCTGATTGCCAGTTTTGCAGCGTAGTCAAGGGCAAGCTCCCCCAGTTCCGAACCATCCATCGGTACTAAAATTTTGTCCATCATATTTGTCTCCACTTACGTATACCTTATTGTCAGGTAGAGCCAGCAAATACCAATAATTAATATCATAGCTGGGAGAGCATATTTACAATATTTGCCCCATGAAATACGGTGCCCTTCCCGCTCCGCAATAGCAATTCCCACTACGTTTGCCGAAGCCCCGATGGGTGTACCGTTGCCACCGATATCTGCGCCTAATGCCAGCGCCCATGCCTGGGGAGGTAAAGGAATTCCGGACGTGGCAGATAAATTAACAATTACCGGCACCATCGTTGCTGCGAAAGGAATATTATCCACGATCGCGGAGGCAAAAGCCGAAACCCAGAGAATAATCGTGAGCACTACCAGTGTACTGCCGCCGGCGGCGTCGCCGATGTACTTCGCCAATGCCTTGAGTATTCCCGTCTCTTCCAACCCGCCGACACAAACAAACAAACCGAGGAAAAAGAGAATCGTCTGCCAATCTATCCGCTTTATGATATGAGGCGCTTTTTTAAAGGCGAAGATAGCGGTAAGCACAGCAGCAAGCACTCCGATAAACGCGACGGAAAGACCGGTTTGGGCATGTGTAATCAACAATATAATTGCTAGCAGAAAAATGCCGGTATTGATAAGGAACATCCTGAGGTTGGTAATCGCTTCTTTCGGGTTGGGGTATGACTGGGCGCCGGCGCTCGTATTCTGGGATTTAACCAATGCCTTACGAAACAGAAAATAGAAGAGGATCACCGTTGCCGCCATACCAATCAAGGCTATCGGACCTGTATTGATAACGAAATCAGAGAATGAATAACCAAGCGCCGTGCCAATGATGATATTAGGGGGGTCTCCGCTCATCGTGGCCGCGCCACCGATATTGGAGGCAAAGATTTCGGCAATAATTACAGGCACGGGGTCAAATCTCAGCATGCGGGATAATTGAATGGTGACTGTCGCCATGAAAAGGAGCACGGTAATACTGTCAATAAACATCGCTAAAAAACCGGAGAGAATCATAAAAGCCACGAGGATAGGCACAACTTTGTACTTGACCAATCGGGCAACGAACAAACAAAGCCACCGGAAGAATCCCACTTCACCCAGCCCTTCAACCATAACCATCATTCCGCCGATGAAAATGATTGTCTGCCAGTTGACACCACCGTGCGATTCCGATTGTTCATGACCGGGAATCCAGAATTGCGGATGAATAATCTGGTCCAAATTGAGGACATTAACAACAGCTTGCGGGTTTCTCTGGATAAGCAAAAACACGATGAGAACCGTAAGCGCACCGCCTGCTAGAGCAGCAATATAACGCGGCACCTTGCCGGTAGTAATGACGATGAACATGAGGATAAAGATAGCAAGAGCGAAAATCTGGCTTAAAGTTTCCATGTCGTTGGTAAATGACTCCTTGAAAGCGTGATTTTTTAGAGATAGAGAGTAAATTACATCATGGAAAATAGGTAATGCTCAATTATTTAAGATTCGCTTTATACTCCTCTGAAGTAAATTACAGCCAGTGCGGAAAGGTAAAGTAACAACAGCACGGCGCTATCAACCCCCACCCGTCCACGCAACCAAGCCCTCGAACGGAAGATAATGCCGATGATAACGATGCAACTCATCATGATGGCGAATAAGGCAGTGAGCACATGACCGGCGCTGACATCCCGCAGTACAGACCCGGCTGAATAGAACAAATCAACAACAAAAATAACGACGCCCATATTAAAGAGATTGCTGCCCACCATATTACCTACCGCCATATCCAGAGCGCCAATCCGAGCTGCGGTAACTGATACCGTAATTTCAGGGGCAGAGGTGCAGATTGCCAGGAATAGTGTGCCGACAAAACTCGCTTTCAGTCCTGTAACGTTCACCAACTCATTCCCTATAAAAGCCAACCAAGTGCCAGCGCCAGCTGTAACCAACCCGGCCAAACTAAACAACATGATAACTCTTTTCAGAGAAATATTATCCGATTCGTCTGTCACCTCCAACTCTTGTTCCGGCCTCTTTTTTCCGAAGCGGAAAAGCATATACTGAACAAAGAAATAGAGCAACAACAATAAAAGAGAAAATATTCCAATGCGTCCAAAGAGACTGACAGTCAGGACATCCTGGGCGAGCAGAATAGAAGTTGCTGCCGCGCCTATCATCAACGTACTCAGTCCGGTCGTCAAAACCACACCGGTACCCAATAACTGCAGTACGGGTCCCTTATGGGTAACGTCAATAATGGCAATGATAGCCAGATTGACCATATTCGATCCGAAAAGGTCGCCCATAGACAGGTCTGGCTTTCCGATGAAAGAAACAGAACTAATGCCGGTGGCGAGTTCGGGCAAGGAGGTAATTGTGGCTAGCAGTATGACACCGGTCCACACTCTCCCCATACCTGTCTTTCGGGCGATCAGGTCGCCATAGCGGGATAATTTGGACCCGGCAATTATTATTAAGGCAAGGCAGATAACAAATTTCAACCAGACCATAATTACCCCGAACTAATTTGTTTAAGGCTGAAAAAGTAAAACCAAGCCCAATTATTATAAATGAATAAGGCTTGGTTTGAAAATGTCTGTTCGACTTTTACGCGTGACATCAACTAAAGGTAGACCATTTCCTGTGGATGCTCTTGTGCCAGAAATAGGAGCATATAGTCTTTGACGTGACGTGTAATCAAGAAATTGTACCTCACATGTTCCCGCCCGTTAGTCCCAATCCATTTTGCGTATTCAGGATTGCTCAGTAGTTGTCTTAAATCGAAGGCCGTCCCTTCAATGCCATAAGAAAGAAGACCGGTAAACTTATTTTTCACCTGGAGTGGAATACCGCCAACAGCTGAAGCTACTACCGGTTTAGCTTTCCATAGCGCCTCGCTTACGGTCAGGGCAAACCCTTCTCGCAATGACTTTTGCAAGATGATTGTAGAAGCCCTTTGTAATGCGTTAATTTCAATATCGCTGTTTGGGGCTAAGAGAAGAATATGTATATCAGGGTCATTATTGGCTTTTTCCCTTACCTCCGCCAGTACCTTCTTACCTTCAGGGTCATCTGTAGCAGTGCCCCCGGCGAGAACAAGGCAGCAATCTATGTTGCGCTTAACTATTTTGAACGCTTCAATGACACCGACAGGGTCCTTCAGGTAATCAAACCGGGATACCTGGGTGATAATTGGTTTGTCATTCGGGATACCATATTTTGTCATTACCGAATCGATTACTGCTTGAGGTAGTTCTTTATTTTTATCGCTCAGCGGGTCTATTGAGGGTGCAATCAGGAACTGGCGAATAGGAAGGACACGGGAAAACGAAGGCGATGAAAACACGGCCGAGTCATATTTATTAATATAAGGTTCAAGGAACCTCCATACCGCTTCATTGGCATAGGAAACATCGATATGGCATCGCCAAATCCATTTCTTTCCAAATTCCTGTTTACGGTTCACCAACATAATAGGTTGTGGGTCATGAACAAAGATAATATCGCCATAGATTTCGGTTTCCGCAATGTTTTTCTTACTGGTTTCCTCAAAAATTGTATAATCCCTTTCTGTTACCGTTTCGCTTCGGCCATGGAGCGCGTTATGGAACTTCTTGGTGACGGAGAAAAATTCATTATTCCCTTTGATAGCGCTCCACCTTGCGTCCACCCCGAGTTGTTGCAAGAGGGGTATCATTCGATTGAGAATCTCCGCCACGCCTCCGCCTGTGAATGTAGAATTGATGTTCTGGATCACCTTACCAGACAACTTAGTACCCAGCAATCGGAGTTCTTCGACAGTGCTCTTGCCGACGATTTGGTCGTAGTCAGAGAGCCTTATTTGATACGTTTTTCGATCATTTGTATTAATTGAGATCGTAGTCCCTCCAAAGTATATGTATACGGGTCCAATCGACCGATTTCTTCTCCTAGCTCAACCTCCCCAAGATTATCCCTTAACCAGACAGTAAAATCATTAAGCCCTTTCCCGAGCCTGAGTCGCGACTCAAATATATGAAAATAAATACTACCCAGGCTCAATTGACGCAAACACTCAGCTAGTCCTCTTAAATCATGTGCTACATAGGGAGTGGGTAAAACCATCACCACGGATTTCATGAAATAGAATTCTCTTCCAGGCATTGCTTCTCGATTTTCTGCAGTTCTTGTCAGACTTTCATCAATAATTCCTACTATCCTATCCCTGAGACTCTTGAGGTCAGAGAAGCTAAAAGTATCAACGCTCACAAGTCTTTCACCCAAGGCCTCGTCTCCCAATGCTTCCGTAACCCACAAAGCAAAATCACTGGCTGGTTCTGGTGTTAGAAAGTGGTGCTGTTCAAGAAAGTGATGCGTATGAAAGTATACGATAGCATCGGATGAAGTCCTTAGAATGTCGACTAACTCTCTTAGACTCATGGCTTTCATTCCGGTTAGTTCGGTGAGGTGGACTCTTGTGTAAAAACGGAATGGCTCCTGGGCTTGTTTCAAGGGATGTCCGTAGTTGATTATTGAAGAACGGACCAGGTGACTGTTCGGCAATATAACAGTGTTCTCCTCTAGAGTCCGAATGTGTGTCGACCGCCAGTCTATCTCACTGATATAACCCTCTTCTCCCGTTCCAAGTTTGACGTAATCACCTTTTTTGATATGCCCGGCAGCATTTATTTGGAACCCGGCAACAATGTTCGGAAATACATCTCTCAAAGCCAGCATGACTACAACAATGATCACAGCAATCAACAATAGAACAGGGGCAGTGGGTACGCTCCAGATTCCTAAAAGCACAAGGATGGCAATCAGGAGAATGATGACCCTACTGCCATTTCGGATTACTGTGGTAAAGTTTTCTGGGATTTTAAGTTTTGGAGAAAAGTATGTGATAAGATTGCCTAAAATATTTAACAACGTCAACGTGATTGAGATAAGAAGTAACGTCCACATGCCGTTATTAATGGGATTTTTCCACCCGACTGGAATCTTGGAGACCGTAATAGCAAGTCCTGCACTAATAAATAAACACCATAAAACTGAAGGAAACCGGGTACCTTCCACCAGAATTTTGTTTGCTGGCCATTCTATCTGACTAACCCATCTGTTCATAACCCGATAGCTATATGTCCTGAGCCACAACGTGGCTATTAGAGTTGCCATAAAGACAGCTAACGGCACGGCAACAGCCAACCAGTTCTCAGACAACCATTCGAATATTACGTTCATTTAAAGCCCTGACTTGTTGATTCCAATAACCGACTCAAAAATACCTCGACCTCCATTGGAGACCTCAAGTAATAGCGGGCTGATGTATCTTTATTAGCCTCGCCCACGAATATAGATAACCCGTTTCCATATTTCTCGATGACTTGAAAGCCATCTTCATCAGTCAGGTCATCACCTAGAAATATCGGCATGAGACCACTTTGGTACCCACCTCTTCCATACTTCTTCATCAGCAATCTGATGGCTTTGCCCTTGTTCCAATCTACTCCTGGCCTGACCTCGTATACTTTCTTACCATCAGTCATTTTTACTTTACCTGATGCCTGAGCTCCACCAACTACCCGGTCAAGTGTGCTTTTGACATTTTCGGTTTGGTTGTCTTCTGCCAGGCGATAGTGAACGCTCAATGTAAGACCTTTATCTTCTACAAATACACCCTTCATTGTCCCCAGAGACTTCTTTAATATATAACCTACAACTTTAATGATTGGCTTGATTTCATTAGCTAACGGATTGATGAAATTGATACCGGGGCCTTCAATTTCGAGTCCATGATTACCTGCAAAGATTATGCCGGTAACACCTACCTTATTTCTGATATCATCCAAAGCCCGACCGCTAATTACACCCAAAGTCATGTTGTGCTCTTGTCTCAATTCTTGTAACAGCAGTCTCATACTGGCGGTGAGGTTGGCGAATTCTGGTCTGGCGACGATAGGAGTTAGTGTTCCATCGTAATCAGTCAGAAGCAGAATATGTTTGGCGAGTTTGAGTCTCTGCAAGACCAGAGGCCAGGCAGTGAGAAGATGCTCCAATTTTACCCTCCAAACTCGAACCTCGCCAGTTCTGAAATGATATCGCCTGCCCACTTGTAAATGTTGTTTTCTCGGACCACCTCCCGCATTTTTCGCATTCTCTTTCGTCTTTCATCCATGGGCATTTCCAGAGCAATTTTGATAGCTTCGGCGAAATTATCAGTTGCATACGGATTGATCAGCAGTGCTTCGGTCAGCTCTCTGGATGCACCTGTAAATGAACTCAGGATAAGAATGCCATCTTCATCAAAGCGGCTGGCAACAAATTCTTTAGCGACCAGATTCATGCCATCATGTAATGAGCTGATAATGCAGAAATCAGCCATACGCCGTAGTGCAGCTAATGTGGGCGGTGGGCAATGTTCACGCAACCAGATAATAGGCTTCCAGTGCCCTGTTGTGTATTTCCAATTTATTTTTTCCACCATAGTATCAATCTGTTCGTTGAGGGTCTGATATGCGCTTATATGTGTTCGACTCGGAACTCCAGCCTGTACAAAGACTACTTTTCCCATATATTGGGGATATTTTTCAAGAAGACGGTCAATGGCATTAAACCTTTCGGGGATGCCTTTTGTATAGTCAATTCTATCCAGTCCGATGCCTATTTTCTCCTCACAAATACCCAGCGTGCTTCTCAATCTCGCAATCTCATCCGCAATTTCAGGTGTTTGGGCTTCTGAGCATAGTTCTTCAAAATCAACACTAATCGGAAAAGGGCGCACCAGAGTCTTTTTACCGCCGCGAGTCACTTCGTTTCTTTCCCAGTCCACTTTCGCTTCAATAGTTCGGTCTATCGTATCCAGAAAATTATTGCAGTGATAGCGGATATGAAAACCCAGGAGGTCATTACCGAGAAGGCCGTGCAATATTTCTTCTTGCCAGGGACAGATACGGAATGCTTCTCGATTAGGCCAGGGGATATGCCAGAATTGGGCAGTAACGATATTCGAGTTTTTTTCTTTAATGAATCTTGATAGAAGAGCCAAATGGTAATCTTGAATAAAAACAAAAGCCTTTTTATTACCTATTTCCTCTAATACGTTTTGCGCAAAAATATTATTGACTTTCTTGTAGGTATTCCACTGACCTTCATCAAATATCGGCTTTGTATAAACAATGTGGCTGAGAGGCCAAAGCGCTTCATTAGAAAAGCCGTAGTAGAAACCTTCTTCCTCCTCGTGAGTGAGCCAGACACGCTTAAGTGAGTATGCCGGGTTATCCGGTGGTACGCGTACTATGCTGTCCTTGTCTACCGTCTCCCGATCAGCATCGCCACTGCCATTTGCCACCCAAGTGCCCCCGCATGATCGCATGACAGGGTCAAGGGCAACGGTGAGACCACTTGCCGGCACTTGGCAGACAACCATCCGACCTGAGTAAGTGTGGATATATGGTTCGCGGTTAGAGACCACGATGAAAAGGTAGTCTCTAAGTTTCTCCTTCACCAGTTCATTGAGACTTTCTTTCGTCCACATTAGTAAGCCACCTTCTTCTGTAGAAAAAACCACATATACCTGCTCCCAGAGCCTTCATGCGAACCCGACATCGGTCCGCCGTCAAAAAGTGACCTAGCGCAAGAGGAAGTATAAGACAAAAATGCCGATAAGTATGAGACCCGCGATTATCCCTATCATCTTGAGTTCAGTCTTAGTACTGGTGTAGCGAGACGGATCGGCAATCTCGTCTTTGGCTCGGGCTTGAGTTTGACTCAATGACTTTATGGTCACCGTCGCAGGCGTTTGAGTCTGACTTGATGGCTGCATAGCCACCGTCGCAGGGGCTGGACTCTGGCGACGCGGTCGGGTTACAGTCCTTTTTCTTCGTGAGTTCTTCGGCACTTTTCATCTCCCATAACTCTCATCTCTATACTACTGTCGAATGCCTGTAGTACACTCTTGGCCATATACTTGTCTTTCCTATTATCCCAGATTAATCCAAGAAGTCAGGTCACTTCGGCGCATCCTGACAGCACATCTTGATCTCAAGAGTTGCCGTCGCTCTACCTCATCGTGACAACATCACCGCTGTTTTCCTGGTAATGGAGTCACTGAAGAGTTCCCAAAGGGGTTCAAAGCGCTCCACCAGATTGAAGCTGAAATTGCTGAGTGCCCATATGCCTACGAGGCCTTGAATCATTCCGTAGAGTTGTGTCGCGGCAACATGGGGGTCGATGTCCTGGCGAAATTCCCCGGATTCGACCCCAGCGGAGATCAGTTCTGAAAGATGGTCAATGTATCTTGAAACGATCTCAAAGAACCGCCGGTTGAGTTTCTTGTCGCCAAGACTGATGATTTCCGCAATGACCTGGTGGGAGATGCCCTGCCTTTGCTCGATAGCTGAGATATGGTCATGCATGGCGGTGTTGATGCTAGACAGAGAAGATCTCTCAGCTGTCAAAGTGACCTTGATATCACCCTCCAGGTTCTCTTCAATATGGTCTGCCAGCAGGAGCAGGATGTCACGTTTACTCTTGAAGTGTCGGTAAATGGCTGCCTCGGATATGCCCACTGCTTTAGCAATGCGTCTGACCGTGACGTGTTCGCTACCGTACTTCACGATCATCTGCCGGGCTGCATCTATGATCTGCTTCTGCCGCACCCCGGTACTGCGCCGCTTGTTTGTCATGCTCACGCCTTCCTCAAGTTTAATGCAGGACGTCACCTACTGCAGAATTGATGACCAGCAGTGGAACACGAGATTCCCGCAGTATATCATCCACAGTGCTGCCATGTAACAGCCGTTTCCAACCCTGGTATGCATGTGTGGTCATAGCGACGAGATCAACGGAGTTCTCTCTGATGAACTGGAGGACGGAATCCGTGAATGAGCCAACGATGGTGGCAATGTCTACCTGGATTCCCTTATCGACGAGTTCTCGCGCTTTCTTCATTAAGTACAGATTTGCTAGCTCTTGTTCGCTGCAGGCTGATATTTCAGAAGCTATCGGGGTTATTATGGGGTAGGGACTAGAACCTGATACGCTTGTCACCAGTGGCATTGACGAGCAAACCTTCAGTAGGATTAATTTACCTCCCATATTTAAAGCCTGCTCTATTGCGAAGGGCAATATCTTTTCCCCCGATTCAGTCCCATCCAGGCATACCAGTATCTTCTTGGCCATGTCGCACCTCCTGGTGATCTGAGAGAGGAACTTCAATGGTAAGTTAACGATTACTAACATTTTAAATTAATAGACTTGTTCTGTCAATACTGAAATAGGGTGCTTCTAGCTCTGTCACCTTTGTATTCCGAACGGGTGGATAGTTGTTAGGCTTGTTGTAGTATCAATGGAGATAAGGTTTGGTTTGCTCATAAACAACGTCTGAAGTATCCGTACATTGGCATGCTCCAAAAAGGTTATGTCTTGTCCCAATTCAAGGATGGTGCTAGAATTGCCATACCGAAAGGATAAAGTAATATCAGACTCACTTATTTACTAAAAACAAAAGGAGGTTATCAATGGTTATTTGGATCATACTAAGCGTAATCGTCTTCTTATTCCTCGTCGTATATCTTACTCTAGCAATCAAGACTATACGACCTACGGATAGGGGTCTTATCGAGAGGTTTGGAAAGTATAAGAGATTTGGAAACCCTGGTCTTATCTGGATCATACCTTTAGTGGAGCGGCTGATAAAGATCAACATCACGGAAATGATGGTCGATGCCGGTGGGCAGGAAATCATAACCAAAGACAGTTTGAACGCCCAAGTGGATGCCCAAGTGTACTTTAAGGTCAAAAACGACGAAGCAAACGTGAAGGCTTCCGAGTACAATGTCTTTAACTACAAGGTTCAGATAGTAGCCCTGGCCAGAACCACCCTAAGGAACATTATTGGTACGATGAACCTGATGGAAGCTAATAGTGAGCGAGGTAAGATAAACAAATCTCTCTACGATCAGCTCACTGTTGAAACCCAGAGTTGGGGAATAGAAATCGTCAGAACAGAGTTGAAGGAGATCAATCCTCCCAAAGGGGTGCAGGAGGCTATGAACAACGTAGTAGTTGCTAATAACCAGAAGACAGCGGCTGTTGATTTTGCAACTGCTACAGAAACTAAAGCAGATGGTGAGAAGAGGGCCAAGATTAAGCAGGCTGAAGGGGAAAGACAAACCCTTATTCTACAGGCTGAAGGGCAGAGGCAATCCAGGATACTAGTGGCGGAAGGGGATGCCCAGGCTATTAAGTTGGTAAATGAAGCAGCCAATGCCTACTTCGTAGGCAATGCCCAGTTACTTAAGCAACTTCAGACTGTTACAGAATCTCTTCAGAATAACTCAAAAATTGTCATACCTGCTGGACAATCGTTGGTTAATGTAGTGGGTGATCTTTCCGGAATGACGGCAAAAAAGTAACGGGCTGAAACCAGGGAGAAATCCCTGTTTTTGCCTTAAGCATACTGGAGCAGTCCGAATTACTAGGTGAGGACTGGTCTATTAAAGACGGCATTATCCTTAAAGAAGACACTCTGATATTCAGAAATCCCCAACTGCCTGGGTGATTGTCTAGAGACGAACTATCCCTGAAACACGATATATCGGACCATGGCTGAATTTTCTCGAACCCCGGCTAGTTTGTGTAAGACACTGGATCCCCTCAGCTAGGCTTTTTAAAACATTTTCCGAATTTCTGTTTGAGAAGAAGCGACTCATCTCGGCATTACAGCAACTTCTTTCACGGTTAACGTGGTGTTAATCCATACTTAATTTTTAAGTATGGCAAACCGTTTACAGGATATAGCACGTAGGTAAGGACATCCCTGATATCGTGTGAAATCTCTTTGATTGCTTCCCGCGCGTTTTCCATCTCCGGTTCGAGGAGGTCGGCAGGACGGGAAGTGATCGGTGTTTTACCTTTTTTATAGCTCTTCAGCACAGCCCGTTGTATCTCGGGATCGATAGGAGCAGGAGGTTTGCCGTAGAGTCCGTAGCAATAATCCTGTAATTGGGTTGTGATCTGTTTGTAACGTCCAAACAATACATTGTAAAGTGCCTGCACACCAACTATCTGGCTGGTTGGTGTTACGAGCGGTGGATAACCGAGGTCTTTCCTGACCCGCGGCATTTCGTCATACACTTCTGCCAACCTATCCAGAGCATTGAGTTGTTTCATCTGGAGAAGCAAGTTTGATATCATACCACCCGGAATCTGGTGCACCAGGACACCTGTATCGATCGTAGAAAAGCGAGTCGTGGTAATGAACTCCCGGTACTTCGGTGCAATGGTTTCCTCCATGTACTGGGC
>Ga0315284_10004366_pt1 | contig 20078 bp, 16 predicted proteins | sample YL17G09_16_MG_FD_203696 | JGI IMG/M metagenome (GOLD analysis project Ga0315284, IMG submission 203696) | Sediment microbial communities from Yellowstone Lake, YNP, Wyoming, USA - YL17G09_16 | ecosystem: Environmental > Aquatic > Freshwater > Lake > Sediment | place: USA: Wyoming | collected...
GGGCAACCTTTCAAGGGGAAAAAACTCGGTGATTTCGGGAATCTGGCCAAACTGGATCTGTGTGGCCCCCCAGAAGTCTTGAAGGCGGCCAAGCGAATCGACGTGATTTGGCTTAAGGGAAATTGGCCGAGATTCTTTTTTGAAGTCGAGCACACGAGAGATATCACCAATGCACTCCATCGAATGTTCCAAGTCGTCCACTTCGACGCAAAATTTATTGTCGTGGCACCACCCCATGCTCATTCGCGATTCCAAAGCGAGATTGCCAAGGCACCTTTCAAGGACCATAAGGAGAAGTATTTCTTTCGCACATATATAGAACTCCGGAATTTGTTCCGGAAAGCCTCTCGGTACCACGAGGCCTCCAAGTCCTTTTTTCGGCTGGATCCTTCATAGACATAGCCGGCTGGTGCCGGACCTGCAGATCGGGTTTGCGCGAGTGACGCATACATTGTCTTTCATGTATGCGCCCATCAGCAAGGGGGGACTAAACGGCTCATGTGTCCCACACCGCCCGGCGGGAGTCCTGGTAGCGCCGTGTTGATCTGACTGCCGGTACTGCGTTGATCCCTCGGCCTTGCTCGGGATTTCGGCAGCGGGCTCAGACGCCCGCTAAACGCCTCAACTTTGGATAAATGCGGGGGATAAACGCGGGGGATGAACGCGCCTCCCGTCGATAGGGCCAGACAACGTTTGACCTGGCATTCGATCCGGGCCGGTTGCCCACGCGATTCCGGGCGGTTCGTCGCAGACTCGATAACTAGCCCAGCGCCTGACGACACTTCCTCTGGGCCTCTGTCGAGTCTAGGCTACAGGTGAATTCGTCTGCGCTCTCGCCCCGTGGGCATGCGCGGGACGTGTTTGGCGAAACTCGCAGCCCTAGGCTCCGTCCTGGCGCTTGTTGCGCTCCTCGGCGGCTGTCGCCGTTGGCCTATTCAGGAATCAAGCGTCGCAGGTAGGAGATGCTCTCTTCGGCCCAAGCTTGCTCGAGCGCGATGGTCTCCTGCAAGGTTCTCTGCTCCGGGGGCCAGAGCTCGAGGATGGCGTTGGCCTCGACGCCGGCCCTGCGCAGGACGCCCAGGAGCCAGGGGACGTCGAGTTGGCCTTGGCCCGCCGGCCGGCCTTCGACGACAAATCCCATCATGTGCCAGGCGCGCTTCACGACGAACTCTTTGATGTGCAGACAAAACGTGTGAGGTGCGAGTGTTGTTACCACTTCCTTCGTCCCTTCCGGAATGGCCAGCGAGTTTACGGTGTCGAGAGTAATGCCTGCCCACGGACTGGCGAGCGACCGCAAGACTCTATCGAGCACGGCGGCGGGAATCTTGCCGTTCTCCATCGCAAGTTTGACGCGCGCCGCCTGCAGGTCCGGGAGGATTTCCTTGACGCACGCGGTCATCTCCTCGGCCGCCGGGATGCGGCCACCGTCGAGCTCCGGGATCGTGCGCAGAATTTTGGAACTCACTCGCTTCGTCAACTCTAGTTGCCGCCGAAGATGCGGAGGCTCAAGACCGCGTGTGCCGACTTCCAGTTCGATGTCCCAATCCTTAGCGCTCTTCAACAGCCCCGCGAGTTCGTGCTCGGGCAGCGTGTCGAGCGATAAGTTGGGTCCGTACTGGACAACGTGCAGCCCGAACTCGTGTGCCTTGGCGAGCAGGTCGAGCGCCGTCATTGGTTTTTCCGGCTGCGCGCCCTCAAAACCTATCGACCACATGTAGGCATAAGTCCCAATCCCCAGTTTCATAAATCCTCACAAGAGCACCCCAGTCCCCACGAGGCTATGGCTATAATTCGAGGCAAACGACCTATCACGGAATTCAGGGCGGAGGCAGCACGCTAACTGCTCCCACCACGGGAGATCACGACAATTGCGATGATCAGGAATGCGATCCCAACCAGCGAATATCCGTACGCACGCCGGCTGGCGCCTTTCCATTCGCCGGTGAGCGCGCCCCAGGTATTCGATGTGATCAGGCTCATCGACATGAAGAGCGGCCAGCCCACAATTCCGCCCAGGGGACCCAACGCCGTCGCCCCACTTCCGTAAGCCATGAAACTGGCGAAGAGCAGCACGCCCATCAGGGCCGCTCCCAGCCAGTAGCTGAACGGTCGTTGGGGGGAGGAGAAGATTGCCCAGGTTTGATTCTTGCCCAGCAAATACACCGCGTAACCGGCGTTGGCGAAGAATCCCGCGGTCAGCGTCAGGGCCCAGAGGGCGTTCGCAGACATGCTGGCGCTGGCGCCGGCGGCGGCGGACTGCCGCTGCAATTCCTCTCCAAACACGAAGGCAAAATTCAACATGGGAGAAAGAATGCCGGAGGCAATGCAGATCAACAGGCCAACAAAGAAACCCGCTTGGACCATGGGCGCCAGCGTCTTGGCCTCCTGCTCCCGGCGTCGTCCGGCGATGGCGCAAAAGATAATTCCAATCAGGACCAGCACTGTTCCGACCATTAAGGCCAAGCCTTGCTGCGTCCACAGCCGCTCCGGGTGGAGGACGATCAACGGCAGGAAAGTCCCGATGGGCGCGATGAGCCCGAGAATAATCCCGTAACCTACCGCGAGTCCCAGGCGATTTACCCCCAAGCCGAACAGGATGTTCCCCACACCCCAGCCGAACCCGAAGATTAGGACTTTGGCCAACGTGGCGTCTGAGGTGCCGCTCAGAATCACACCGAGTTGCGGCACGGTCACAACCGCCACCGCCCACGGAATGACCATCAACCCCAAAACGGAAAACGCCAGCCAGGTATTTTCCCAACGCCAACCGCTTAGACGCTTCATGGGGAGTACCCAGGAGCCGTTCAAGAAGCCTCCCAGGAGAACCCCGGCGATTCCCAAACCGATTTCTCCCGTCACAAGTCCTCCTTGGCGCTCACCCCGGCCTGCGGTGCCGCAGGCGACTGAACACCGTCATGGGGCCTTTCCTCCGGTGATAGCCAGTACGCTCTCGCGGATATTCTCCGGCTCGAAGATCTTCTTCCAGTCGGCTTGAAAGATCGCCTTCTTGGCGTCCCGGATGGCCCGTTGCGCGCCCGCCGAAAAATTCCAGTTGATTTCGTTGAAAACGATCGCCAGTTCGATATTAAGGTGTCCCATCAGGAAATCGCGCGCGGCCTGGGGAGGGACTCCGCGCCGAATGGCCTCGTCCATGCCTTCACGGATGACCGTGAGGCAGGTCGCGGCGAGGGTTTCCGACAGAGCCGGCTCGAGGATCGCCATCTGTTCGACCGTAACGCGGTGGGAGCGGAGAATCGGGCCGAAGATTTTCTGTGCCAGCGCCTCGCCGCGCGCGTAGTCCGCTTCCGGACCTTGCATCAGCGCGCAGACAATCGCCTGCTTGGCCTTGCCGCTGCCGAAGAAGTCGCGCCGCGCCTCGATGTCAATTTCGTCGTTGAAGATCGGGGGATGGGCGGGATGGGTGACGAAATAAGAAATGTCATTTCGCGGGGGCAACTTCCCGGCGTGCGCCCCGGCCGGGTCAAGCGTCATCACCAAAGTCCGGGGTTTGAGTAAGGGCACGACTTCCGCCGCAATTTTGCCTATCGAGAGGTCAGGAACCGCCAGGATCACGACCTCGGCTTGCTTGACCGCATCTTCCTTGGAGACCGGAGCGGCTCCAAATTCATTCAGCCGGGCACTTCCAGCCTCGGCTGGCTCCACACAACAGAGTTGATAGTCCTGGTCATCCCTGAGAGCACGGACAACGCGCATGCCCATGCTCCCACCTGCGCCGAACAATGCGATCGTCATCATGATTGCTTTCTCTCTGTTCTGATGAGAGCCTCCTCACGGTTCCGCCCCAGCTTGGCTAGTCGAGGTCGATTCGCGCCACGGCGTACGGGAGCAAGTGAACGTCCATTCTCCCGGGGCCGGCCATCGAGGGTTCGCCCGCCTCCCCCCGGAAAGTTTCCGGAGAAGTCATCGCCGCCACGGCGCAAGTTTCGTCCAAGTACTTCACTCGCAGGGGACGGAGTTGGTTACCTCCACGGAGGCGAATGCGCCGTTCTTGGTGCGTGAAATTGGCGAGAAGGATCCGAGTCCTGTCCCCCTTTCGCAGCACGAGGCCATCAGAGGTGAGTGGTGTGTTGGAAGCGGAAGGAACGATCTGTCCTCCTGCGAACTCGCCCAAGTCCGCCAGCACATGGTAGAGCGGAAACACCGACCCGGGCAGGGAATGAAATTTCTCCGGCAGCGATGAACCCTGTTCCGTCTCCATGACGCCGCGCCAGCCGGTGGTCTCATAATAGGTTGCGCTGTGAATGCCGCTTTCGGCCAAACACTTCAGGCTTCCCAGCGACCATCCCGCGCCGAACAGCGACATCTGCCGAACGTCCACCTGCGCAGGCAGTTCTCCCGGCCGAGGTCCGGGCTCCGGGTCGGTGGCATTGGGATTGAAGCGCGGCCGGAGCGTGACCGGGCTGACAGCGATCAGAGTGCTTCCCGCGAATTGCCGGGCGCTCTCGACGGCGGAGGCTTGAGCCATGAGGTTCTCCACCAGCGAGGCGTTGTCGAAGGCGTGGACCTGCGGGTTGAGGGAGTAGCTGATCAGGTCGAGTGCCGCGATGGGCGGGCGGCCGCGATTCAATTCTGTGAAATAGAAGTTGGTGCCCGCGCCGAACTTGGCCGCCGGTTGGTAGTCCGTAAGATGCTGCCGAGCGAGTTGGATCCATTTTTCGGTCGTGGACTTCTCCGCCACGTGGAAGATCAGCCAGGCCGCGACGGCGGGTTTCAACTGGCCGAGGAGCGCGCGCAGACGGCGAAGTTCGGTTTCCGCCGCGTCGGAAAGGAACACCGCGACTTCCAGCGGCACGCGCAATTCGCCGGCTTCGGTCGTGGCGCGGCGCAACTCGGCTTCGAAATCAGGCTGCGCGAGTTTCAGGTCCACCCGCAGGTGAGCGATGTACAGCGCGCGCAGCCGCTCGAGGGCTCGCTGGCTCAACGGCTGGCCGTGGCTGGCCATTCCCAGGCCGATACGCGGAAGCGGGATCGGCCGGGCATCGCGGATGGTGAAGACCACATCTTCGTCCGCGGACTTATCATGAGTTGCGGGCAACGTTCCCTGCAACTTCAGCGTAACGGACTGCGAAACTTTCGTGCCCGCTTTGATCTCCACAGGGAAGGGCAGCCGCAATGGCGTGCAGTAGGTCTTGTAGGAAGCGTCGGTCCAGTTGCGTTGGTCTTCTGTTTCGAAGACTTCGCCAGCGAATCGTACCTCCGCGGTAAGGCCTGGCGTCACCTCATGCGAGATCGAGCGGATGTCCAGGAAAGGCTGGTTCGGGGAAATGTAGAGGGGGAAGACTCCGCTCGTCACCTTGCCATCCGTGTGCTCAACAGCACAAGGCTGGCCGGCACACTCACGGATGGGATGCAGCACGCAGAAGCCGATGCGGTTCTTGTGAAATGTTGAGCGCGCCTCTCCCTCCATGGTGAAGATGAGGTTCCCGCTCCGATCACCGGTAATCGTGCCTTTCCAAGCGAGGTCGATTTCCCCCTGTTGATTCGCGACGTCATAGGTGATGCGAAACGAATCGGGGAGGATTTCTTTCCGCAGGTTCGTCAGCCGCGGCGGCACGGTGCCCCAGTTGCGGTCGCGGATCGCCACATAAACGCGGCGCAGGATTTCACGCTCGCCCAGGCGGATGTAACGAAGATCGCCCGCTTCGTAAACCAATGACAGCGGTCCCGCACGCAGCGGGATCTGCTCGGGCAGCGGCTCGTCGATTCCGTAGTACAGTACGCGTTTCGGCAATTTCACTGTGGCCCCACCAGGGGCAAGTACTGGCTCTGCCCGCCATCAACCGAAATCACCTGCCCTGTGATGTGTGCCGCCTCGTCGGAAGCCAGATAAGCGATCAAGTTGGCGTGGTCTTCCGGGTTCGCCATGCGGCCGGCGGGAATCAGCTCCACCATCGCCGGCAGATTCATCCCGCGCTCCCTGGCCCCTTGTTCCAACATTTCAGTGCGCGTCATCCCCGGACAGAGGCAGTTGACCGTGACGCCGTGCGGAGCCATCTCGACCGCCAGGCAACGCGAGAAGTGGACCACTGCGGCCTTCGCCGAGCTATAACCGATCTGATTGGTCCGCACAATCACGCCGGCAATGGATGAAACGTTGACGATCCGGCCGGCGCGGCGGGGGATCATGCGGCGGATCGCGGCCTGCGAGCAGAGGAATACCCCCTTCGCATCCACCGCGAAAGCCTTGTCCCAGGCATCTTCACTCATCTCCGCGGTCGGACCTGAGAAATAAATCCCGGCGTTGTTCACCAGCAGCCAGAGCGGGCCGAGTTCTGCATCGACGCGTTCCAACATCGTTTCCACATCCGGCTTTCGCGACACATCGGCCACGAGCGGGAGCGCCCGAATGCCTTCGCTTCGCAACTCCTCGGCTACGGCTTGCGCGAGCGCCCCCTGAATGTCGCAAACCCCTACGGCCATGCCGCGATTACCCAGGACGCGGGCGATCGTCTTCCCGATCCCGCGCCCCGCGCCGGTCACCAGAGCAACGCGACCTTCCAGGCTCATGCTTCCGCCTCACTGCCAAGCTGCCGCCGCAAAAATGCCGCCGACTTGCGGGCGGCGGGCTCGGGGTTGCCCTCCGGCGCGAGCACTACCGAACCCGAGCCCTGAAAGCCTTCCTCCCTCAGCACCCGCATGATGTGCGGCCAATCCAGGCGGTCCTTTTCCTCGCGCACGCCAGGGGGCCAGCGGCTCGGATCGTAGAAATGGATATGGCGCGCCTGCCCCCGCGCGGCGCGAATGCCGTGCTCGATGGAAGGCTCAGAGTCTGCGAGTTGGTACGTGTCGAGCATCACGCTGAAGGCCGGGCTGGCCACACGATCCACCCAAGCCATCGCTTCCTCGACGGTATTGATAAAGGCCGTGACCCCGGGATCGGCAGGTTCGAGCATAATGACTGCGCCCGACTTCTCCGCGTGCGCCGCCAATTCATGGAAGACCTCGCTGGCTAAACTCTTCATCTCCTTGAGAGTGGCGCCGGGAATGCCCGCGCCGCGCGCGGCTCCCAAACCCACTCGGGCTTTGAAGTGCCCGGCGAAATCGAGAATCCGTTTGAAGCCTTCGATCGCACGCTTGCGAATTGCAGGGTCGGCGTCGAGAAGCGTCAAACCCTGGGCAAACATACGGCCGGTGTTGACGACCGGCATCACCGCTCCGGACGCTCTGAGGACGGCATCGAATTCCACTGGGTCGGGCACGCGTTCCGGATCGGGCATAAATTCGATTCCGTCGTAGCCCCAGTCAACGGCACGACGGGGAAGCTCTTCTATCCTGCCGGTAAGCACTTTGACGACGAAGCTGAGCGCGTTCATATCCGGCGTGGAAGAGAACAGACAAAGCTTCACGTCAATCATCGAGCCTGCCTCCGCGCCTCCTGCCGGGCTCGTTCATGCCCATCGCGAATTGGCGTAAGCCTGCGCCGAACATCGGGAAGCGCAACTTGGCCATGACCGCATTCCTCCGGTAAGCGTTGTTCCGTGCGAGACCCGCGTTGCCAGACGGATCCGGGCATCAGGCCAACCGGCGGATTGCAGGCCCGCAATTCGCTGCCGAAGGTTATCAACTATTGGCCACGGTTTCCATAGCCTGCTGACGAAGTTCGGCGCCACGACTGGGTTCAGCGCATCTGGCCTTGTGGAGATTGTGGACCGTACTTTGTGATACGGTTCTCCGCCCCAGCCCGTGGTGGAGGACTGTCCACTATGCGTCGTCTATGCCTGCTCCTTTTGAGTCTTGCGACTTTTGTAGCATCTGCAGCTGATTTTGGAGGAGAAAAGGTTACCAGGATGGTGCCGCCCCGTCGCTCCACGCAGCTTCGCGACGGCTTTGGTATGAACCAATCTTTGCCGCGTGAACCGCGGTTGCCGTGGTCGCGGCGCTGGTGGACGCGCCTGTTCGATTCCGGCGTCAAATGGGTGCGAATTGGCCAGTACGAGAACTCTTCCGACCTGACGAGCTGGGATTGGGTCGAGCAGAGGCCCGGCCACTATGCGATTCTGCCGGAACTTGATGAAGCAGTTCGTTCGCTGGTTGAGAATGGCGTCACCGTTGAAGTCCAGCTTCAATACTCGAATCCGCTCTTCCAGGGCGATCCTGCCAAACGGCCCAGACGCGTGCTCCTTCCGCCGCCGGGGATAGGGCAAGACGATGAGCCGGTCAATCCGATTTTCCTCCCGCCGCAAACGGACGAACAGATCGGTGCTTTCCTCAGATACGTTCGTTTTATGGTGAATCACTTTAGAGGGCGAGTGAAACACTGGGAACTTTGGAACGAGCCGAATATCGGATACTGGCGTCCCCACACAGATACAAAAGAAGAACTCGTCGCCAAGGCACGTGGCTACGGGAAAGTGCTATCCCGATTCGCGGATGTGGTTCACCAGACTGATCCTGAAGCGAAAGTCATATCCGGCGGCCTGGCAGGTCCCGATTTGCTCTTCGCGAGGGCCGCACTGGGCGAATGTCCCGGGAAGATCGACATCATTGCCTATCACACCTATCCCGGATTCGGCAGCAATCACATGCCGGAAGAGGCCGACACGAGGGATGGGGCGGCGTTCTTTCGGCAGCAGCTCGTGCAGCTTCCGGGCATACGAAATGACGTGGCCTTCTGGAATAATGAGTGGAACGTCGCGCCGGGTTGGAAGGGTTCAAACGATTCCGTGCAGGCGCGATATGTCCCGCGGTTTTTCGTTTATCATCATGCGCAAGGCGTCCGGGGCGCGATGTGGACCTTCGTGCCATCCACTGACGGCAATGAAGACGACCTATTCGGTGTGCTCCACGGTGATACCGGTGATGCGAACGCATTTCAACCACGCCCCGCGTACCGCGCATTCCAAGTGACATCAGCGCTCTTCGGGCAGACCGTTGTCGATCCCATGGCGGAGTTTCGATTCCGCGGGGTGCCGGAGCAGTACAACCACGGCGCGTTACAGGCCCGGGCTTTTCGAGATGTGGTGACCGGCAGGAGGATCTACGCCTTCTGGCTCGCGGTCCTGGCTGATCCCACAGACAGCTTTGCGCCCGTTGAAGCCGAACTGGCAATCCAAGACCAGGCGCTCCGCGATCCTGTATTGATCGATGTGCGCACAGGGGAAGTCATGCCGCTCCGCTGGGCCGCAAAAGGATCGCTGGCCGTGCCGCTGAAAGACAGCGTCATGGCCGTCGCCGACGCATCCTACCTTGACTGGCTAGAAGTGCCCGAAGCGCCTGGCGAATTGCGGGCTACACTCTCGAGTGGAAGCGTAACGCTTGACTGGAAGTCGTACAGTGGACCATCTCGGACCGTGATCCAGAAATCGCTCGACTTCGGCCGGTGGCGGGCGGCTGGTGAAGTCGCTCCGGGCGAGTCACATTTTGAAGAATCCGTGCGGGCAAAGGGCCGAGTCACCTATCGAGTCATGTCGGTTGGGAACACCGGCGCATCCCCTTGGTCCAATCCCGCTTGGGTAGATTCCGCCCGTTAGCCCATTGATTTGGTCTCTGCACGACCTTATTGTGTGACTCCATTTTGCAGATTTGCGTGCTCGTAATCATCCGACTCTTGGGGGGAAGCGTGAGATTGCGAAAGGGTTTCTTCGTTCCGCTCGTTATCGCGGCGGCATTCGGAACTGCAACGGCCGGATCGACGAAGTTTGATATTGCGCCTTTTGCCCGGCGCTGTTGTGTTGCGGACAAGCATGTGCTTCAGGTCGCGTTTGACTATGAGGCGGCGCGGCATGCTCCCCCCGATGCGGAAAGAGCAGCAGATGGACGCTACATCTACGGTCTCCAGTGGGCCGAAGAGCGCGACATCACAGAAGTGGCTGTTCGGACGCGCGATTCCCGCCCCCATCCTGAAACCGTGGTTGAGTATTGGTTTCTGAACTGGCCTTACACGCCGCCCCACATGCCGACGATCGAAGACCCGGTGGATGACCCATGGCAGGGCAGTTGGCTCAAGGCGGCGACGAAGGCCTCCTGTCAAGGTGGTGAGTGCCGTTACACATTCCAGCCGCTCACTACATCTGAGAATCCCAACGCCGGGAACCTGCCGAATCTGGATTACCGCCGCACTTTGAAGCTGCGGTTGGCATTTCCTTCGACCCCAGCAATCGAACGAGTCGAGGTCTTCAGCGCTTCTGAGGAAAAGCCCGTCGATCTGCGAATTGAACTGGGCGCAGGGGAATCGGCGTCGCACCTCTGGTCCGGGCGGATGCACATCTACAATGGAATTCTGAAGAGTATCGAGGCATGGAACGCCTCACCGGAGGACTCGGCAAACCTCGATAGCTTTCGCATGCAATCTGGGGGCGCCCCCAAAGGTCTGACAATCAAGTTGATCGCGGCCGAGCCTGCGCTCCCCGGCTCGCACGACGTGACCATCGTCACCGTGGATGCAGGGGAACGAACCTTCTCGTTCGCCGTGCCGGATGTCGAGAAGGGCCCCGTCTACGTGTCGGATTTTCATGCTTACGTTACCCTGGCGTCGGACCCAAGCTCCTTTTCGCCGCACATTGTAAAGAAGGGAGAGCGGATCCGCGAGAAACTGGCGCTCGAGCCAGAGCAGACCTACGAGCGGGCTTCGCGAGAAATTCCCCCTCTTGATCCCGTTGAACGCCAGGGTGGGCGGCTCTATCTGCCTCTCGCCGCGGACGCGAGCTGGCAAAAGTTCGCCTTCGAGTGGGGAGGTAATATCGCCATCAGTAAGACCGGGACTAAGGCGAAGGGAGCCGAATTGAAGCGCCTGGAATGGCAGGGTGACCGGATCGCTTGGCGAATTGGCACGGGCGCAGAACCGAGCTTCCGTCCCGCATCCAGGGACTCGAAGCTGACGGTCTTGGAGGATTATCTTCCCATCCCCAAGGCCACATGGTCCGCGGACGGCATTAACTACACGGAAGAGGGCTTCGCAGGTCTGCTCTCCGGGCCGCTTTCGCCGGATGATCCCGGGCGTAGTGAGCAGACTCCCGCAGTATTGATGCTCAAACTCACGGCAGAAAATCCTGCCGCCCAGCCCGGAATAGCCAATGTGTGGCTCGCTACGAGCCCGACTGAGGAGTTGATGTTTGACCAAGGTGAGTTGCTGGCCGGAAACCGTCAGCTGGTGCGGGCTCACTTGCGCCTCCCTGAATCGGTTCGAGTTTCGACTTCCGTGGTGCCTGATGGACAAGAGAAACTCACCGGCGTGCGAATCACCATCCCGCTCGGGTCCAATGAACGTCGCGAGCTTCAGATTTCCATACCGTACATCGCGCGCCTGACGGGCGCGGAACGGGAGCAATTAGCGCAACTGGAGTTTCAGGCTGAACGTGCACGAGTGGAGAAGTATTGGCGAGACGTGACGGCGCGCGCTGTTCCATTTGATATTCCGGAAAAACGCTTTGTCAGTTTCGCCAAGGGCCTCATTGCCCGTATCCGCATTAGCGCCACCAAAGACCCCAAGAGCGGGCTCTACATGGTGCCGGCGGCCAGTTACAACTATCAGGTGTACGCCAACGAGGCAGTTTTCCAGTGCGTGCTGCTTGATGCGATGGGTCATCATCAACTCGCCGCGGAGTATCTGGCGACTCCGATCCGGTTGCAGGGTTCAAAACCTTTTGACGGCACTTACACAGGCGACCAGCGAGAGGTCTACCACGGCGCGCGGGTGGATGAGCAGTACGACTACACAGCGGCGCAGTACAACCTGGACCACGGCACAGTCCTGTGGGGTCTGGCAGAGCACTATTTCTTTACAAGAGACAAGGAATGGCTGAAACACGTGGCGCCCAGCATGATGCGTGCTGCGGATTGGGTGATCCAGCAGCGAAAGCTCACGCAGGTTCGCGATGGAGACGAGAGGGTGCCCGAATACGGGCTGCTACCCGCAGGGCATCTTGAGGACAACCACGATTGGGGTCACTGGTTCTCGGTGAACGCTCTCGCTGCAGCAGGGATGACGCGATTCGCTCAGGCGCTCGCTGACGGCGGCGCGCCGGAAGCAGCGCAGTACTCCCAAGAAGCCGAGGCCTTCACACGGGACCTGCGCCAGGCGGTATTGCGCGCGGCCCAGGCGTCTCCGGTCATCCGCCGGCGCGACAACACTTACATCCCGTACGTGCCGACACGCCCCTACCAGCGCATCCGGCTGTTTGGGCCAATTCGTGTGGCGTATTACTCAAGATATCCGCAGAAGCTTCTCCCGACTTACCGTCTTTCAGCGACCCGCGAAGTCCTTTACGGACCGATGATTCTCCTGTCGACGGGGATCTTCCATGCCGATGAGCCGCTGGCCGATTGGGTGCTCGACGATTGGGAGGACAACGCGACGATGTCCACCTCGCTGGGCCTGCACGTGCACGGCTGGGTGGATGACGACTACTGGTTCAGCCGCGGAGGCATGGTCTTCCAGGCAAATCTTCAGAATCCCATTCTCATTTATCTCCGCCGCAACGAGATCCCCGCGGCGATTCGCAATCTCTACAACGACTTCGTTTCCTGCTATTACCCGGATGTCAATGTTTTCACGGAAGAGTACCGGCAGTGGAGGTCGCCCAGCGGGCCATTCTATAAAATCCCTGACGAAGCGAAATTCGTGAACCGGCTGCGGGATTCGCTCGTTCGCGAAGATGGCGACACTCTGTGGCTCGCCGCAGGTGTCCCCCGCCGGTGGCATGCGGCAGGAGAGAAGATCGAATTGCATGACGCACCAACCTACTTCGGTCCGGTGAGCTATAGAACGCGCGCCAGTGCATCCGGAATTGAAGCCGAGGTCGAATTGCCCAAGCGAAATCCGCCCCGGAATGCCTGGCTGGTTATTCGCGCTCCCGAGGGAAAACGGATGCGCGCCATCGAAATCAATAAGCAGTCCTGGCAAGATTTTGACCCGACTACAGAGCGCATCCGCCTGCCCCTGGGACCTGGTACGATCAGCATCTCTGTGCATTTCTAACCGCACCTCGAATGAGGAGTCCTCATGAAGCAGCGCCGGCTTTTATGCTTTATGGCTTGTTTGCTCGGGCCCACATCCATCTCCCTAGCGGCCGAGGCCGGCCAGGACGTAGATATCGCGCCGTACGGACATGCCAAAAGCTGGGATGGCAATCCCGGCGTCGAGTGGGACGAACCGCGGGATGTTCGGCGAATCGAAGTGGATTTCTCCGACCTGACTCGAATTCCCGACGCAGGTTCGCTCAAAGTCGAGTATTGGGTACGGAGTTGGCCCCCTCAATTTCGTGGCGGCTGGACCGAGACGGAATCCCCGTGGCAAGGGAAATGATATGCCGTCGAAGCTGCATGGGAAGTGAGCGGGAAGACCGTCTCATTTCGATTCAAGCCCCTCGCTTCGACTGAGAATCCGAACGCCGCGAATGTCCCGGGCTATACACTATCCTTTCGGCGGACGCTCAAAGTGCGGCTGCGATTTGCGGGGAACACCGCGGAACATTCCGTCCTGCGCATCTACAGCAATTCGCGGTGGAATGTTCGCGATCTCAACGTCCAGAGGGGCTGTGAGGGAAAGGAGCGCCTGACCCTTTCAGCGAGTGCATATAACGGAGAGATTCAATCGACTACGCCTCTTGGGACCACGCCCGACGGAGTTCGCCTGAGGGTTCTTTACACCGAACACGAACCCTCGTCGAATGACCGGACGATCATTACTCTTCGAGCTGGCGAGCAGGCTTTCGGCGTGAGCGTGGATGACGTACTCCAACGCAAGGGAATCTACGTCCGTCCGCTCGGCATTTTCATCGGCGATGCAACCGTCGGCGGAGATTTCGCGGCATTCCTCGAATCGGGGCGCATGCGGCGCGGTGAAGATATCATCGGCCGAATTGATCGGCCCCCCGATGCTTCCACTTCCCACGCAATGACCGAGTGGGAACTGGGAATCACTCGTCCCGGAGCGGTCCCTGGAGCGGAGCAATCTCTCAGGAAAGCCATGGCAGAAATTCCACGCCTGGCACTCAGTGCCCGCGAAGCCGCTCATCCTGTCCGGTACATCCCGATGGGTTTTCCCGCCAGCCGGGAAAAATATGGACTCGATTTCAATGGGAATCTATTTATCAACAAACACGGCGTCAAGGCAATGAAGGAAGACCTGGCGCGGATGCTTTGGAATGGGGGAGAGATCAATTTTCGAATCGGGACTGGAAATGTCCCGGATTTCCGCGAGCGCGAAGACGGAGCGCGCCAAAGCCTCCTCGAGGATTACTTGCCTGTAGTGATGACGCGCTGGTCGCGCGAAGGAATCGACTACGAGGAGCAAGCTTATGCCACGATGCTCGCTGCTCCTCTTGATGACACGCGTCTACGGGGGGATGAACCGAGCTTGTTGCACCTAAAGCGGGTGGCCAGGAACTCGACGTCGAGACCAAGTGAGGCATGGGTTTGGTTTGTGGTTTCACCAGCGGAAAAACTCGGATTGATCAACGGCATGGTGGTCGGGAGCGGCGATTCCAGCGGACCCTATGCCCGGCCGCGCCTGCGGGCGGTCCTGGAACAGTCGGTCGGCACTCTCGAAATACGCGACCTGCCTCAGGAGGCGTCTTATCGCGGGAAGGCGATCCTCTGGAGGATCTCAATTCCCGCACGAGTGTCGCAAACCTTGTTCATCAGGATCCCCTTCCAGACGATGGAATCAGCCGCGGATCAAGGGCGCGCGAAAGATGCGAAATTCGCTGCGCGGTTCCAAGAAACGCTCAACTACTGGCAGAAAGCGCTGGCGGCGGGCATGCAGATTCGTGTGCCTGACGAGGAATTCAATCGCTTTTATCGCGCCGAGTTACAGCATATTCTCATGTCGATTCAGCGCGACGTGAAAACTGGACTCGATATGTGCCCGTGTGGCACATACGACTACAACATGTTCGCGAATGAGACCCTGATGCAGGCCCGGCTGCTGGATATGCGAGGCCTGCACGCCCAGGCTTGGCGCTGTATCCGGCCGATTGTGGAACTTCAAGGCTCCAAGCCTTTCCCAGGTCGATTCAAGGATGGGCCCGCCATTTTTCACGGCGCGAAGATCGACGCTGATCACGACTACACGCATTCTGGATACAACCTTAATCATGGCTGGACATTGTGGACTGCCTCCGAGCACTTCTTCTTCACCCGTGACCGCAAGTGGCTGGAGAGTGTTCTTCCTCACCTTCTCAAGGGAGCCGATTGGATTATCGAAGAGCGCCAGGCCACGATGCAGAATGACTCGGAAGGCAAGCCGGTTCCGGAGTATGGTTTGCTTCCCCCCGGGCAACTCGAAGACAACGAGGAATGGCATTCCTGGTACGCTGTCAACGCGTACGCGTACCGAGGATTGAATGCCTTTGCGGACGCCATGGCGGCCGTCGACCCGACCGAAGGCGCTCGCCTGAAGAAAGAAGCTAACGCCTATCGCGAGGATATTCGCAGGGCCGTGACGCGTTCGATGGCGGAGTCGCCGGTGGTGCCTCTGCGTGACGGAACATTCATTCCTCATGTTCCGCCGCGCACGACGTTGCACGGGCGTGAATATGGCTGGATTCGCAATATTCTCTACGGTGCTCATGCGTTAGTTGATTGTGGAGTTTTCGCATTCGACGAGGACATCACGACATGGATTCTCGCCGATTACGAAGACAACTTGTTTATGTCCGAGGAGTCCTTCGGCGTGCCGGACCGCGACTGGTTCAGCCGGGGCGGCATCACACTGCAGCCAAACCTTGTGAACATTCCTGTCCTGTATCTGCAGCGAGATCAGGTTCCGCAGGCGTTGCGGGCGTTCTACAATACTTTTGCGGCGAGCTATTATCCCGATGTTGCGGCCTTTACGGAATGGGTGCCTACTTTTGGCATCGGTGGCGGGCCGTTCTTCAAGACCTCGGATGAGGCGGGTTTCCTCGCCTGGCTAAGGCTCTTCCCCATTCGCGAGGATGGCGATCGTCTTTACTTGAACACCGGGGCGCCTCGCTCCTGGTTCCTGCCGGGGCGGAGAATCGAAGTCAATCAAGCAGCCACATTCTTCGGCGAAATGAGCTTCCGAATTGACTCACACCATGACCAGGGTTTCATCGCAGCGAGTGTTTCGCTTCCGACCCGCGAACGCCCTCGAGAGGTCTATCTGCGCCTTCGTCATCCGGGCGGAAAGCCCGTAATCCGCATGGAACTCAATGGCCAGGAGTGGACAAAATTCAGTACCACCAAAGAGTGGGTATCCCTCCCTTCAAGCCCAGACAGAATCGAAGTGAAGGCCTTCTTCTAGAGTTCGACAATGAGAGACAGGTTCACCAGGGAGCAGGCAAGGCGTTGGCGGCACGGAGAGAGGCCGAAGCACGCCCGATGTCCCATAACGTCCTGCAAGGCGTGTTTACTCGTCCGCCAGGGACGTGACAAAATGTCTTGACAGGGACATTCTGGCGTGTCACAATCCGCCAATCGATTATCGATTGTTATGGTTCAGCCGGTCCCACGTGTCACACTCCGGAGCAAGGTCGCCACACATCTGTTCGACGCCATTCTGCGTCGTGAACTGCATCCCGGCGACCGCATTGTGGAAGCCAAGTTGGCGCGCCGTCTGGGCGTGGCGCAGAGCACGCTGCGCGAAGCGCTTCAGGAACTGGAACACAAGGGGCTGGTAACCAAGCATGAGAACCGCGGAACTTTCGTCACCCGGCTTACCGCTCAGGATATTGAAGATGTCTATGTCGTTCGCTTGGAGCTTGAACCATTGGCCGCCGCGCTCGCGCAACCGCACTGGTCTTCGGAACAACATGCGCGCTTGGCTGATCTCCTCGAGGAAATGCGACGTGCCAGCGATCGACGAGATTATGAGCAACTTCTTAAGTTCGACTTTGCGTTTCACCAGTTCATCTGGAAGACATCCGGCAATCGATCTCTCGAGCGGGCTCTCAACGCCGTTTGTCCACCGATTTTTGCCGGTTATTTGATCTTCCTCTTCTCGGGCGACACCTATGACTTCGCCCAGGATTACGAGGAACACCAAACCCTGATGGCGGCGCTTCGGAAGGGCGGCCCCGAGGAGGTGCGCAGGGTCTTCCGTGAGATGATGGAAATCTTCCGAGTTCAAGACCTTCGCAATCTGCGCGCTGTGCCTGGTGAGTTTAGAGAGCCAGCCGAAGTCATGGCACAACTCGTGCGTCATTCCTAGGGTGCATATCCACTGGTCCGAATTGGACATACGTTCGGGAAAGGGTTTGAGGGAGGATACGATGGATCGGAACTTGATTCGCAGAATCTGGAAAGCGACCATGGTTGCTTTCTGCAGTTTCGTTTTTCTGCCACTGCTGCACGGGGCCATTGACCGCGGCGCCATCCGGGGAACGATCAGCGACCCCCAGGGTGCGGTCATACCCAAGTGCCAGGGTCACCATCACCAACGTTGACCGCAAGATCAGCCAAACGACTACGACCAACGGCGCGGGGTTTTACAACGTCATCGAGCTGGTTCCGGGCGAGTACACGGTGCGAGTGGAATCGTCAGGCTTCAGCCCAGTCGAATTCAACAATGTCATCGTCAAGGCGGGCGACACAGTCACCGTGGATGCCGCTTTGAAAGTGGGCGCCGTTGCGGAGAAGTTAACGGTGACCGCGGAGGTGGCGCTGGTAGAGACCACATCGTCAAACTTCACCACAACTTCACTCGCAGCGCGGATGATCAACGAATTACCACTCGTAGGACGCGACACTCAGACGCTCGTGCAGCTGGTGCCCGGCGTCACGCAGTCGATCGGTCCTTCAGGGTCGGTGTTTGGATTCGACAGCCAGTTTGGTGGCTTCCCCGACCCGCAGCACTTGGTAGGTTCGGGCATCAGCGTCAATGGTAGCCAGGGCGGAGCCAACGCCTGGTATCTCGGCGGCAGTCTGAACGCTGCGCTCGGCGCCGAGAACATTGTGGTGAACCCCTCGCCCGACGCCATCGGCGAATTCAGCGTCGTGAACAATGGCTTGGCGGCCGAATATGGCCGCATCAGTGGCGCGGTCATCAACGTGGTGCTCAAGTCCGGCACGAACGACCTGCACGGTAACGCTTACGAGTTCAATCGCAACTCTCTGTTTAACGCCACCAATCCCTTCGCGCGCCGCGATGCCCAGGGCAAGCCGTTCCTGGCACCGCACGTTGACTTCAATAACTTCGGCGGAACGCTGGGGGGCCGGTCTATTTCCCGCACCTCTACAACGGCAACAACCGCACCTTCTTCTTCGTCTCCTACGACCTGCAACTGCTGCACGAGACGAAGAATAAAATTCTGACGGTTCCCCTGCCCAATCAAAGGTTGGGCGACTTCCGCGGCGACCCGCGGTTCGACGACGTCTGCGACCCGGTCGCCGCCCCTCATCGTTGTCTCTACGACCCTTACACGACCACCGATCCGGACACTCCCCCGTTCAACGATAGCTTCTACCACCGCGCACCGTTCACTACACCGGTCATCTCCGACAGGATCGATCCGCTGGCAGCGTTTTACGTTTCCTCCTTCCCCAACCCCAACTTCCGCGATCCGCTGTCGCCCTGCCCGGACTTCTGCGACAACTACATAGGGGCGGTGGGGAGCAGCATGACGACCCACAATTTCTCGGTCAAGATTGACCACCAGATCAACGATAAGCATAAGTTGTTTTCCGAGTGGCTCTTCAACCCCAGCTACTACACGAATTTCCGCTATCCCTGGAATGGCGCCACGGCGCAGACCCAGACGGGGGTGGCTGGCGCCCAGCCATTCCGGACGATCAATCAGATTTTCGCTCTGGGGTTGACCTCCACGTTGAGCCCGACGTTTATTAACGAAGCTCGTGCGATGTTCAGCCGCCAGAACCAGATTGCCGACCCGAATCCGGACAGCGTCACTCAGACTGACGAGATCATCCAACGGGTTCAAGGTTTGAACTTTGTCCTGATTCCGCCATTCCAGATCGTCCCTACGGTGGGCTTTTCTGAGCCAGATCTGGGGTATGGAATCGGGTTCGGTCCCCAGCAGTGGCAGAACGGCATTCAGGGCGTGCAGGCCTACACGCTGATTGACAACGTGACCAAGATCCTCGGCAAACACACCCTGAAGGGTGGCGTGATGTTCCGGCGCGACAACAATTGGAACCACGCCAATTGGGGATTCGGCCTCAACTTTGGCGGGGGACTGACAGGAAATCCCGTGAGTGAATCGGCCGGCAGCGGTCTCGCCCAGTTGCTCTTGGGTGCTGTGGATCAGGGCTCGGGAACCGGGACCTACCATGCCCCGTGGCAGACCAACGACTACTGGGGCCTTTACATCCAGGATGAGTACAGGGTAAGTAGCAACTTTACCTTGTATAGTGGACCGCGGATTTTGGACCAGGCAATAAGTTAAGATTCGGCGGAGTCGTTGAGACTAGGAGGATCGATGACGACGACGCGGAAACAGTACAGTCCAAAGTTCAAGGCACGGGTGGCGATCGAGGCGATCCGGGGCGAGAAGACGCTGAACCAACTGGGTTCGCACTTCGGAGTGCATCCCGTGCAGATCGCCCATGGGCGCCGGGCGGCGCTGGAACAAATGGAAGAGATATTCGTGGATGGGCGGCGGCGGAAAGATCGAGCCGACGAAGTGGAAAAGGAGGCGCTCTACGAGGAGATCGGCCGGCTGAAGGTGGAGCTGGACTGGCTGAAAAAAAAGGCTGGTCTGCTCGGATGAGGATCGGCGGGCGTGGGTGGAGCCGGAGCATGCCCGTCTGAGCCTGCGGCGGCAGTGCGAGCTGCTGGGGATCAACCGGGCCAGCCTGTATTACCGGGCGGTGGGCGAAGGGGCGGAAAACCTCGAGCTGATGCGGCGGATCGACGAGCCGTACACGCACTGCCCGTTTTACGGGAGCCGGCGCCTGAGCGCTTGGCTGCAGGGCCAGGGGTTGGAGGTGAAGCGCAAGCGGGTGGCGCGGTTGATGAGGGTGATGGGGCTGGAAGCCGTGTACCCCAAGCCCCGGCTGAGCCAGCCGGGAAAGGGGCATAAAATCTACCCCTACCGCCTGCCGCAGGTGCCGATCGAACGGGTGAACCAGGTGTGGAGCACGGACATCACTTACCTTCGCCTGGCGCAGGGGTTCGTCTACCTGGTGGCCGTCATGGA
>Ga0315284_10004367_pt1 | contig 20073 bp, 8 predicted proteins | sample YL17G09_16_MG_FD_203696 | JGI IMG/M metagenome (GOLD analysis project Ga0315284, IMG submission 203696) | Sediment microbial communities from Yellowstone Lake, YNP, Wyoming, USA - YL17G09_16 | ecosystem: Environmental > Aquatic > Freshwater > Lake > Sediment | place: USA: Wyoming | collected...
CATGTCCGAAATGAACTGCTCCTTGTCCATCGTCAATAGCCGTTCCATGGCTCCCTCCTGTTAAAAACGGCCGACTCCGCCGGCCAACCCCTCGATTATGCCATCTCCCGGAAATTTGGGCACGCCCACCTTTGCCGTGAAGTTCGTCAGCGGGGTCAGGATTTTGCCTTCGCGGGTAGGCTTGCGCCACGAGATACCGCTCCGCGTCGCCAAGTAGGGAACGTCATCGGATAACCCGGCCTGCGTGGCGAGCGTGGCCAGCCTGGGCGCGGCAAGCTGCCGGAGTTCCGCCCGCAGCGGCAAAACCAAGGTCCAGCAGCGCCGCGCAGTCGGTGGGGCCTTCGGCAATCAGGAGTTCGCCGCCTTGGGGGAGATCGGCGGGGATGAATAGCCCCTCACGTCCGCCCGTCACAGCAAACTTTCGCCCACTGTCCAGTCTCAGGTGTATACCCAGCAATCTGCCAGTGGCATCGGTCATCGGGAACGCCCACGCCCCGGCATCGAACGCCCAACCGATATCCAGACGGTTGAGGCTCGTCACGGTCACTCCCAGCCGCTCGGCCAGGCGGAGCAGGCGGGCCGGGTTTACGGCGGTCCTGTGCTGCTTGGCCAGGATAGGAAGATCGTTCCGCGACGCCGTCCGCTCAGGCAGCGTCACGGCCCGCAGGCCCGACGACTTCCGCTCTACGCCGGCCAGGTAATGCAGATACCGGCCGTTGCGAGTTTGCCTAGCCGATCCGGCTTCTATCCTCATGCAGATCGCCGGCGAACCGTCCGGGGCGATGCCGCACAAATCCGGCTTCCCACAGATGGGGCAGGGGTCCGCCTTCGTCACACGTCGCCAGGTCGGGCTACTCATGGCTCGCTTCCTTCCGCTGATTGACAAGAAGTTGGAGGTCCGCCAGGTTGTAGCGCACCGAACGGCCGATTTTCACCGCCGGAAGCTCGCCGCGCTTGGTCAAGCTCCACAGGGTCTTTTCACAGATGGACAGGGCGCGAGCGGCTTCGCGGGGCGTCACCAGGATCCGAGCGATGGACGGGGTAGCGGGAGGCGACAAGAGGGATTCAGCGGGCATGATCCACCGCCTTCCCCTTCGCGTCGATGTGGGACTCGGCCGGACAGCCTTGGGCGATCCACCGATCAAGCTCTCGAACGTCCGACCGATGCGAGTGCCCCAACCAGATCCCCAACGGCGTTTCACCCGACCGCCACAGCCTGTAAAAAGACCGCCGGGAGATGCCCAGCCACCGCGCCGCCTCCGTGTCGCGAAGCAGTCGTTTCTCGCAGTTACGCTCGGCTGCACCGAGGGAAGAATCGTTTATCACAGATGATTATTCGCTCGGCACGAAAACAGCCCTGTTGCGTGTGGTTGTAGCCTCACGCCATCCTGTTTTTTCCAAGGCCAGACAGGGCCAGGCGTCGCGAGCGTCAGAATGTTCCCGGTTTGGCCCCCCACGCAAGAACGGATTTCACGCTAATGCCTGTATTCGCGGGGTTAGTATTTGGACTGAACAGAGGTAGCCTACCGTCCGCACCGTCCGCAACCATCCGAAACGAATCGGCCTTGGCGCTATCGCCACCGGGGTTTTGGACGGTTTGGACGGTCTGGACGGTCGGTTGCGCCGCCCTTCTGGCCGCACTTTTCCCAGACTATCGCGTCAAAACGGTTTTCACGCCATCCTGCGTCTGGCGTTCGATTTGGGCGTGTCCGATTGCCGGGAGGGGATTTGGGTCGTCCGAAGGGGGTTCGGTGCTGGACTGGCAGTTTAGGGCGGGTTGGCGGCGCAGGAATGGCCTTCGACGACCACGCTTGCCGATCAGATTGGCGCTACGGCCGATGCGGAAGGCGGAAGTGGACGGGTGAGCACGCCACCGCCGCCCAGATCGTCAAGCCGGTAGCTATTCCGGCCTTCCCGTTTGGCCCAGATTACCACTGCGTGGCAGTGGCGCAACAACGTGCCGGGCATACGACAGGTGCATTATGCCAACATGGCAGCACGCATGTAAAAGGGATCCAGGGCGGCGCGCGAAAGGGCGTGAGTACGGCGAGGGCGAGGAACAGCAACCGTGAACGCCGCCTACAACACCGGCTGCGTTGAGAACAGCTCCGCCAGCAGCGAATCCACGTCCTGCTTCCTGGCCGGCTGGACTATCACGAGATCTCCCACCGTGGCGGAATCATCCGGCTCAGTTGCAGCGTGCGTTGTTGCGGCTACCGACTCACCACCAGCCAACGGCCCGCTCTGCCCCAGAAAAACACTGTCAATCAGGAAGTAGTCATCCGCATTCACTACACCATCGTAGCTGAAGTCGCCATTTTGATATCCCTTGGCCTGCGGGATGAAGTTGCTGTCGATCATGAAGTAGTCGTCGGAGTTGACAACGCCGTCAAGATTGGCATCGCCGTTCCACGTATATTTGACGAGGACGCAGTACGTATCCACATCCATGCCGCCGAATTTGCTGAACAACGGGCCCAGGCCGGCGCCTCTGTCGTTGACTGCCACTGCCAGGCCGGTCAGGTGATCGGCATCTGCCTTGGCTGCGGAACTGGTCAGGCCGGTGCCGAGCCACTTACCGTGGGTGCCGCGGGCGGACTTGATGCAGTTGGAGATCTCCGCAACGACGACATCCCGCTCGTCATCGATGGCCTGAACAATGAGACCCCCGTCGGCCAGATCGAGCGAAGCGGCGGGACCAATGCTCAGCGCCGCTGTTAGCATAATCTTCGGCCCAAGCCCTACGAGAGCTGCGCGGGAGGCATCGCTGATGGTCAGCCCGGTCAGGCTTATGCCGGAGGGCAGATTCACCGTCGAGCTGTTTCGGGCGCTTAGCGCCAGTCGGCCAGTGTCCTTGACGGAAAGGTCAATGTTGCTGGCATCGATGATCAGGCCACCTGAGGGGACGGGGTTGCCGTTGGAGAAATCGACTGTGAGCGTATCGTTGCCGCGCAGGCCATTGAGGGTGATGAAGGCCAGGGAAGAGAGACGGAGCCTGGAAGCAGGCGTGCCGCCTGGTTTGTCGTTGAGGTACAACAGCAAATCAGTGTCATCGCGTGTGAGATAGAGCTGATCGGCGGCGGGTGTTCCGACGAGGACCGGATAAGGATGGCTGGTGAGCTGATAGCACCTGGCGTGGTCACTCCGTATGGCGCCATCCTGGTAGAGGCTTACCCAGGAGACGATGAAGTCGCCGCCAGGGGCCGCGGCCACTGTCACGTCGCCCCCAGTCCAATCGGTTCCCTTGAAGGTGTTGGCGCGGAACTCGGCGCCGAGCGGCAATCCGGCGGCGCTGTAGCGTCGCGCGAAAATGCCGTCCTGGCTGGGGTCTGACCCGGACTTCTGCCAAGCCACGATATAGTTGCCTGCCGCATCAGCGGCGACCGCCGGCGGCTGGGTATCATTGCCGGGAGCGACGCAGAACTCGGCGCCCTGGGGCACGCCCGCAGCATCGTATCGCTGTGCATAGCCGAAGGAATCGTTGGAGGCGTTGCTGTAGACCTCCCAGGTCACGATGAAATGGCCATCGGCAGCCATTGCCACATCCGGAGCGGCTTGGTAATTCGCTGTTGTGGTGTTGGCGCGGAATTCCGGACCCTGGGGGACGCCCGACGCGTCGTACCGCTGGGCATAGACTCCATAATAGCTGCCATCCTGGAACAGGCTCTGCCAGACGATCACGAAGTCACCATCGGTGTCCATCGCGATGGCCGGTGAGATCTGATTGTCCACGGTGTACGTATTTGCGCGGAATTGAGCACCCAAGGGCGAGCCTTGCGGATCGAACCGGCGCGCCATGATGTCATAATACTTGCCAGGGGTCTCGAAGTTCTCCCAGACCACGACGAATGCACCGTCGGCCTCCATGGCGACTTGCGGCGACGTGATATCGGTGATGGTGAGGGCGTCAATGATGAACTCACTGCCCTGGGGCTGGCCTGCGCTGTCATAGCGTTGCCCATGAATGGATGTGCTCAGGTCAGGTACCTGGTTAGCCCAGACAACAACAAAATCGCCAGCGAGGTTCATCGCCACATCGGGAGATCCCTTTCTGCCGGGCGTAGAAGCACAAACCTCGACTGCATCCCCTTGAGGAGTCCCAAGAGAGTCGAATCGTCGCACGTAGACGCGACCATCGGCGTCAAAGGTTTGCGGATCGGTCTGCTGGTTCATTCTCCACACAACCACGTAATTTCCGTATGCGTCTGCTGCGACGGCTGGCTTGTCCTGAGCCGTTTCCGGCTGCACCTGGATGCTGAACTCGGCGCCCGTGGGCGAGCTTGCGGTGCTTACGATCGACGTTCTGATGGCCATGCTCACCCCGGAGACTGTCTGCCCCGGCAACACGCTGAAAGACCTTGGCTGCCAGGTCCAGAAGTCCTGCGGCAGCAGCAACAGCGTATAGCTGCCGGTCCGGATGTTGGAGATGCTGTAGGAGCCATTGGCCGCAGTGACTGTCGACGGTTCGCCGGGGTCCCTCGCTCTGTCGCCGTCAATATCCAGGTAGACCGTCCACGCCTCGAGGCCCAGATCGACCAGGTCCTTTTGCCCATTGCCATTGACGTCATTGAAGATGGTTCCCGAGACCTTTGCGGGTGAGCTTACGCCGGCGTCAATGCCCAGGCCGTTCTCACCTGGTTTCAGCACGATATCCTGTGTTCGCCGGGTAACCGGGTCGAAATCGCTATCGGCCGAACGGTCGCTTCCCACGTTCATCGGCGAGGGGAGGAGCGTTGTGTTCAGCTTCAGGGCGTAAGGCTCGCCAGGGATCAGGCCGCCGAACGAGTATCGCCCGCCATTGGCGGTGGTGGTGTCGGCGATCACGTTATCTCCGGCCACCAGTTCCACCTTGATGCCCTCCTTGCCATTCTCCCCTGCCTCCTGCAGGCCATTGCCGTTGAGATCGTCCCAGACTCGTCCGGCTACTGATGCGGGGGTGTCGCTGGTTCCGTATCGCTGCACCTGCGCGACCTTGTCCGCTGCGCCGGGAATCAGAAAGTACCCACGGCCGTCGATCGCGATCGAGGCGGACTGGTAGTTTCCGGGAACGACAAATGCCTGGCCTTCGAGTAGACCCGATGCGTCGTACCGCTGGGCACGGAAGCCGCTGTTGGACCAGAGGGCGATGAAGCCGCCCTCCGCATCCATCGCCACCGCCGGGTTTTGCCCCTTGCTGTCAATCGTGATCTCGGCGCCCAGGGGACTTCCCGCCGCGTCATATCGCTGGGCGAAGGCTCCGGACGTGCCGGTCTGCCAGGCGATCGTGAACTGGCCATCGCCGTTCATGGCCACGACTGGCTTGAGGGTGCGAGACGTTGTGCTGGTGTTCACCTGGAATGCCCCGCCCACGAGCTGGCCTGAGGCATCGTACTGCTGGGCAACGATATTAACCGTACTGGTGCGCTGATCCGGCCAGGCGATCACGAATCGGCCGTTGGCATCCATCGCCACCGCCGGATCAATGCTGTCGGGGCTGTTGCCGGCTCCCACGCGGAACTCGGCTCCTTGGGCTTCACCGGCGGCGTTGTAGCGTTGGGCAAAGATCCCATAGCCCGGGCCGCCTTGGCCGTAGCTGTCCCAGACGATGACCCAGCTGCCTGCCGGGTCCATGGCCACGGACGGGCGCGACTGGTTGTTGGTCTTCCAGGTGTTGACGAGGAACTCATTGCCCAACCTTTCTCCGGCGGCATTGAACCGTTGAGCGAAGATGCCTTCAGCGCTGCCGTCTTGGCGTTGCCAGGCAATCACGAACTCACCTTGCGGACCGATTGCCACCACCGGGAGGGATTGGGTGCCTGCGGTTGTGATGTTAACGGGGAACTCACTGCCTTGCGGCTCGCCGCTAGCGTTGAATCGTCGGGCATAGATGTCGCGCTCGCTGCCATCCTGGCCGCTGCTGGTCCAGACGACAACGAAATTGCCGTTGGCGTCGGCGGCACTAACAACGTCGCTCTTGACGGACGTCGTATCGACGCTGGCCGTCAGCAGTGGTCCGATGGGCGATGCCACGGTGTTGCGGGCCAAGGCAATGTCCGGCAGGTCGATGCCCGTCCAGTTCTGTCCGGCCGTGAGCGTCATGGACCGCGGGTCGGACACCCGCCACATGTGCTGGCCCACTTGGGTGATCGTTGTGGGCCCGAAGCGCAGGCCGACGAGGTTGTACTTGCCGGCCACATCGGTCTTTCCGGAGATCTCGCCGGGGTCGAGCGACCCGTTGGCGTTGGTGTCGGCAAAGACGACGAAGCCAGGCAGGGCGATCTCAGCGGCGTCTCGCGTGCCACTGCCGTTGGCATCGTAGAACACAATGCCCGTGACGCTCGCCGCCTGTGCCAAACCCGCATCGACATGGACCCAACTCTGCCCCACCGCAACCGGGATCGCCGCCGTGCGGCCGGAACCAGGATCGGCATCGCTGTCGATGGCATCATCTGACCCGACGTTGGCCAGCGTGAGTACCATGCCCGCGAGTGCGGAGAACTCAACCCGGTATTCCTGCATGGGCGCAATGCCACTGAACGTGTACAACCCGCCACTTGACGTGGTCTTGCTGCGGACCAGGTCGCCGGCGGAGTTTAGCAGTTTCACCGTCACGCCGTTCGACCCCGCCTCGCCCGCATCCTGCAAACCGTTCGCGTTGGCATCCAGGAATACCCTGCCGCTGATGCTGCCAGGGACGCACAATCCCGCATCGATGCGCAGATCCGATTGGCCCGAGAGCAGCGTGAACACCGCCGATCGCCCCGTGGTCGGAGCCACATCACTGTCGGTCGCATCATCCGCACCGGCTTTCTGCGCGCTGAAGATCAGCCCGCCCGGAGGCTCCACTTGGACGTAGGCCCCTTCACCCCGCGGCACATCGAAACGGTACAACCCGTCGCCATCAGTCACGGTGCCCGCCGCTACCGCACCCGAATCGCTGTACAGAACAACCGGGACGCCCGCCTTTCCCGGCTCATTGGGGTCTTGCACGCCGTTGCCATTGAGGTCCTCCCACACACGCCCGCTAATGGATCCCGGGTCAGCGGCCGTCGCGTATCGCTGGGCGCAGATGCCAAGGTTAGTCCATGCGACGAGCAGATTTCCAAAACTGTCCGTGGCGACACTGGGGCGGCTCAGTCCGGTGCTGGAACTGGCACGCAGGGCCGCGGTCTGCGGCGCACCGGAGCTGAAGCAGCGTTGGACATAGATGCTCATACTGCCGCCAGCGATAGGGGGGGCGCTCCAGCCGACGCTCACTTGGCCGGCGGCATCCAGCGCCAACGATGGCTGCAGAAACCCACTCGCCGCATACGTATTGAGCATGACCCCGGCGTCCGCGGGCGCCGCCGGCCCGGTGAATGCGCGGGCGTACAGTGTCGTGCTTCCGGCAACGACGGACTCCAACCACGCAACCTTGAACCCGCCCCCATCGAGCATGGCGACCGCCGGAGTGTTCTGATTGCCGTTGGTGGCCTGATTGACGGCGAATTCCGTCCCCTGGGGTGAGCCGGCGCTGTCAAAGCACCGGGCAAGAATGCCTTCACCGTCCCGGTCGGCGTTTGTCCAGACAAAAACGAAACTGCCGGAGGCATCGAACGCAACGGCCGGCTGGTTCTGGTTCCCGCGTGTGTAAGTGTTGACATTCAGTTCCTCGCCGAGGGGCGTGCCATCGTCGGAATAGCGTCTCGCGAAGATGCCGTCGTCGCCGTCCCCACTGCGGAAGTTGCCGGTCCATGCGATCAGAAAGCCTCCGGCCGGGTTGATCGCCACAACCGGATTGCGACTGTGACCAGGCCCATTGACGCGGAACTCAGCGCCGAGCGGCTTGCCGGAAGGGTCGAACCGCCGCGTATAAATGTCGCAGGTGTTTGGACCCGATACCGGCTGGCTCTGCCACGCAATGATAAAGCTGCCGTCCGCGCCGATGGCCACTGCCGCTGCCGTCTGCTCATCGCTGACGATCGTGTTCACGCGGAACTCATTGGAAATCGGAAGCTCGGCCGGGCTGTAAAGACGCGTATAGATATTGTGCCCGCTGCCGTCGGCGTCAACCGTGGTCCATGCGACCACGCTGTTGCCATCCGGGCCAATCGCAGCAGCCGCGCCATCGGCGGACGTGCTGCCAACGACGCGGAACTCGCCACCAATCGGCCCAAAGACCGTGCGGCGAGGGAAACTGCTGACGGCGGCAAAGTCGCCGATACCCAATATCTGCGCAGACGTGATCGTGCCTGTTCGCGGCCCGGAGACAGTCCAACCCGGGGGCGCAATCACAGTAATGGAATAGCTGCCTGGGTTCAGCCCGTCGATCGCAAAAGAGCCGTCGGACTTGGTCGTGGTAAAGCGTTCCGCTCCGTCAAGCTGCTGGTTGGCGTTGGCATCGGCAAAGGCCGTCCATCCGCCCAGCCCGGCTTCGCCGGCATTGCGGGTGCCATTGCCATTGGCGTCGAAGCAGATGCGGCCAGCGATGGTGCCGGGAGAGAACAGGCCGGCGGCAATGTCGAGCCTTGTCTCGCCGGGTCCGAGCGAGAGGCTGGAGGTGACGCCGGTGGGGTCGGCCTCGCTGTCGGTCGAGTCGTCGGCGCCTGCATGCTGAGGCGAGAAGGCCATGCCGGTGGGGGCGATGAACCGTAGCTTGAACTGCTCGCCTGGGCGGACGGCGTCGTAACGGTATTGTCCGCCGCTGCTGGTGTTGACGCTGGCGAGTCGTTGTCCGTCGGGCGTGAGAATCTCAACCTTGACATTGTCCAGCAGCCGCTCGCCGGTTTGGCGGATGCCGTCGGCATTGCTGTCGTCCCATACGACGCCGCCGATTGATGCCGGGTTTGCGTAGAACGCAGATAATCTGCCAAACACGCCCCAGCCGCCGCCATCCTGGCCGGGACTCTGCCAGACGGCGGCGAGGTCGCCTGCGTCATTGACCGCTACGCTTGGCAGAGACTGCGCCCCCTTGGTGTACTGGTTGAGGCGCGTCTCGCCCTGGAGCATGCCGGCGATGTTGAACTGCCGCACATAGACGGCCGATTGATCGCCGTCAACTCCGTTGCATTCCCATGCAACGACATAATCGCCGGCCGCATTCATTGCCAGGGACGCGGGCCCGACACCGGCGCTGTTGTAGGCAGCGGCATAGGCGGTGCTGCTGATGGGGGTGTCCGTGGAATCGAAACGCTGCATACTCAGGAGAGATCCGTCGCCCCATGCGAGGACGAGCTCGCCGGCGGCGTTGATTCCAATGCCTGGGAGGCTTCCACCGCGCGGGCCGGGTATCAGTTCCGGGCCGGTGGGCTGGCCGTCGGAGTCGATCCTTCGCGCAGCGATCTGGGCGCCGCCCCACGCGACGACGGCCTGGCCTGTGGCGTTGGAAGCGACGGCGGGTGTGATCTGGTCACCGGTGGTTGTTATGTTGACCAGAGACTCGCCCGAGAGGGGACTGCCGCTGGAGTCGAACGAGCGAGCGTAGATTCCCCAGCCATTGTCGTCCTGATTCTGGCTCTGCCAAGCGATAATGAAACGCCCGCCGGGGAGCATCGCAATTGCGGGCTGGGTCTGATCGCCGGGTGCGGTTTCGTTGGCGCGGAACTCGCTGCCCAGGGCGTTGCCGGCAGCGTCAAATCGCTGGGCATAGATCCCAAAGGTGGTCGCATCCTTGGCAGCGCTGCTCCAGACGACCACGAATGAGCCGTCGGCTGCTGCGGCCACCGCCGGCTCCTGCTGGATGCCTGCGGCGTACGAGTTGACGAGGAATTCCGCACCTACACGCCGGCCATCGGGCGTGTAGATCTGGCCGTAGATGTCCCGGTCGTTGGCGCTGATCAGGGAGTCCCAGACGGCAATGGAGGCGCCTGTGCTGGCGACTGTGACGGACGGGCGCATCTGATCGCCGGTGGTGGTTGTGTTGACCTGGAATTCGCCGGTCCAGCCGAGCCGCAGGAGCGTGCTGTGGGCGGAGGTTCAGTTGGCGAGATCGACCTTGGTGATCGTCTGGCCGGACGCCAGGGACACGAGCGCGGTTCCGATCGTTTCCCAGTGCAGCTGGGGCACTGCCCGGACAGTGATGGAGCTCGGGATGACGCCATTCAGCGTGTAGGCACCGTCGAATGAGGAGAAGGATGCTGGCTCGCCCTGATCGGGTTGCCCGTTGCCATTGAGGTCGGCGTACACGGTCCAACCCGCCAGTGCGGGCTCGGTGCCATTGCGCGAGCCGTTTGCGTCGGCGTCTGCGAAGACGGTTCCCTGGATTACGCCCGGTTTGGCCAGGCCAGCGTCCACATGGTCCTGCGCGGCGCCCGGCGCAAGGGTGAATACTCTGGTATGTAGAGTCTTACCGTCGATGTCGCTATCCACGGAGTCATCGGCGCCGACGTCCTGTGGTGAAGTCAACATGTACTGCGTCGGAAGCTGGTAGGCGACGTAGTAAGAGCCCGGCAGAAGGTCCTTGAGCTGATAGAGACCATCGGCCGAGGTCACCGCTTCGCCGGCGACGGCCCCGTCAACGTTGCAGACCTTGACCGTCACACCGCCGATGGCGGATTCGCCGACATCCTGGATGCCGTTGTAGTTGGTGTCATGCCACACGCGGCCGCTGACGGAGGCGCCTGGTCCGTCGTACAATTCGATGCGCTGACCGCGGACCAGCCTTTGGATGGAGGTCCCTGACAGCCAGACTGCCATAAACCCGCCGGCTGCCGGCTCAACCTCAGGTGCTGTGTAGATCAACGGGTCGCTGTTGAGCCGTATGTTGCTGACCAGCGTCGTCCCTGATGCATCGTACACGGTTGCACGGGTACCGCCCGCGTCATTCGAGTAACCACCGTACGCGACCACCAGCCCGCCGCCGGGCAGGACGGCCGCGTCTGGTGCTGTCCGCCAGTGCTGCGTTGCAGGCGTGACCCGGAAGGCGCTGCCGATCTTCATGCCGTCGGCGGCGTATCGCTGCCCGTAGAGATCGGTGTTGGTCCCGTCGGAATATGAATACTCCGTCCAGAATATGCAGAGGTTGCCGCTCGCATCCATCGCCATGGTCGAGTCAGGCCACATCGACGCATTGGGATTCGAGTCCACTCGGAAGTCGCTGCCCTTCGGTGTCCCGGCAGGGTCAAAGAGCCTTCCGTAAACAGCGCCCGCCGTCGAATTTGGCGGAGAGGCGGTCCAAGCGACGGCAAAGTTCCCATTGCTGTCTGTCGCAATTGATTCCTGGAAACCGTAATCGTAGGTACTGCTGTTGACGCGGAACCGCGAACCCTCTGGTTGTCCCGATGAATCGAAGAGCTGGCCGTAAAGGTTGGGCCGGAAGCTGGAGGGCACTCGGACGCTGTTCCACACGACCGCCACGCGGTCATCATCGGTCATCGCGACGGCTGGACTGCCTTCCGTGTAGCCGCTGGTGGGGGAGATTGTGTAGATCTGTCCCATGGCTTCACCAGCGGCATTGAATCGCTGGAGCTTCACGCATTCGTATATGGAGTCGGTGTATCTGGTGTTGTGCCCGGTCCACGCGACCACGAAATCGCCGTGGTGGTCCATTGCCACCGACGGCTTGTTGGGATAGTCGGTGGTCGGGTCAATCACGATCTCCGGCCCCACTGCGTGCCCCGTTGCGTCGAATCGTTGCGCCGTCAGTGCAGCGTCTCCAATCCCCTGCTGCGGCTGCCCTGCCCATACCGCGACGTAGTGGTCTGCTCCATCCGACGCCAATGTGATATCCGTGTAAATCGCTGGTGTCGAGCCGAACTGAAACTCCGGCCCCACCGGCCCGGCCACGGCGAGCAGCATGCGGGGCTCCAGCGGCTCGGCCTGGAGATGCCCGGCAGAAAGTGAACGCGCGGCCCGGTCGGCGGCGCTGCCCAGCAGACAACAGGCCCACTTGCGACTACGCCTGGTCCAGTCGCTTGTACGCCGGCCCATCTGTTGCTCCTGGCCCCGTAACGGCAGGCCCATTTCGATTTGCGCATGTCAGGATCTGATCCGGCACAAACCCTAAGTGCCGGACTGACGCAACTATACCGCATCCGCGGTCGTGAACAAGGAAGAACCGCACCTTTTGTGAATTGCGGATACCGTTCTGCGCCGGTGCGGTATCCGCCGAGCCTGCAAGTGCGGGATGCAGGGATGCAGGGCCCATTGTCAGGCAGCGGCTTGCGTTGATCGCAAGCTGTTGTATAATTGGGTGATACCTTGGGCATATGAACGGGGCCGTGGGCGCCGGCGTTGCTTTTAGGTGGAAATGACCTCTTTCGGGCAAGTCAATCCGCTCAGTCGTTGGTGGGCGAGGAGGATTCGATGGATGCTCTGTTGTGGCGCGGCGCGGGGCCAAGGCGGAATCGCGCTCGGCAGCTCATCCGATGGGTGTGCGGCACGGTTTTCTGTTGCTCGCATACCATTTGGCGGTATACTTGCCGGAGGCCTCGGGCCGGGCCGCGCCTGCGGGCGCGCGCGTTTGGGTGTTTCACCATTGACACGTTCGCCGCCAGCGGACGGGGATAGGGTTATGATGATATCCCGGTTGATCCCGGCGTTGCACCGTCGGCGTGTTCAACGGCTTCTGCACCAGGCCGGCGCCAAGGCCATCCGGCGGGGCTGTCTCCCGATGGAGTCGCTGGAGCCGCGAATGCTCCTGACGATCGCGGGGCCGGTGGGGCCGGAGTTCCAAGTCAACACGTTCACGGCCGGCTATCAGCACGATTCCGTGGTGGCGATGAATGATGGGGGGGACTTCGTGATTGCCTGGAACAGCCTGAAACAGGAAGGCAACGGATCCGAGGTCTACGCGCAACGTTACAACGTGGCCGGGCAGGCGCAAGGCGGGGAGTTCCGCGTCAATACCTATACACAAGGGGATCAGCAATTCCAATCCATTGCCATGGATGCCGATGGTGACTTTGCCATCGCCTGGGACAGCGCGGATGGACAGGACGGCGGCGGGACAGGAGTCTACGCTCAGCGTTATAACGCTCAGGGTGTCGCCCAGGGCGGGGAGTTCCGCGTCAACGACATCACCGCAGGCCACCAATCGGGGGCGCGGATAGGGTCGGATGCGGCCGGGAATTCCGTCATTGTCTGGAGCGACAACACGGGAGACGCCAGTGGCCGCGGCATTTACGCGAAGCGATACAGTGCGGCGGGTGTGGCCTTGGGCAACGCTTTCCGCGTGGATGTGGGCTCCGACCTCAGCACGTACAGCCCGGACGTGGCGATGGACCGCAACGGCAACTTCGCCGTCTCGTGGAGCAATGTGATCAAACCGGAAATCTACGGCCGGTCCTTTGATGCCACGGGGGCACCCACCGGCCCCGTGTTCAGGGCCGATACCCAGGCGGCCGATGCGTTGTATGGGCACCATGTGTTCCTGGACAGTAAGGGCGGCGGCGTCGTCGTTTGGCGCCGCAACCTAGTGCTTTGTCACACTTAAGATTTCGGGTTGAGATGGTCCAAATCGCCTGCAAACACGGACTGAAACGGCTCGGGCAACCCGAAGTCCTAGCTGTGACAGAGCACTAGCAGGTTCAGACGAGATCCGTGCGAGGCGGTTTGACGCGGCCGGCGTGGTGGGGGACGAGTTCCGCGTCAATTCGGCCGGTGCAGGTGTCCCCTCGCCAGCCGTTGCAGGGACCCCCGGCGGGGATTTCGTCATTGCCTGGGGACAAGGGACCCGGGATGCGATCGCTGTGCAGCGATATGACGCATCGGGGGTGCCCGATGGGCGCGAGTTCCGGGTAAACACGAATGCCGTGGGGATGAAGTCTTCACCTGCGCTGGCCATTAACGAGGCGGGCAACTGCGTGTTCACCTGGACGAGCTTCGGGCAGGACGGCAGCGAGTGTGGAGTGTATGCGCAGCGGTACGCACCCATCCTCAGCCCCGCCTCGGTGGGCGGCCGGGTGTGGGATGACGCGAAATACAACGGGATCCGGGATGCAGGTGAGCCGGGCATCGACGGCGTGACGGTCACCGTGTACACCGAGTTGGGGTTGCCGCTGGAGAGCACCACGACGTCCGGCGGCGGGCTGTATCGCTTCGACGGTCTTCGCCCCGGGGTTGCCCATTATGTGCAGTTCACCTCGCTGTCCGGAAAGCTGTTCACGACGGCTCACCAGGGCACCGACGATGCGATGGACAGCGATGCCGACATGCAGACCGGAAAGACCGCGTTGTTCGCTCTGGCGGAGAATCAGGTCGATCTGAACTGGAGCGCCGGCCTGACGACCGCGGGAAGCCTTTCCGGGACGGTCTACCATGACTTGAATGCCGACGGCCGGCGCGATGCGGGCGAGCCGCCGCTGGCAGGTTGGACGGTGTTTCTGGACAGCAATGGCAACGGCCAGGTCGACGCTGGCGAGCCCTCCGCTACCACGGTCGCGAACGGGAGCTACATCTTCACGAATGTACGTCCCGGCAGTTTTCAAGTCGCCGAAGTGCCAGTGCTGTATTGGACGCTGACCACGCCGGCAAGCGTTCTGTCATCCGTGGTCGTGGCGCCGGGGCAAGCGGTGAGCGGCGTTGACCTTGGCAACAGCAGCGCGACGGTCGGCGGCAGGGTCTGGGAGGACCTGAGCGCGAACGGCATTCAAGACGCGGATGAACCGGGTCGCAACGGCCTGACCGTGACGCTGTACAGCGAGGACGGCGTGGCAGTGAGAACCGCCGTGACGAGCGCCAGCGGGCTGTTCCGATTTGACGCCCTTTGCCCCGGTGTCCCTCTTTACCTTCAGTTCATCGCGCCGATCGGAAGGAGCTTCACAGCTCCTGATCGGGAGGCCGATGACACTCTCGACAGCGACGTAGCCATTGAGACTGGCAAGACGCCCCTCTTCACGCTGGCCAGCAACCAGGTTGATCTGAACTGGGGTGCCGGGCTGATCCAGCCGGAGGCCATCCTGGGCATCGTCTTCTTCGACGCCGATCGCAGCGGAACCCAGGACGCCGGCGAGCCAGGACTACCCGGGTGGATCGCGTTCGTCGACGCGGATGGCGACGGGCAACTCGATCCGAACGAGCCATTCAGTCCCGGCAGTGCTGACAAGGGACAATATAGAATCGACGGTATTCAGCCCGGGCCGCTCACCATCGCATTGTTGCCGCAGGACCACTGGACAGTGCCACAGTCAAAGACAGTGAACGTGGCGCCATGGCAGGTTCTGAGCGGGGTTGACTTCGGCTGCTACACAGACGTGCCGAACACTCTGACCAATCCTGCCGGGGGGGAGTTCGGCGTCAACACGACCACCCTCGGCTCGCAGCGCAATGGCGCGGTCGCCAGCGACTCCAACGGCAACGTTGCGGTCGTCTGGGAGAGCGATGGACAAGATGGCGACGCCCTCGGCATCTATGCCCAGCGTTACAACGCGGCCGGCCAGCGTCTGGGCAGCGAGTTCCGCGTCAATACCAGCACAGCAGGGTCTCAGAGCGCACCCGTTGTGGCGATGGACGCCGACGGTGATTTCGTGGTCGTCTGGCAGAGCACGACTGCCCAGGGAAACGGGAACGGGGTCTATGCACAGCGTTACGACGCCGCAGGCCAGCCCCAAGGGCCGGAGTTCCCCGTCGCCACGTTCACCAAGGAAGATCTGTGGCTGCCCTCGGTCGCCATGGACCACGATGGCGACTTCGTGGTGACATGGCAGAGCCATGGCGCGGGCACGCTGAGCGTTGTGTGGGTCAGACAATTTGACCTGAACGGCACGGCGATGGGTGATGCACGTCCCGTGACGACGGCCAGTGGCGTCGATCAGTCCTCCTCCGCCGTCGCCATGGATGCCGCCGTCGACTTCGTCGTGGCCTGGACGCAGGCCGGCAGCCAGGGTGGCATCTACGCCCAGCGTTTGAACCTGACCGGCGGTCTTCAGGGCGACGCGTTCCGTGTTACCACGGATCAAGTCGCACCCGTCCTGGCCATGAATAGCAGCGGCGAATTTCTCGTGTCCTGGGAGGGACCACAGATTTGGGTGCAGCGATACAACCAGGCAGGATCGCCTCAGGGGAATTCGCTCTCGCTGGCCAGAAGCACCAGCAGGGTTCGCCATTCACCGTCCGTCGCCATGGATGACGACGGCTCATTCGTCGTTGCCTGGGAGTACTACTTCCAGAACCTGGATCTGTATGCCCAGCGGTTCAACGGCGTCGGCATGCCGCAGGGATCCTCGTTCATCGTCAACACGTACGCTACCAGCGATCAGCAGCGGCCGGCGGTCGCCATGGACGCCGACGGCGACTTCGTCATTGTCTGGGACAGCAAGAATCAGGATACGAACGCAGAAGGCATCTACGCCCGACGGTATCAGGTCGTGCGGCCGCCGGACCCCATGATTGTCGCCCGGGACTACGACACGTATCTCAGGCGCGATGGCGACACGGTTTTGGTGCTCTTCCCGGCCGATCATCCCACGCCGGCGCTGCCCATCGGTCTGCCGGCCGCATCGTTCCCGCTGGCCGCACTGTCGGGTCTGTGGGTAAACCCCGCGTCGAGCCCCGGGCGTATCACCGTTGACCCGTCGGGCGACCCCATCCCCAGCGGCGGACTGCACATCGTTAGCAAGATCCCGAACGATTCCTTTTGCTGGGTCTACGTAGACCTGCCTTCGCAGGTCAGCACGGCGCCGTTCGCCGTTTACGTCCATGGCAAGGTGACAGCCGGGTTCCAGCGAAGCAAGACCTACGGCGCTATCCATCTGCTCGACACCTCCCTCGCCCGGTTCGGCGGCGCCTTCGCTCCCGTTTTCCGTGTTGGCGACCTGTCGATTGCACCTGGGGCCAGGCTCGACCTCCAGTATGCCGACCTCATCGTTCAGGCCACCCCGGCGACGCGCGAGGCCGTTGCGGCAGCCGTCTTTGGGCACGTGAAGTCCGCCCGCAATGCCCCCGGGGGCCTGTGGACGGGAACGGGGATCACCCACACCGGAGCAGCGACGGACACCTTCAAGGGCCTGGCGGTGGCCCTTAACGACCGAGGCAATGGGACGCCGTGGCTGACCGGACTGCAGGGCTTGCCTTCGGATATCAACGATGTCGTCGTCATGTACACCTGGAACGGCGACGCCAATCTCGACGGCGTCGTCAACGCCGACGATTATTTCCAGATTGACAGCAACTTCATCCCGCAGGGCAAGGGATATCAGAATGGCGACTTCAACTACGATGATGTAGTGAATGCGGATGATTACTTCCTGATTGATTCGGCCTTCCTCGGCCAGACGGGGCCGTTGCCTGGTGGTGAGTCGGCATCCGCAACAACGCACGCTGCACCTGAGCCGGCTGATTCCGCCGCGATGGGAGATGCCGTGATAGTCCAGGGGGCGAAGAAGCAGGAGGCAGATTCGCTGCTGGCGGAGCTGTTCTCGACCGAGCCGGTGTTGTAAGGCGGCGTTCACGGTTGCTGTTCCTCGGCCGCGCCGCATTCATGGCCTTTCGCGCGTGACGATCCGCCGGCTGCAATGTCGGCGCGGGAGGTCAGGCGGCTTCTATTGCGCAAGTACAACCTGTAAAACAGCTCACCATCGGGAAGGCGGCTGATCCCCGCCAAACGGCGGCGTTGATCGTCGCTGAGCGGGATGCGTTTGCCGCCGTGAGTTTCCTTGAGCACGTGAACCTCGGTCAGGAGGAAGTCGATCACCGCCTGCTGCTGGCGGTTGAGCCAGCCGGTCAGGATGACCACGAGGAGTTGCCAGGGTTGCAGGACGAAGTTCATGGGGCCACCGATGTCGGCGTTGGGCAGTGCGATAGGATCGAGGATCTCCGACGCTTGTCAATCGGCCCAGATGGGCAGGTATCAGCTGGCTTCAGTAGCGGTGGGGGACAGGACTTGCGCTTCGGCTGAGTATTTTGACCACACGCCTTCCTTGCGACGCTCCCGCATCGCGATACAATCAAGAACGGCACCTCATGACTGGCTCCATTGCGGTCAATTCGATTGTGGCGCAGGCGGTCGCCGGAGACAGCATTGTTGGGGTGGCGTTTGCTCGTGTATGCCGACCTATTGTTGGGCTGGATCCAGTTCGATTTGATGGTGGCTCGAGGTGACGCATGAATAGCCTTTTCAGACCGGAATTACGCGTGCGCTGGGTCTTCTTGACGTGGTTCTCCGCCTTTTCCGTTCTGGCGTCCATGGCAGGGCCTGCAGCCGCGGCCTCAGAGGATCTGTGCCGGGACTGGCTCGGGAAACAGGTGTCGATGGACTTCTTCATCGACAGCAGCGGCCAGCGGCAATCGCTGCGCGGGCTGCTGAGAGAAGGGGGGGTGCTGCTCTACTTCGTGCGTACTCACGGCGTGCCGGACATCGTGATCGGTGTCCTCTCCAAGGCCGCGAAGAGCGAGCCCGTCGAAGTGGATGCACCGCAACCGCCGCCCCCGTCTCAGTTCGCTCCTCCCGGCTCTTTGGGCATTGTGGGCTTCGGGCCCCCTATGGTCGGCATGCTGGTTGGTCGAGGCCAGAACTCGGCGATGCTGTTTCCCTGGATTCCCGAATGGAAACCCGGCCGAACGAGGGGCAAGTTGACCGGCGTGCCGGCCTGGCCCAAGAGCGTCCGCACGGTAATCGGTGTCAGCGATGAGCCCGTCGCTTTGGCGGACTTTGCGGAAGTCCAGACACTGCTCGCGAAAGATAACGTACGGGTGATTAAGGTCGCCGACGCCGACGGCAAGGTGGCCGATGCCTTCGGCTTGAGGGCAATACCCGTTCCTACTTTTAACCGGATCCCCGTCGGATTCCTGATGAATAGCGAACGGAAGGTCGGCGGCGTCATTGCCGGGGACGGCGGTATTCCATGGCCCGCAGGCCGGATCGAGGCCCTGGGCGCGACGCAAGTCGCATTCGTTAATGAGTTTGGCTCCGTGTATATCTGGGATTTCCTCCAACGACGCCAGGTGCGAAAGCTCTCGACAGCAGGCGGCGTTCGGGCCGTGGCGTTCACGTCGGGCGGGCGCTTGGCCGTGTCGATTGCGGACGCGGCTGTCCAGGTATGGGAGCTGACCCCTCCCGGCGGTAAGCCGATTCAGAGCCTCGAGTGCGACTCCAAGAGTCTCCGGTGCGTCGCCGCGTCTGCCAAAGAAGCGTGGGTGGCTGCCGGCGGCACCAGCGGCATCTGGGTCTGGATGCTCAGCAGCAGGAAGACCGAGTTGGTGAAACGGATGGACTACCCGGCAGGATCGGTGGAGTCGCTGGCAATTTCGCCGAACGGAGCCACATTGGCCATCGTCGCCGACGACCGGAGCCTCAGGCTGTGGGACGTGGCCGGCAACAAGCAGGTGGCGCTCTTGAGCGATGTGCTCGGTCAAGGCGCCGAGGTGGCATTTTCTCCCGATGGAACTTGCATCGTCTGCGGCGAGAACGAACCCGCGCAGGTACGCGTCTGGAACGTCAAGACGGGCGCCCAGAGCCACAAGTTTGAGAAGCTTCAATCGGGTAGCTTCGATATCGCGATGCCGTCGCGGGGTACCGTCTGGCTGGCAATTTGCGCGGAATCCCGTGTGACCATCGTGGACCTGGTAAAAGGCGCAACGGAGTCGACAACCAAAATGCTGGAACCGCCGCGTCGCATCGTTCTCACGCGCGACGGCCGCTACGTGCTTGCGCTAACCAGCGCGCCCCGGGTTTGGGACGTTCGCGCGCGCACCTTCGTCGCATTCAGGTGAGGCAATTGGGGCGGGCGTACTGTCAGCGTCCGGCAGCCCGGATTGCCTTTGCCTCTGCAGTGCGACTTCGGGCCCATCGACGTGGACTATCCTGATGGCCGCAAATGGGTCAGCGTGTTGGTGGCCTGCTGGTCGTTCAGTCAGGCCTTGTTCCTGATCCAGCTGCCCAACGAACGGACCGAGTCCGTTCTCCATGGTCTGAGCGGTGCCCTGGAGTTCTTCTCTTGCGTGCCGCGTGAGCTTGGGTGGGACAATCCCCGGACCGTGGCGTGGGCGATCCACCGCGGACGCCAGCGAAGCCTCAATGCCCATTTCGCGGCCTTGGCCAGCCACGACCGCACCTTGGGGCACCGCTCCGGATCAAACCCCTCGGCTCTGCTCACCGCGGCGCGAAGATTGTCGATGACCAGGGTCCTAAATAGGCCCCCCAAGTGGGCGAAGGCATTCTCCAGACACCGCAAAAACTCA
>Ga0315284_10004369_pt1 | contig 20069 bp, 19 predicted proteins | sample YL17G09_16_MG_FD_203696 | JGI IMG/M metagenome (GOLD analysis project Ga0315284, IMG submission 203696) | Sediment microbial communities from Yellowstone Lake, YNP, Wyoming, USA - YL17G09_16 | ecosystem: Environmental > Aquatic > Freshwater > Lake > Sediment | place: USA: Wyoming | collected...
CTTTTACCGGCGTCGATCCCAAGACGGTCTCTGACCTTCAGAAAATAATCAGGATGCTGAAAAACAAAGGCATAGGCGTCCTTATAACGGACCATAACGTAAGGGAGACCCTTGCCATAACCGACCACGCTTACATAATACATAAAGGCAAGGTGCTGATCTCCGGCTCAAGCAAAAAGATCGCCGAGGACGAGACCGCGAAGAAATTATACCTCGGCGAAGAATTCAAGATGTAATGATAAAGATAATCGACCGCTATATAATTAAAGAGCTTTTTGACCCCTTCCTTTTCGGGCTGGGCGCCTTCACCGCCATACTTTCCGCAAGCATGATACTTTTAGACCTTGTGCGCGCCGTGGTTGTCCGAGGGATGCCTCTCCTGACAGCTGCCCAGATATTTGTTTACAGGCTGCCCGGAACTGCTGTCTATATATTCCCGATGGCCACGCTACTGGCCGCCCTTCTTGCGTTCGCAAAGCTCTCCTCCCAGAGCGAGATAGTGGCTTTCAAGGCCGGTGGAATAAGCCTTTACAGGATAATAATTCCGGTGCTCGCCTTCGGGCTTGCGATAAGCCTTGTAACGCTGTTGTTCTATGAAGTCGTGGTCCCCAGGTCCAGCATTGCCGCGACAAATCTCATGATCGAAACGCAGGCCAGGAAATCGCCGAAGATCCAGAGGAACGTTCTTATTCCGGAAATTGAAAACGATGTCCTGAAAAGGATGTATTTTGCCGGCAGCCTCAAAGGCGACATAATGGAAGATGTGGTGGTTGAAGAGTTCACGGACGGGAAACTCTCGCAGATAATCAATGCCAGGGAAGCCCGATGGAATAAGGAGAAGAGCACCTGGCTTTTCAAGAACGGCATAATCTACCTCCTGAACGAATCCGGAGAATACAAGCACCTTATCAGATTTAAGGAGCAGTACATGACGATAAAATACACGCCCGCGGATTTTTACATGGGCGACAGGAAGCCCGAAGAGATGAACATGGCCGAGCTTAAGAAATTCATCAAGCTGAAGAAAAAGATGGGAGAGGATACGATGGACCTCCAGATCCAGTATTATCTTAAGGGAGCCATCCCGTTCTCCTGCCTTGTCTTCGTGCTTCTGGGCGCACCGCTGGGCCTCTCGCCCCAGAGAAGCTCTTCATCGATAGGCTTGGGGCTTTCCGTCCTGATAGTTTTCTTTTATTATTTCCTTACGTTCGTCACGATGGCGATCGGTGAATTGAGGCTGATATCGCCGATGATCTCTGCGTGGCTTCCAAACATCATCACAGGGGGGATCGGGACGTATATCCTGAACAAATCGACTCAGTGAACGTATATCGTGCCCGATAGAACACAGGCCTGCCCGACTTTCGAGCTTTTAACGATCCTTCCAAGAGGGTCTATTATCGCAGATATCCCCGTGTTCGCTGCCTGGACAACGTACATGCCGCTCTCTACGGCCCGCATCTGAGCAGCCTGGATATGCTGGTACGGCGCCGACGAATCAAAGAACCACGCGTCATTGGTCGCGACAAGAATGAACTGCGCTCCCCTTTTGACCTTATCCCTTACAAGGTAGGGCAGAGTGGATTCAAAACAGATAACGACCCCGACCTTTGCAATGCCGAGGTCTATCAGTTCAGGCCTGGGATTTGGATTATAATCCTCGGCGAATAGCGGATTTTCCCCCAGCAAACGGTAGAAAAAAGGCCTTATGGGAAGATATTCCCCGAAAGGGATAAGCCTTTGCTTGTCGTATCTTCCGATCAAATTCCCGTTCTTTGATAACGCCACGACAGAATTGTATATCTTGCCTTTATCCCGGTACGGCGTACCTATGAGGTAGAAAGCATCTCCCCCTGCCGCGAGGCCCCGGATCTTTTTAAGCATCGCGCTTGATTCAAAAAGGTAGGTCGTGACAGCCGTTTCGGGCCAGATCATTATGTCCGGGGTTGAAGATAAAGCCTTCCTGCTCATTATTTCGTGAGCATTCACTATTTGATGCGCGTAATTGTAATCAAGCTTCACGTCCTGGGATATGTTCGCCTGGATCACGGCCAGGTTGACAGGCTTGCCCAGCTCTTTGAACGCGTTGATCCTGTAACTTCCGAAACCGAGCACAAAAGTCAATATCAGGATAGCAAGGCCAAGGGCGGCCGTTCTCTTTTCAAGGAAAACTCCCGCCACGGCTTCATTGAACAGGACTATAATAAAAGAGATCCCGTACACCCCCAGGACGCTCGCGATCTGAAGGACCATTAGGAAATCCGCCTGTGAATACCCGAGCCCGCCGCCGGTCACCCCGTACGGCCCGAGCGACCTTATCCACTCTATGGCCGTCCAGGTAAGCGGGACAAGTATTATGTCCATGTTAGGGAATTTTCCCGAAAGATACTTTGATATTCCGGCGAATGCGGCTACATACAGGCCTTCGGCGGCCGCCAAAACCGCCCAGGCAAGATACGCCCACGGACCGGCCCATTTGGACAGGATGCACACCCAGGAAAGGATCCCGCCGAAATAGATTGCGCCGCATACCGCTCCGCAAAAGGCCGCTTCCAATATGGATCTTGATCTCTTTAATGAGACAAGAAGAGGCACGAGCGCCACATATGCGAAAAGATAAAGGTCCGCCTTGGGAAATACCAAGATAAGAAGCAGGCCGGAAAAAACTGCTAATATGAATTCGGTCATTGCACCAAGATCCTCCAGTTAAGTATGTCAACGCTTTCCGGTATCCCGGGTGTTGCCTCATCGCTCCCTGTCGCGGTCGTATCCGTTATCGTGAACACATAGGAAGTGGACGGAGAACTGTTCAAGGGCGACAAATTATCTTTGACCAATTTCGATGTTTTGTCAACCGAAACAATGTCAAAATTGAGCCGCTCTGTCAGCGTCCCCAGCCTTGCCGTGTCAAAAGTGATCGATATTTGATCGGACTCTGCTCCGCTCCAGGTTGCGATTACCTCTTTTGTCGGGACCGCTTCTGAAGTGAACGGCCCCTTCACGAATGAAAAAGAATTCCCGTCCAGGACCACGTAACTCTTCCATGTCGGATAATACTGTCCGTAGTAATCGACTTCGGGCTGCGCAGGGGTCTCTCCCGGTTCAACGAACTGTACAGGCATGAAAGGTAATAGCGGCGCGGAGTTATTATTAAAAATAATGTAATATTTATTGGCCGTCGTGTCGATATTGGCCTTATAATTGATCTCCATAGTTATATGCTTTCCGGCAGTGAACACGGGTGTCACCACCTTGGCACAGCCAGAAAGCATGGCTGCAATAACCAATGACCAAATTCCAATGACCAAATAATTGCCAATATTCAATGCCCAATGACCATTTTTCGAATTTGGTATTTGTTTATTGTTTGGCACTTGGTTGTTGGTTATTTGGGTTTTCATCAGTATCTCCTGGGTGACTCCTGCTCGAAATGCATGTTGTTCATGAAACTGTTGAAATAATTCCCGTTGTCGCTCGAGACGTATGAAAGCGGGAACTGCGGGAAAGCCTTTAGCGTCATCCCGAACCTGTATTCCTTAAGGTAATCATTGTACGTGAATACTGCCTCCCAGCAATGCAGGTCCTTAACTATGGCCAGGTCCCTGAGCATGTACCTGTCCATGAAGATATCATACGAATTTCCCATCTTGAAATGCCATCTTTCCTGCCAGGTCTCGCCTATTTCCAGATCAACAAGGCTGTTTGCGGAAAGAAGTCTCCCTGTGTTCAGGTCATAAACAATGCTGGCGGTGTTCGTGAATTTCGGAAAAGGCCTTACAGTGACGGAGTTCACCATGTCCCTGAACCTCTGGTTCTCTATGCTCCAGCCCGTAGTGGTCCTGTAAGTGAATTTCTCGTCCGGCGTTATCAGGAGGTTCGTCACGACATCATTGTAAGTGCTGTTCATATAGTTATAGCCGGCGGATATGTCCCACGATACCTTGTTAAGGTAATAAAGGGTTATCTTGTCGCTGATATATTCATATTGGCTCCCCAAACTTTCGAAAAAGAACGGCGTGTTGCCGTCGACCTTTGCCTTTCCCCAGTCCGTGTTGTTCCTGAAAAATCCTCCCAGGTTCGTTTCCATGTTAAGTGATTCCTTGAGCTGATATCTCTGGTCGCCGGTTTCGTAAGAATATTGATCAAGCCCCAGTCCCGACCTCAGCGTTGTGCCCAGTCCCAGATTATCGGTCCTGGAAAGCCCCGCTCCCACCGAATACCTGTTAGTTGTCATGTGCCTCATCCTTAAGAACGTCGGGACATATTTTGCTTCGTGGTAGCGCGCCGCCCCCATGGTGAGGTTCAAATTGGCGTATCTAAGGTCGATCGGATTGAAAGCGATCTCCATTTCCGGAAGCCTTTCCAGATATTCGTAATTATCGTCGCCCCGGTACCGCTTCTCGTCCGGGTCCACATACCAGCTCTCCGTGAGCCTTAAAGAATAAAAGGCCCCCCTGTATGTCAGGTCGATCCTCGGTTCGAGCTTCTCGTCGGCAACGACACCCTCGTCCGTCGCATAGCTTGAATAATTCACGTTCAGGGAGAATTTGGCATCATCCGTAAAAAGCGACTGCTCGTGGAAGAATCTCTCGTGGATGTTCTTCCACTTCGGGCCCTTAAGGCTCTGGCTCTCATCCCAGGAAAAGCCCGTATTATAACTACCTATGCGGTTATTTATGTTGAATGCCTGGGTATCATTGAATGTGTACTTATTGTCCGAGTCGCTGTAATTGTAGTTGAGCTTGTGCGCTCCGTCGTCGAAGCCGTAGCTCACTGCCGAATTCGTGTCATATTTCCTTCCCGACGGCACCTGGTATATGAAAGATGAATCATGCGAAAGCGTAAGCTTGGAATACTTATCAAGATCTATCGTATGGTTAAGCTTGAAAACGTAATCGTTAAGCTTGGTATCCTTCTCATCGATCTTATAATAATAAATGCTCCCGGAATTCTTATCGTTCAATATATAATCGTGCAGAATGCCGTACCCGGGCCCTTTTATCTCTGTCGTGTCAAAATAAAGCATGCCGTTAGCGCTGTTGTTAATGAAATAGTCAAAGGAGGTCTTGAGGAATTTGCCTTCAACCTCGTTCTGCCCGTAAACAAAGCTGTAGGGGGTCCTTTTCTTTTTCAAATTATACACATAATAAGGCGTCATAAAAGGCGTCAGCACATTCCCCGCATACATCACGACCCAGTACCCGACAAGCTTGTCGTCCGGATAATAATCGAACCAGCGGGCGTTTATGTGGTAATGGGGCTCGTCGTAATCGCAAGTCGTAAGCGATCCGTATTGGCCCATCTTCAAGTCCGGAAGGTCGGTGAGTTGCTTTGCGGCAACATAAAGGTTGGTCTTTACATCCGTTGGATAGAACACGGTCTTTAGGTTCATGACGACCGCCACTTCTTCCGAAATGTCATATGTGAGGTCGGTAGACCTGATATCGTATTCCGGTCGCTTTATCTTTACGCGCCCTTCGGCGGTCGCGATGTTCGCGTTGGTATCTATCCTCGCGGAATCGGATTCGATAGTGATGCTTTCAAAGAATATCTCTACGCTTCCCGAGGCCGTTATTATCCCGGTTTCCTGGTCGTATCTCAGGTTGTCGGCTTTCACCTTCACGGGAACCTCTTCGCAGAGAACAAGGCCGGAAAGAAAGACCAGGAAACAAAATCCGATGGCGAAGGTTCTTGCCACAGCTCAGCTTTTTACTGTCTTATACGCCAGGCGGCGCTGCGCGATCGTGGAGAGAGGATCGTTCATCTTGACCTTTTCCCATAGGGAGATCGCGTTCTGCGCAGACCCCTTTGAATACATTATGTCCCCGAGATTTATGTAAGCCGCGTAGATGCTGGGGTCGCGTTCAATGGCCTTATTGAACTCCGTTATGGCCGATTCAGTATCTTTTTTTATGTAATGAAAGACCCCCATGTTGTTATGGATAACGGCACTTCCCGGATCTATGGAAAGCGCCAGGTTAAGCCGCGTTTCAGCCTGTTCAAGGTGCTTATCCTTTATCAACATGACGGCAAGGTTGTTCAGTGCGGCGCAGAATTTGGGGTCGAGCTGCACAGCAAGGCTGAATTCTTCCATTGCCCCCTTGAAGCGGCCCTTTATGAAATGCTCAAACCCGGCATTGTTGTGCTCCTGCCCGAATGATATGTTCAAAAGGTCGCCAGCATCTTCCCCGTGCCGAAGATCGGCCCCCCAGATACCGATAAGCCCGCTCTCGTTAAACTGTTCTATCACTGCCGCTATCAACTTGTTCCTTTGCGATTCCGGATTTATGCCGGCAAGGTTCCTTGTCCTGGCTTGAAGTCCCGCAAATTCCACGTCCTCGGCCAGGACCATTTCATATTCAGCCAGGGCGCCCGAAACATTGCCCATTACTTCATAGGAAGAACCTAGGTTGAACCTGACGGTCTTGGCAATGTCGCCCAGCTCCTTGGGGACAACTTCAAGCGCGCGCTCGAACTGTGCCGCCGCGAGGTCGAACCTGCCAAGTTCCATGAAAGTAAGCCCCAGAAGGTTATATGCGAAAGGAGCCCTTGCTGTGTCTTTAACGGCGACCTGAAGTTCCTTAACGCCCTTGTCGAGATCCTTTACCATTAGATATATCTTTGCAATGTCCAGGTGAGTTCCAAGCCTCCACGGGTCCTCATCTATGCGCTTCTTTATGTGCTCTATCTCCTCTTTTAGCAGCGCAAAGCTGGCTTCCTCATACTTTTTGTGAAGCGGGATATTGTAGGGTTCGATGCTCATTGCTGAAATGAACGACCCCTGGGCCTTCAGGGGATTGTTTGTCTTCATGAAAGCTTCTCCCATTATCTGATGGGCGGGGGCATAGTTCTTGTCCAGATATATCATGAACTCCGCCTCCTCTATGGCGGCGCTGCCGTCGCCGGAAAGCATGTATGCCTGCCCGAGGACCTGGTGAACAAGTATGAGATTCTGGTTTTCCTTCGCAATCTTCTGACATTTGTCGATTATGTTCCTTGCGGCGCCGCTGTTCAGCTTCATCACTTCCAGGTATTCAAGCAGCGCGTCCTCGATGCGACCGAGTTTAAGATAGGCGTCCCCGAGCGATTCATGGGCATGCAGCTGTCCCGGAAATTTTGAGAGGACATCATTGAACCCTGCTATCGCTTCATCTATGTATTGGCTGCTGTACCTCATCAATTTCCTGTATTCGTCCACCGCTTCGCTGTAATCCTGCTTCAGGGTCAGCGCCCTTCCAAGCGCCTTAAGCGTGGACGGCTCATCAGGATATTTATCCAGTGATTCCTTGAATTTTGAGATGACCGCGTCAAGGCGGCCTTTGTCCATTGAAACTATCTCTTCAAGCTCTGATACGGCAAGAGCGGGCTTTATTGCCTTCAGGTAAACATCTGCAAGGATTTCCTTGACATGGATATTGCCTGGCTGCTTCCTTTTCAGGTCTTCCAGCTTATATATGACCTCCGGGGCGCAGGATGCGTCGGCATTTAGCATGGAATAAAAACTGTTCGCGGCGTCATCAAGAGCGTTGACCCTTGTTTCAAGCTCGCCCAGTATCCTCAAATAATTCTTGTTCTTTTTGTCCATCGCCACAAGTCCCTTGTAAAGGGAAATGGCGTCATTTATCCGGTCCTTTTCTATGTATGCGCCTGCGAGCATTTCCGTCAGGCCGGTATCCTTGACGCCTGACCTGAAAGCGGCTTCTATCACCGAGATCGCGCTGTCGATGTCGTTCTGCTTAAGATAGAGCTTTCCCAGTATGTTGTATACATCCGCCCTATCCGGCGCTATGTCCAGTATCTCCTCAAGTTCGCTTATCGCGCCTTCGACCTCGTCAAGGTACAGATGGAGGTCTGCGAGGGAAAGCCTGGCATTTACGTTATCCGGATCATCGTCCAGAATGCTTTCATAGAAAAGCGCTACCATCGAGGCGAGCCTCGGATTATAAAGGAGCGCCAGCCTGAATTTGATCCGGGCCCCCTTGAAATCTCCCTTTAAGAGATGGTCCTGTCCGAGGCGCATGAGGTCCTGCGGGTTCGTGCCGTGCCTTTTTACTTCATTTTTCAGTTTTTCAACGTTTGTTCTCATTAGATCCAAATATTATCCTTTATTATCAGTATTGCTCCCAGGAGACCGAAAAGAACGTTCGGCAGCCAGGCCGCGACAAAAGGATTGATCAAGCCGCCGTGGCCGAACGCCCTGGACACCGAAGCGAACACATAGAAAGTGAATATGAGCGCGACGCAGAAAACAACGCCGAAGGCCCTGCCAGACCTTAACGCCGGCAGGCTGAAAGGTATGCCGAGCAAGGCAAAAACAAGGCAGGTAACGGGAACGGATACTTTCATGTAAAGGTCGGTCAGAAGGACCTTTGCATCCACTCCTCCCTTTTTCAGCATGGATACCAGGCTTGAAAGCTCCCTGCTGTTCATTTCGTAGGTCGTTTTCTGGTCGGTAAAATTCGTTATGTTCTCGTTGACCAGTACCTGCATTTCCGAGAAATTCGCCTCATAATCCAGTTTTCCCGTCGCGTCCTCGTACCTGTGTATCACGCCGTCGGACAGCGTCCAGTTCTTGCCGTCGTACTTCGCGGATTTCGCAAGTATCACGCGCGGGAACCTCCCCTGCCCTATCTCGTAGATCATCAGGTCTTCCAGCGAATTTGTTTTTTGATTTACCTTTCTTACATAAAAATACCTGTTGCTTGAATCGCGGAAAAAAACGTTTTCCTTTATTTCCGGCAGCGGCTGGCGGAGTATCATCTGTCTTATTATGTTCTCCGCCTTGTGGTTCGACCACGGAACGAAGAATTCGTTGGTGAAATACGACATAAAGCTCACGATGACCGATATCAATATGACCGGAACGCTTATCCTGAACAGGTTTATACCGCTGGTCCTAAGCGCGATCATCTCGTTCTCCTTGGACATCCTGGAAAAGACCATGGATATGGCAAATACCGTTGCTACGGGAAAGGTCAATACCATGATGGCAGGCAGTTTTAATATGAGCAGGCTCAATATGACCAGGAGCGGAACCCCTTTGTTTATTATAAGGTTCACATAAGTGAAAAGGAGGTCCGTTATCATGATCAAAATGAACCCGATGATGCCCAGGAAAAAAGGCGGCATCAGTTCAAAGAAAATATATCTGTCCAGGGTCTTTAGCACTCTTCTTGACGTCTCCTAGTTTCTTTTCTTTTTGCTTTCTCCATGTCATGCCTTCTTGTTTCGCTCGGCTTCTCGTAATGCTCCCTTCGCTTCAACTCGTCGAGAACGCCCTCTTTCCTCATCTTCATCTTGAACTTACGGAGCGCCTTATCTATGGATTCATCTTTCCTTACCTCAACTTTTGCCATTTTAATTACCTCCTTTCGTCATCCCGGGGGCCATTTAAGCGATCTTACAGAAAATGCAGCTCATTTTTCGACCTCGCTCCCATACTCGAGACAGCACATAAGCCTTCCGCATATCCCGGATGTCTTTGTCGGGCTTATGGATATTCCCTTTTCCTTAAGCGTCTTCACCGCGACGTGGCGCGGCTTGTCCAGCCAGGCAACGCAGCATAGCGGCCTGCCGCAGGGGCCGAGCCCCCCTATGATCTTCGCCTCGTCCCTCGGGCTGACAAGGTGCATGTCCACTTTAGCGTTAAGGGTGGACGCCAGCTCCTTTGCCAGCTCCCTGGTGTTCAACCCTTTTTTATGCGTTGTAACCCTGTAGTAAAAATGCACCTTCTTGTCATCGAAAAGATATTCTATATTGATGATCTTGATCGGGATCTCGTGTTCCCGCACTTTCTGCATACCGATCCTCATCGCGCTTTCTTCCTTTTCATCGAGCGCCTCAATACGCATGAGGTCATCCGCACCAGCGTACCGGATGACCTTTCTCAGCCTTACCTCGCGGGTCAGGTTCTTCGGGAATCCCCTTTCAAATGAAACTATCTGGCCCGCCTCAATGCCGCGGTCGGTCTCGACAATGACCTTTGCCCCGAGTTTTATCGCTTCTTCCCTGTAACCCGCGATAGGGCATATCTGGCCGAACTTCCTTAATTTGATGGCTAAATTCTTAATCTTTTGCTGCCCCCTTAAGCGACAGGAACATCGTGTCCAGGGCCAGCCGTTTATTGGCCTTCCTTTCGATGCCCCTCAAAGCGTTGAATATGTCCCTCACCGCCATAAATTTCTTCGCGGAATTCATGTCGACCTTCCGCCTGTATTCATAAAGTACGGAATTTAATTTTTCATCCAGGCCCTGATCGTAGCTTAACTCCTCGGAAACAGCCAGGATCTGGGGTATGCTCATGTCTTCTATGTTCAATATCTTATCCGTTAGGTCCTGCACGTTTTCATCGGACGCTGCCTCTTCATTATAGAACGCCAGCTTCTGGCAGCGGGACACAATGGTCCTTAATATCTTGCTTTCTCTTACAGTGGTAAGAATGAACAAAACATTGTCCACGGGCTCCTCAAGTGTCTTCAAGAAACTGTTGGATGCTTCTTCGGTCATCAGGTCCGCGCCATTAATGACGATGACCTTCCATTTTGAAAGTGACGATCCGAATTTGACGAAACCAGTGACCTGCCGTATTTCATCGATCTTTATGCTTTTTCCGCCGGGTTGAAGGATGAGCAGGTCGGGATGGCAGTTCCTCGATATCTTTGAGCAGCTTTCGCACAGTTCGCCGCCGTCAGGGCTGCAGGGTATTTTCGCCTTGGATGTGCAGTTCAGGACCTTGGCAAAAAATACCGCCTCATCGAGTAAAGCTTTAGTGTCAGCGCCGACGAACAGATAAGCATTGGGTATCCTCCCGCTCGCCGCGGCGCCCAAAAGGACCTTCTTTGATATATCCTCCAAATTTCACCACCGTCATTATATTATACCAAAATGCGGAGCATTTTCCTTAAAATATCTTCCTGCTTACATTATATACATCGGAAACCGACCGTACCATTTTGATCACCTGCGAAAGATGAGCGACATCCCGTACGTCCACTATCAGCTTCAGTACGGCCATGCTGCCCCGCTTTGTCTTGACGTTCGCCGCGCTGACATTTGTCTTTGTCTCCGCGATCTTTTCCAGGATATCGTGAAGCACACCTACCCTGTCGAACGCCTCAACCTCTATCTCCACCGGGAACAACTGTTCCGGACCCGGGATCCATTCCACCTTGACCAGTTTTCCCTTGGTCTCCTCGGTTTGCGCAAGGTTCGGGCAATCGCTCTTATGAACGGTAACTCCTTTTCCTTTCGTCACGAACCCGGTTATTTCCTCCCCCGGAATGGGCCTGCAGCATTTTGAGAACCTGATAAGGACATTGCTTGTTCCGCTTACCTGGACGCCTATATGTTTTTTGCCCTTTTTTTTCGCGGTGAGCATGGGCTTGATCAGCTCTTCTTCGATGGGGACGACCCCGTGGTGCTTTTCCCAGGTGCCCCTAACTTTCTTCGCGACAACGAATGGCGACAGCTCTCCGTAGCCGATCTGCACCAGCATGTCGCCTATTTCGGGTACGTTAAATTCCTTGAGCAGCGGAAGTAAGACCTCATCAATGAGGACCTGCGACGGCTCAAGCATCAATTTCTTCAGCTCCTCATTGAGGGATGTTCTGCCCCTGGCAATGTTCTCTTCCCTCTTCTGCTTCTTGAAAAGCGATTTTATCTTCGTCCTGGCCGCCGATGTTTTTACAAAATTGAGCCAGCCCATGCTCGGATTGTCCGCTTTGCCGGTGATTATCTCGACTATATCGCCGTTCTTGAGCTTATAATCCAGAGGCACGATCTTCCCGTTAACTTTCGCTCCCGTGCATCTGTGCCCGACCTCTGTATGTACGGTATAAGCAAAATCAACGGGCGTGGATGAGACAGGAAGAGCCTGCACCGAACCCTTTGGTGTAAAAACGAATACTTCATCGGTAAAAAGGTCTATCTTGAGGTTCTCCATAAAATCCTTCGCGTTCGAAAGGTCTTTCTGCCAGTCGAGTATGGACCTCAGCCATTCCATTTTCTGGTCAAGTATGCTTGGCTTTCCGCCTTCTTTATATCTCCAGTGCGCGGCAACGCCGTACTCCGCGACCTTGTGCATTTCTTTTGTCCTTATCTGGACCTCCACGGGATCCCCGCCCTCTCCAATGACCGTCGTATGCAGCGACTGGTATCCGTTCAGCTTTGGCATCGCGATATAATCCGTGAACCTTCCGGGTATCGGGCGCCACGCGGAATGCACCAGCCCAAGCACCGAGTAGCATTCCTTTATGGTATCAACGATTATCCTGACCGCAAGAAGGTCATAAAGATCCTCAAATTCGAGGTTCTGCTCCACCATTTTCCTGTATATGCTGTAAAAATGCTTCGGCCTTCCGTATATGTCCGCGGTTATGCTGACCTTTGAAAGTATATCCTTAACTTTCAATATGAACTCTTCTATCCTTGCTTCTCTCTCCACCCTTCTCTGCGCGACCTTGGACCTTATCTCTTCGTACTTATCCGGCTCAAGATACCTGAATGAAAGGTCTTCCAGCTCCCACTTTATGCGCCATACCCCGATGCGGTGCGCAAGAGGGGCAAATATCTCCCTTGTCTCGATCGCAGTCTCTATCTGCTTGTCCTTCGGGATGTACTGGAGCGTCTGCATATTATGAAGCTTGTCGGCGAGCTTTATGACGATGACCCTTATGTCCTCGCCCATGGCGAGCAGCATTTTCCTGAAATTCTCCGCCTGCCGCACTTCCCTTGACTCAAAAACTATCTGGCCGAGCTTTGTCACGCCCTCCACGAGGTAAGCTATCTCTTCCCCGAACCTTTGCGCTATGGCGCTCTTGTCCACTTTGCTGTCCTCAATGACATCGTGCAGGAGCGCCGCGGCTATAGTCACCGGGTCCTGCTCGATATCCGCCAGAACTTCCGCCACGGCAACAGGATGCGTAATATACGGGTCGCCTGAAAGCCGGGACTGGCCTTCATGAAGCTTTTTCGCGTATTCAAAAGCCGTTTCGATCAAAGAAATATCTGCCTGAGGATTATACGCCCTCACTTTAGATATTAATTTTGAACAATCTACCACGAGATCATCTCCCGAAACCTCGACTGCCGCCTCTCGGCCTGCCCATTACTCCTATGCTCGGCGGTATCGCGGTCCTTCTTTCGTAACGCTCCGGCCGTTTCTGTTTTTCAACCGTGGTTGAAGGTCTGTTGATCGCAAATATCTTGCATGAATCTTCAAGGCATGTCGTGTACTGCAATGCTTCAATAAGCCCGCCTCCCACGGCAAAGCTGCCGTATTCCTTCACCAGGGAAACGACATATCCCGATTTAAATACAGGCGGCAGGAACTTGATCAGCTCTTCCGAGGCCGCTTTTGCCCTTACAACGGGAATTGAACGAATGACCGTCTGACCTTTTATGTCGGGAGGGATTATCTTGTTCTCCGTGCTTATGGAAAGAGCTATCCCGTAAGGCGGGTGCGCCTGAACTACCGCGTTGAACTTTGTCTCCCTGTATATTGCCCTGTGGACCTGAAGTTCCTTTGCCGCCGCATCTTCTTTGACGCCGTCGCCTTCCAGCGGGACTTCCACAATGTCCTCTTCCTTCAAGTGGCCCAGCATGGCATTTTTCTTCGTTATGAATATCCTATCCCCTTTTCTCACGCTCAGGCTCCCGCTCATCGAATCCACCAGCCCCAGCGCATAAAGGTCCTTCCCGACCAGACTGAATTCATCAAAATTATCCATTTTTCAAATCCACCCTCTCTTTTTTATTTCTTCAAATATTACAGATGCCGCCTCCTTCGGCCCCATCTTTTCGGATTCTATCTCTATCTCAACGTTCACGTTCTCCTCGAATGGCACGTCTATCCCCACGACCTGCCCCAGCCCTTCGAATATTTTTCCGGCACTCTTCCTCTCCAGCGCTTTCCTGTAAAGGTCCGCGAGCACAAGCCCCTCTCCTCTTTTGCTTTCCCTTTCAATGCAGACATCCAGGGGGCATTTTATGTTCACTTCGATGAAATTCTTGATCTTTGACCTTGCCTCGCTGCGCCATTTCAATTTGTGGGCGGTGGCGTCGAAAACCACGTTCTTGCCCTCAGCGATGCAGGAAGTGCCCTCGTCTATGAACTTTGAATAGACAAGCTCTCTTTCTTCGTCGGTGAACTTCGGCTCTTTGATGAATTTTTTCCGCATTTCGTCAAGCCGCAGGTATTCGGCATTCCTGATGACCTTCACCAATCCCTTGGCAATAGTGCTCTTGCCGCTTCCAGGAAGCCCGGTTATCCACACAGCGAAGGCCATAGTATTACCTCAGGTATCTATTGATCTTTTTGGGATCGAAAGCTTTTGCGCACAGGACGTTCTCCACGAACTTCATCATTTTTCTGCGGACATTATCGCTCTGCAGGCTGTAAAACACCGGGTGCGCCACGACCACGCCCCTGAACGCGAAATAAATCCCGGCAGTCTTCATTATGTGCCTGTCCTTTGTCTTCCTGAAATAATTGTTCCAGTATGCGTTGAACAGCTTTGCGAATGGCCCGTCAAATTTTCCCGTCTGCATGACGGCGAACCATATATAATTTATCGCCATTGTCGTCACGTCATCCGCGGGATCCCCGTACGCTTCCCTTGAAGCGTCAAGCAGCGTTAACTTCTTCCCGTCAAAAAGGACATTCCCCGGATGAAAATCCCCGTGCATCCTGCAGGGGGTAAAAGGAACATCCTTAATGCCCTCCCTGAACTTCGCCGCCTTGCATATTATACTGGTCATCCTGTCCTTGGTAATAAAACTGAAATTATCCGGATAAGTATCCACGACCCCTATCATCATTTCCCCGTGCCCGAGGGCGTCGCGGCTGTGCCTTCTTCTTACAGAGCGCATCTCGTCCTTTGAGCCCTTGAACTTTTTGCCGTGGATCCTTACAAGCTGATCCGATAATATGATCGCTTTTCTTATGTCCCCTTCCGCCAATTTGCCCGTTCCCATTATCCTCTGGAAATCCTGCGAATAAGATATGCCTTTTGCGACCTCGACGATCTGGAAATATTCCTTTATGTCGCCTAAAGATACGAGGCCGCCGCTTTTCGTATATCCGGATACATCGAATGATTCAATGTGGTTCGGTATCACGCGGGCCAGCTCGTGCTGGAGGACAAATACTTTCGCCCTGTCGGAAAGCCAGTCATGGGAAAAATTAGCCGGCATCAGCGTCCTGATGACGATCTCTTTTATTTTTCCGCCGGAGGCGGATCCGCCTTTGGCGGAGAATTTGACCTTATACCCGGTCCCATGCCATCCCGACCCGAGCTTTTCATACTTCGTTATCTTAACGGGTCGGCCTTCCTTTGCCTCAAGGTATTTCTGCACCACGGACCTGGGTATCTTGATTTGTGCGACTGTCATTTTAACTGTCCTCTCTTTTTTCAATAACAGATGATATCAGAATAATAGGAACCTGAGAATAAAGTCCCTGCCTTGCCGGCAGGCAGGTCGGTTCCGGTCTTACCGATGTGGAATTAATTCCACATCGGTACCCTTTCTGGAACCGCGACTTCAGTCGCAGGTTCCAGAGGATTGAAGTCAGATCAAAGATAATATTTTAAGCAAAATCTGCTGGAGCAAGTAAAGAAGAACGATGGCAATGAAAGGCGACGCATCCAGGCCTATCTTTTCGGGAGGCAGCCCCTTCCTTATTATCGACAACAAAGGCTCCGTCATGTCATAAGCCGGCTTGATTATCGGGTGATACCGGTTATGCGGCAGGTACGTCAGGAAAGCCCTTATGATTATCAGGATATATGCTGCGTCAAATGCCAGGTTTATCAGTGTAAGGATTATCAGCCTCATAATGACCTCTCGAATTCCTCGCTTATCTCTTTTGCCCTCGCGGACGCTTTGATAACGGCCTTCTTGAGCGCGCCCTTGAAATTGGCCTCCTCAAGCGCCCTTAGTCCCGCGACCGTTGTTCCCCCCGGAGATGCGACCATGTTCTTCAATTCCTCCGGCGTTTTCTTTGTTTTGATAATGGTTTTTATGGAGCTGAGCGCGGTCTTAAGCGCCAAAGCTGCTGCAATGTCCTTTGGAAGCCCGGCTTCTATCCCTCCGTCCGTAAGGGCGTCTACCACTTCGTAAATGAACGCCGGCCCGCTGCCGGAAAGCCCCGTTACCGCGTTCATTTGCTTTTCTTCAACTCTCATCGTATCCCCTACGGAAGAAAATATCTTTTCCGCCGTCATAAGATCTTTCTCCTGCGCATATTTCCCGCCGCATATTGCAGTAATGCCCTCCCCGATAAGGCACGGATTGTTCGGCATGGCCCTGACAAGCGGGGCTTTTGCCAGGTATTTTTCGAAGCTCTTCAGTGTTATCCCTGCGGCTATCGATATGATGAGCTGGCCCGGGGAAACCTTCCCAGCCAGGTCCGAAAGCACATTGTGCATTGACTGGGGCTTCACCGCCAGGATAATAACATCCGATCTTCTTGCGGCCCCGACATTGTTTTCGGCTATCGCTACGCCGTATTTTTTTGATACCTGCTTTGATCTGGCAGCATCCTTGTCAGATATTATTATGCTGTTCCTTGAAAATGCTTTTGAGGAGATGAGCCCGCGAAGGATGGCTTCGGCCATCCTGCCTGCCCCGATAAAACCTAACTTCATTTTATCCCTATCTTCTGCCGAAAAGAGGTCTTTCTTCGGCCATCACGCTTTCCTCTATGCTATTCCTGTCCTCGACATCCGAAATGATTATATTGTTCGGGGTAAAAAGGAATATGGACTCGCCGATCTTTACCATGTGTCCGTCGATGGCATATGCCGTTCCGCAAACGAAATCTATGAGCCGGATGCCTTCTGTCGTCTCAAGGTGCTTCAGGTTTATTATGACGGGGTTTCCGCTTCTAAGCTGGGTGGAAATGGTCATTGAATCCTCGTAAACTTTCGGCTCATGTATGACTATTTCGTATTCCGAAGAGCCGGAACTCTTTCCTTTCCTGGGGCGCAGCGCCGTTTCAACATTGATCTCCTCCCTTGATATCTCTTCACTGGAGGATTCGTCTTCCTCAAGCCCTATGAATTTTTTTGCTCTTTTTAACAGATTATCTACCATTCAAATCATCTCCTTTACAGACAATTAACAATTAAACAATTTTCAATGAACAATTAAGGAAAAATATTATACGAATAAATACATTAATTGGTCATTGTGTCATTGTCCCGCATCCTTTATATAATTATATAATGTGTTGCGGGATCCCGCCCCTGGCGGTGATTAATTAAGTCATTGCTTATGATGTTCTATCCCCCGCCTGCCGGCGGGCAGGCGAAAATCGCCCTGCCTATCCTCACGAGGTTCGAGCCTTCCTCGATGGCAGTTTCAAAGTCCTGGGACATTCCCATCGATAGATATTTTAACTCAACGGACGGCAAATTCAACCCTTTTATTCGCTTAAAAATGTTTTTAAGCAGCCGGAAGCTTTCCCTGACGGCTTTCTCATCGCCGGTCAAGGGCCCCACGGTCATCAATCCTGTCAATTTGAGGTTCTTGAGGCCTGAAATATGTTCGGCCAGCTGTACAGCTTTTTCAGGCAAAATGCCGAATTTGCTCTCTTCCCCGGAAGTATTGACCTCAATGAAGACTTCGACTATCTTTTGCGCCCTTTGCGATATCTCATCCGCCAATCTCTCGCTGTCAACGGATTGGATGACCGAAAATATCTCGAGCGCCGCCTTGACCTTGTTCGTCTGGAGGTGGCCTATCATGTGCCAGATGACAGGCTGGTCTTTTAGCGCGTCGAATTTCTGTCTTGCTTCCTGAACTCTGTTTTCGCCGATATCGGTCAGGCCCGCTTTTATCGCTTCCAGGATGAGGCCTGCCGGGACATCCTTTGTCGCTGCGACAAGTTTGATCTCGGCGGGGTCTTTTCCTGCGCGCCTGGCCGCTTCCCCGATCCGTTCTTTTACTGATTGAAGATTTTTGGCGATCAACATGTATATTGTTAGTATACTATATTAATATGAAGTAAAACAAACCACAAATTACAATACACAAACCACAAACAACATACAATTTTTCAATTTGCGAACGGCTTATTTGTTCTGATTTTCATTCTTTGTAAATTGTGATTTGTTTGTCCCGCTACCTTATTATTAGAATATAAAATGTGTTGCGGGATCCCGCAAAGCGGGATAATTTGTAATTTGTGATTTGTATATTGTTTATTTTAGTATATGTTATAATTATTTTATGAAAAAGATTTTGATCGCATTACTTCTCCTGGTGATCTTACAGCCGATCTGCCATGCCGCAACAAAGTTCGAATATTACCCCTACAATATAAGGGTAAAAGAACTGTTGAAGGAGCCGACGACTGAATCTGAGCCTGCATTCGTGTTCCCCATTGAAGTATCCCTCACGGGAGTATCAAAGGACAAGAAGTGGTTCAGATTCAAGGTTTTCTATGACCTGGTTTTCCTGGGAAAATATCAGTTCGAAGGCTGGACGCAAGTGGACCCGTGGGAGCCGTTCCTGAACAATACTACGCCTGAAGTAATTAACCTAAAATAGCCGCTAAGACGATTTTCTCTCTTTTAACCATTGTTGTTGAGATTGACTGCATGTGTCGATCATTACTATGTTTTTGATTGATTTTTACGCTCACAAGTTTGGCATGAAAATTGCTCCCTACAATGACAAATGACAAAAGAACGCGGGGCGTTAATTTGTCATTGGGATTTTGCCGTGCCTGCCGGCAGGCAGGGATTTTATTTGGATTTTGACATTTGGATTTTGGATTTGATCTTCTATCAAACCTATACCTTAAACCCATTCCCTGTGTCGCCTAGATCGCTTTTATTTCTTCCCTGATGTTCTCTATCGCCTGTTTTGAGGCCTTGATGATCTTCATCATCTCTTTGACCTGTGAGCTGCCGGCAACATCCGTTTCCGACTTTTCGATGAGCTCGTAGACCTTTTTTCCCAGTTCTCCCATTGCCTTGTTTATCTTGTTCTCTTCCATGACTATCTTGACCTTAAGCGACGCCGCGCGGGCGCCTTTCTGCGTTTTGTCGGCCGCCGCGGAAAAGGTCTTCTTGGCCGATTCTCCAAGTTCCGAAAGCTTTCCTTTTACATCATCCCAATTTACCATATGACACCTCCTGAACTGCGCCATTATACCAGAGTATCCGCCTTTTATAAAGAGGATGAGAACTACAGCATGGAGCCTTCGTAGCCGATAAAGGCCTTGTAATTGTCCACATCTTCTCCGAGCAATCCGGAGCGGTAAATTATTTCCGCCAGGTCTTCAAGAGTTGCCGGCTCTTCGGGCAGCTTCCCCGCCAGGTATGCCAAAGTGGTCGCCTCGCCCATGCCCGTCGCCTTCCCCATTATCCGCGCAAGTTCGGCCCTTGTGACGACATTATCCGGCTTGAACATGCCGTCGCTGTAATCGCTCATTATTCCCGCGTACTTGACCGCCCTTATGAATTTTGCCGCCCAGTACACTGCGTCAATGTCCTTTGATATCCTCTCCTGCAACGGGCTTATATTAAGCTTTTTGGCCTTCGTTATTATCAGCGCCAATATTTCCCTTGTCAGCTTTTTGTTCGTGTTGTATTCTTTTCCGAGATATCTGTACAGCTCGGTGTAAATGACCTTATGCTCGAAATATTTCCCTTTGGCCTCTTCAAGCGACATGTTGACGGGAACATAGAACCTTACGATCCTGGTCATTATCTCCGCTTCTGCTCTGCTTGTATCCCTTACCCTTACAAGTATCTCATTCTTCCCGATATAAAGCGGCGCGCTTACCGCAAAGGCCCTGTCGCTCCTTAATCCGACTTTTTTCGCGCCGATCCAAAGGTCGGTTATGTCAAAATCCACGTTGCCGCTATAGACCTGCTGGGCATCATGGGTGTAAAGGTTGCCGCTCGGCGTGAACGATATCTTCTTGTCCACGGTCTTAAGGGTAACTGCGGCCGCCTCAACGGAGGGAACGGCCACAGGTGCGGCACCCTTCTCAGCAGCCGGTTGGACAGCCTCCTTTTTCGGCGGCTCTTCTTTTTTGGGCGGAGCTTCCTGGAAAT
>Ga0315284_10004370_pt1 | contig 20068 bp, 24 predicted proteins | sample YL17G09_16_MG_FD_203696 | JGI IMG/M metagenome (GOLD analysis project Ga0315284, IMG submission 203696) | Sediment microbial communities from Yellowstone Lake, YNP, Wyoming, USA - YL17G09_16 | ecosystem: Environmental > Aquatic > Freshwater > Lake > Sediment | place: USA: Wyoming | collected...
AGGCGGCAGGGGCAAAATCGCCGCAGGCGTAGCTGAATACTACGTCGAGGACGATTTTGACCCGACAACACCGGCATCGGGCTTTGCAGCCGACCGCAATAGATAGGGTTATTCGGATAGGCTCTTAACCCCTCGAAAGAATCGCACCTCTTTATATCTTTAACCACCAAGTCCAGACACGTCAGGATAAGGTGGATGATGGGTGTAAAATGGAGGGCCACAACCCGGATTCCTCTCGACCTCTCTCGATACGTCGGGGTCGGTCGCTGCCACGCATTGAAGCCGACTTTTCAACAGAGCTCTCCCCCTTTAAGAAAACTATTTCAGCTGACATTTTGTTCCAGCCATTATTTGACGATGGTTTCCCCATTTTAATTATATTGGACATAAAAAGTATATTACCGATGCAATTATAAAAAAACGGGCCTTGCCGAAAAAACCAGCAAAGCCCGTTAAAGTTCAATCCGTGTTGTATTAACCTTTTAACCTTTACGTCTGATTAAAGACAAACCGCCAAGTCCAAGCAGGAGCATTGTCGCCGGTTCCGGAGTATAGAGGAACTCACCTGTGGTCAGCGCACTATTCGAAATACGTACCTCATCAATGTACCCATAGATACGGTCCGTATGCCAGCCATTCCACAATCCTCTGCCAACCGACCATGTTCCCGATGTCCAATCGCCGCCGCTTGTGGTACCCAAGCTCAGCGCCGTGTCGGTGCTGGTGCCATCCATATCAAGCCGACCTACTAAGGCCGTACCTACATACAGCGACAAATACCTCCCATCGCTCTTAGCGGCAACATTATACCACTCACCGAGCGCTATCAGGTTCGCAGCGCTTTCCACCGTGTGGGCGATTCCACCCTTATCTACATACTGAATGGCCATTTGGTTATTCGGTCGAATAGAAAGGTACATGGAAGCCAAGGCGGCATCCGCAGTACAGACATTCGTCGCATCGCGGCCAACAACGGTGTGGTACCAACCTGCTGAAGTCAACTTGAACGAGGCTTCAACTGTCCATTTCGCCGGAGTAATCGTTTCGGCATTGATGCCAGTTGGATTGCTCACGGATGACTTCGTGAACGCAGCGGGATAGTCCCAGTTGTTCTGGATGCTGACATTGTTGGAAGCGGCTTCATTGGGGACACCCGGATTATCGGCTCGATAATCAAAACCCGCCCAACCATAAGCCCATGTCGTCAGTTTATTACCGTTGCCGGAAGAATCGTTGTCGCCCAAGCTCCCGGTGCTTGACTTTGATCCGGTACCGGTGTGTCCGGGGTTCCCTGTTCAAAATTCCAGTATGCGACGGTGGCGGCTGAGGCAACAGAATAAAGGCATGCTACAACACACAATACAAACAATACATTTCTTTTCATCATTTCCTCTCTCCTTTCAAAACAATTTTCTTTCTTAACGTTCGAACTTCATTTTCGACAAACAAAACGCTATTTCCCACATATAGTAGCACACATCACACTATCTTTTTAATGTTAATAATGTACCCGTCGTCAACGGTTTTGTTAAACTTTCTTTCGTTCCCACGTATTTTCCCACCTTTCCTTGCCTGAAAATCCCAAAACAAGGTGGGGCTTGTACATAAATTGCGTGTAGAAGTTTTTTGGGGAAAAACAAAATTTTCTAATATACCCGGCGAAAAAAACGCCCATCAGAGACTTGATTGTACTATCAATCTTTATGAACTTTCTCAAATGGTTCTAAATCGGCTGAAAGAAAATCTGCAAATCGCTCCTGAAAAATAACCATCCACAACTGCGTCTTGCGAAGACGGAACGCAGGTACAGCTATTTATTCATATCTATCCCTTTTATCGGTTTTTGACGTTGACAACCTGGGCGCAAAGGAATACAATCCAACACGCCGAAAATGCAGGTGTTATTGCGATTTGGGCCTGTTGAATAGCCAAAAATCATAAAAATCGAGGTCTTGAATGAAATCGCTAAATTTAATCCGGTTTTCCAATTTTTGTGCGGGATTTGGAGTCGCGGGGTTTCTGTTAACACTGATCGGCTGTGCAGGGTCCCCTGGAATGACCGCCCAGGAAGTGCACCGCGGACATGTCAATTACCTCAACAGTAATTGGCTGATGCTGCAAAAAGACATCGACGAGTTTTTGATGATTGACCAGCCGAGTCGGTTGACTGATATGGTTTCCCGACCGGCCCAGCCGGTTGAAAATAACATGGCTTCCCCGTAGACTCGAGATTTCTGCCGGACTAAACTGTCGGATTCTTATCGGCAAAACGCTGTTTGTGAATCACTTGCATAAGGGTGGGTGGCATAGACTTTGAATGCGATTATTCAGTATATCGTCCGGATTGGTTTGTATGAACGATTCATCGTCCTGGCGGAACTCCTGCTGATTGGGGTATTTGTCTATATCGTTGTCAGTTTTCTGGAGGGAACACGCGGCGAACGTCTTTTTCGGGGGGTTATTTTTGTCCTCCTGGCCGGTTCCCTGATTCTGAATCTCGTCGTCGAGCAATTTGGAATGGAGCGAATTGCTTATCTGTATAAGGGTTTTTTAATTGCTGTTCTAATCGTCGCCGTCACGGCATTTCAGCCGGAATTGCGCCGGGCATTGATTCGTATCGGCCAGGCAAATCTGTTTTCCCCAAGCTCACCGCAGCAGTTGACCCGATGCGTAGAGGAAATCATCGAAGCCGTCAATCAAATGGCTGCGGAAAGGACCGGCGCGATTATCGCCGTCACGCAGCAGGTTCCGCTCGGAGAATTCGTGGAAACCGGCGTGCGCATCGACGCGAAAGTGACCAGCGAATTACTCAAAACCATCTTCTACGAAGGAACGCCGCTGCACGATATGGCCGTCCTGATTCAGGGCGACCGCATCGTCGCGGCCAGAGTTCAGCTTCCGCTGGCCGAGGCCGACAGCGACATTTATGGTCGGCTCGGCTCCCGACACCGCGCGGCCATCGGTATTTCCACCGCTTCCGACGCATTAGTCATCGTCGTCAGTGAAGAGACCGGCACCCTCTCTTTGGCGATGAACGGACAACTGATTCGAAACATCTCCGAAACGCAGCTGCGAAGACACCTGAATACGGCGCTGGTTAAAACGACTCCTCTGCTGGAACGGCTGGGACACGGGAAACAAAACGAAGAGGAATCCATCAATCCGGATGAACAAACGCCTCCAACGGCATAAAGCTCTATGCGAGACCGAATCAAAAAATTTCTTGCGGTGGTATTCTTAACCCTCTTAATCTGGGCCTGGGCGTTTCTGTCTCTTGAAACCAGTCGTACCTGGGTGGCCACCCTGAAAACCGCGCCGGCCGCGGCAGCGGATTTCTGGGTCACCTTCAACAACGGACAGGAACAGATTGATAACCTGCGATTGACCTTTAAAGGGGCGCCGGTCAAAATCTCCGACCTTGTCCAGCGGTACCGCAATGAAAAACCGGAATTCTTTTACGACCCGCGGGAATTCGGACACGATGCCGGAGGCAAATTTAAGCTGGATATGACCGAGTACTTCCGCGACCATGCAAAAATGAAAGAATACGCCCTGACGTTCGAGTCCTGCATCCCGGACAGAATTGACATTGAGGTGGAAAAGCTGGTTTCCAAACCCCTCGTGGTGCAGTGCGTTGACGAAAACGGCGCAGCCATAAAATGCGAATCCATTGAGCCGGCTCAGGTGGAAATCCCCGTCCGTAAAGATTATACTGGACCGGCGTATGTGATGCTTGCCGCCCAGCAAATGGAACGGGCCAGACGGCTGCCGGTCTCGGAAAAACCGTATGTGGAATTCTCGGCGGGCAAGCGAAAATACGCCGAGAAAGCAGTCAAAGTATCCCTGCCGGCGACCGAACCGCTCAAAGAACAGGTTATTCAGCCGATGATTGGATATATCATCAGCCCGATACTGCTGGGTAAGTACAAAGTCGAACTGCTCAACGAAACCGAATTTAAGACGATTCGGACGATTCGCGCCACGGACAAGGCCTTCGATGCGTACAAAAAACAACGGTTTCACATTCTTATTGAGATACGGGACGGTGATGAGACGGCCAGCGAGATTCCGCCGCGGCCGGTGCTGTATAATTTCCCGCCCGAATTTCTCAAGGACGGCCAGATTGAGGCCCCCAGCCCGCCCCAGCAGGCGCAAATCAAACTGACGCCTCTAACCACCCCCGCCTCGCCGTCAGCCACAACGCTCCTGCCGCCAGGATAATGCTACTGTTCCAGCACGCGGTTGCGGTAGAGTTTGGTTTCAAGCGATTTCTGATACGCCGTCCAGCTTCCCTCGGTACTGTCGTTTTCAATCAGCGCCGTCGTCTGATTGATCTTGGCGTCCATATTGTCAATATAGCTGACCATAAACGCCTCGGGCGTGGCGGGCAGTTTCGGCGAACCGAATTCGTATGCCCCGTGGTGGCTGATAATAATATGCAGTAAATTATCCAGCACGGCGGCATCCACCGGTTTCCCCCTGGCAGCCAGTTTGTCCGCGGCCTGCGTGACCATTTGCGCACCCAGAATGATATGGCCCAGCAGTTGTCCGCCGTCGGTATAGGAAATCGCCGCCTTATAAGACAATTCTTCAGTCTTGGCAATGTCGTGCAGGAAAATCGCCGCTCGCACGAGGTCTTTTTGAATCTTGGGATACAGCGGGAAAATCGCCTCGGCCACTTCCAGCATATTGAGCGTATGTTCCAAAAGTCCGCCCAGAAAATTATGGTGCATCTGCATCGCCGCCGGCGCGTTGCAGAACAGAATCATCAGGTCTTTATCGTATAAAAACATCTCAGCCAGAGCCTTCAATTGCGGATGGGTAATCCGCCCCAGAATCTCCTTGAGCCTGGTGTACATTTGCGGCACGTCCTTTTCGGTGCGGGCCATATAATCGGCCAGGTTGATTTTGTCCTGGCTGACGACGAGAACATCATTGACCACAATTTGCAGGGCGTTCTGGTACAGTTCGCTTTTGCCGCGAATCTGGATAAAGCCTTCCGACGGTATCTGCTGATAAATCGACTCGGTCGCCTGCCACATTCGGCTGTTGACTTTGCCCGTCTTATCCGATAGATACATCGCAATATACAAATCCCCCTTGGTTGTGGGCCGAAGTACCGGCTGTGTCACAAGGTAAATATCATTGATGTTCATTCCGGCCTTGATGTCTTTAATAAACAAGTGTGCCATTCGTTTCTCCTTGTAAAATTTCGATTCCGGCAGGGATTATAGCTCAAAATTTGACCCGCGAAAAGCCTAAAACCAAATCCCCTGTTTTTCTCTCTTACCTCTTGTCAAATAAGCATTTAGAAAATACCCGCCCGTCGGTACCAGAAACAAAAATACACAATATTTATACTATATTAAATAAAATTAACTTATATATTGACATTATTAAGGCCTGACCTTATAATATGACAATAATTTGAGCATTGTTTTCAAGAGTTAACAAACAATGTTTTAGAGATTAAAAATTTTGACGGGTCTGAATATGAGCAATCTACCAATCCAATGCCCGGCCTGCAAGGAACAATTGAAGGTCAAACAACTGGCCTGCGAGAATTGCCGGACGCAGGTGGAAGGACTCTATGAATTACCCCTGCTGATGCGTCTGGATACGGAAGAACAGGCCTTCCTGACAGACTTTATCAAGTGCAGCGGCTCATTGAAAGATATGGCCGGGCTGATGAAGCTCAGTTACCCTACCGTCCGTAATCGACTGGATGAAATCATCGACAAAATTAAACAGTTTGAAAAAACCGTCGCCAAAGAAGCAAAGGAGAAAGACAAATGAACGAACAAATAGAACCCCAAAAAACAAATCGCCTCGTGATCTGGCTTTTCAATCCGTTTCAGTATCTCGCCGGCTGGCAGGCTCTCATTGTGGGCATAATTGGAATCGTCGCCGCGGCATTGATCGGTTCCATCGGTAATGTACATTTTGACGGCGTGCTGGATCTGCATATCGGCGCTGAGGCTCCGCTTTGGTTTTTTATTGCCGAGGGCTTTATCGACTGGCTGAGCCTGGCGATAGTTTTATTGATTGCGGGCCTGATATTAAAAGGCATCTCTTTTCGGATTATTGACATTTTTGGTACGCAGGCTCTGTCCCGCTGGCCGATGCTGTTTTCGGCGGCGGTGGGGATGCTGCCGGCCAATCAGCGTGTAACGGAGGCGCTGATGAAAATGATACAGAATCCGAATCAGCCGCCGGTATTGCCAATAGCGGATACGGTCGTATTCGCCGCGGCGATGATTGTTATTCTTGTGATGCTGGTGTGGATGGTTGCGATGATGTACCGCGCGTATGCGGTATCGTGCAATCTGAAGGGGGCAAAAGCGATAATCAGTTTTATCGTGGCTCTCTTGATTGCAGAAGCGGTTTCCAAACTTGCTTTATGGCCGCTGTTTCTATTGGCCAACAAATAAGGAGGAGTTCAACAATGTCGATCCTCTACGAACACACGCAGAAAGGCAACCCCCTGTTTTATTGGGGCATTCCATTTGTAGCTGTTGTTCTTGTTTTAGTGCCTTTTGCAATAATAAAAACAACGGCGGGGAAATCAAATTCCATTGTTATCGGTGCGCTATTGGGAGGTCTGGTATTGTCGCTGCTGATTATTGTACCGGTATTGCTCTGGGCCGGATTATTCTTGAGCCGTCTGACGGTCTGGATTGATTCGGAATTTGTCCGCATCCGATTCGGCTTTGGAACATGGCGAAAAAAATTTCGCTTAAACCAGATTCAATCCGTAACTGCCGTCCGCAACAATTGGTTTATGGGTTGCGGTATCCACTGGATTGGCTCCGGCTGGCTGTATAATATCGCCGGGTATGATGCGGTGGAGTTGACTTTCCAAAACGGCAAAAAAGCCCGCATCGGCACTGATGAGCCGCAGAAACTGGCCTCGGCGATTCAATCGGCACTGAAAAGGTAATTTAAGCAACGAAAAAAATTTATTCCAAAGCCCTATAAAAACAAACTCTTTAAATTCCAAATCTTGTTTTTCAACCAATACCCCACATCTTCTTAAAAATATCTTAACATAAAAACAATATTTTGTTATAATACGCTTTACATCAATAATGGGGGCAGCAAAGTGAAAACGATTCCAAATAAAAACCTGATGTTCATCGCTATCCTGACCGATGGCCGGGGACCGCCGGAAAACTAAAAAAGACCGTTTTTCAATACTCCTCCGCCTGAAACTATCCCAAATTGAACACATTCCAAGCAATCTTCCTCCATATTTCCCTTTAATTCTAAATTTTTCTGTCCCGCCTTTTTGGCCTCTTTTGGGCTTGAAAAAATTGCCCTTTTCTACTACAATCCGCCGTTTCCATTGGGTGCTTTCTGTACGCAGAGCGCCCCCTCGGAAAATTTGAACTCTTAACTATGAGCTATTAGCTGTTGACTTTATGTTTGACGCTTTAACGCAAAAATTCAGTTCGGTCTTTCAGTCGTTATCGGGGCGTGGACGCATTACCGAGTCCAACATCGCCGACGCGATGCGCGAAGTCCGCAAGGCCCTGCTGGAAGCCGACGTCAACTACCATATCGTCAAACAGTTCTGCAACGACGTTCAGGCCGCCGCCATCGGCGCCGAAGTCATCAAAAGTCTTCGGCCTGAGCAGATGATGGTCAAAATTGTCTATGACGAGCTGGTCAAGCTGATGGGGCCGGTGGATACGCGGATTTATTACGTCACGCCGGGGCCGACAATTATTCTGATGGCCGGCCTCCAGGGCGGCGGCAAAACCACCACCGCCGGCAAACTGGCACAATATCTTCTGAGCAAAAATAAAAAGCCCCTGCTGGTTGCCGACGACCTGCAAAGACCTGCCGCGATTGACCAGCTCTGTACGCTGGGCCAGCAGCTGGGCGTGGAAACCTATGCCGAGCGCGATACAAAAGATGCTGTTCGCGTCGCCAGAAACGGCGTCCAGCACGCAAAAACCAAAGGCTGTGACGTCGTCATTCTCGATACCGCGGGCCGACTGCACATCGACGTGGAAATGATGGAGCAAATCAAGGCCGTTGCCGCGGCGGTCAATCCGCATCAGATATATCTCGTCTGCGACGCAATGACAGGCCAGGATGCGGTCAACTCCGCCAAAGCATTCAACGAGACGCTGGAGCTGGACGGCGTAATCCTCACCAAACTCGACGGCGACGCCCGCGGCGGCGCAGCATTGTCCGTCAAGGCCGTCACCGGAAAACCCATCAAATTCATCGGCGTCGGCGAAAAACTCGACAAGCTCGAAGAATTCCATCCCGACCGGATGGCCAGCCGAATCCTCGGTATGGGCGACGTCGTCTCGCTGGTGGAAAAGGCACAGGAACAATTCGACGCCAAGGAAACCCAAAAAATGCAGGCCAAAATGGCCAAGGGCACTTTCGGCTTCGATGATTTCCTCAAACAAATGCAGGCCGTGCGAAAAATGGGCGGGATGAGCAGCCTTCTTAAGCTGATGCCCGGAATGGGCGGCCTGGGTCAGATGGACATCGACGACGGCGAAATCAATAAAATCGAGGGCATCGTCCACTCGATGACCAAACAGGAACGCAAAGACCCGGACATTATTGACTCCTCGCGGCGACGACGCATCGCCCGCGGCTGCGGACGCGACGTACAGGAAGTCGCGTCTCTGATTAAGACGTTCAAACGCAGCCGCGATATGATGAAAGCCCTGTCCGGCGGCGGTCTGGGGGCGATGAGAAGCCTGATGTCCGGCAAAATGGATATCTTCAGCGCGATGTCCAGCGGCGCCAAATTCAAAAGCCCACAGCCGCGACATCGTTCGCCAAGAAAGCGACATTAAGGCGGTAGAAGATGCCGCTGACAATAGAACAGTATCTTGAAAAGATCGGACGGTTCGTGGATGAGCCGTTCGCCAGACAACTGCGAAAGCAGTTTCAGGATAACCGCGGCAGCAGCGAGTTGGCTGTGTTGCAGGCTCCCAGCCGCGATGAATACGAGCAACTGTGTCGGCTGGTGGCGATGATGACGCCACAGGAAAAAGCCAAGGCCGACAAATTGACCGACGAACAGGTCAAAAAACTGGCCGCGGACGCAAAAGTTGATCCGGCTCTGGCGGCGATATTCTTTAATGGATATATTCTGGAACATCGCAAAGAGAAATAAAATAGTTCAGCCTGAAAGGCTGTCCTTAATTTTGATTTTTGATGTTTAATTTTTAATTTTTTTTGTAACGTGCTTGTGCCTGACACAGGGTCTGGCGCAATGATTGATCATATAAGGTAAGAAAGGAAACACTATGTCAGTCAAACTCAGAATGACCCGAATGGGTCGCCGTCACCGGCCGTTCTTCCGCATCAATGCGATCGAAAGCCAAAACCCCCGCGACGGTCGTATCCTCGAAAAACTGGGCCACTACGACCCCATCGAAAAGGACGCGGCCAAACAGCTTGTCCTGAATCTGGACCGAATCAAATTCTGGCTCCAGCAGGGCGCAATTCCCAGCGAAACCGTCGCGCAGATTATCATTAAGCAGGGCATCCCCTGCCCGTGGTATGACCAGTTGCAGGCCCGGCGCAAAAAAGCCCGTGCTGCACTGCGTAAAGCCGGCAAACCCTATAGCAAAGCCGAGAAGATCGCCGTCGGTCATATCAAGGTGGAAAAGAAAGGCCCTCAAGGTTAATAACCCATGCGTATCGATGTGCTGACGCTGTTTCCAGAGATGTTCGAATCGCCGTTAAGCTATTCGATTCTCAAACGGGCGCAGCAGCAGAACGTCGTTCAGATTGTTCTTTCAAATATCAGAGATTTTGCCGCCGACAGCTACCGCAAGGTGGACGACACTCCTTACGGCGGAGGGCCCGGAATGGTGATGATGTGCCAGCCGGTCTTCGATTGTCTGGAACATGTGCAAAGCCGGGACCCGCAGCCGGGAAAAATCATCCTGCTGTGTCCACAGGGAAGACCCTTCGACCAGCAAAAGGCGATAGAGCTGGCCGGTCAAAAACGCCTGATTCTAATCGCCGGACGCTACGAAGGATTCGACGAGCGCATCCGCGAAGGATTAAACGCCGAGGCGATTTCCATCGGCGATTATGTCCTCAGCGGCGGAGAACTGCCGGCGATGGTCGTCATCGACGCGGTAGTGCGGCTGCTGGCTGGCGCACTCGGCGACGAACAGTCGGCCCACGACGAGTCTTTCAGCGATGGCCTGCTGGAATATCCGCACTACACCCGCCCCGAGGATTTCCGCGGGATGAAGGTGCCGCCGATATTGCTCAGCGGCGACCACGCCAAAATCGCTCAATGGCGTCTGCAGCAGCAAATCCAACGCACTGGGCGGCAACGGCCGGAACTGTGGGCAAAATATCTCGAACAAAAAAATAAAGGCAATCTGTAAAAAAACCGTTTAACTCAAAAAGCCCCGAACGTCAGTGAGGGGATAAGAAACATTAGACAGGAGATACATCCGTGAAAGAAAAATTGATGCAGGCAGTGGAATCCAAATGCCTTAAAAAAGAAATCTCGCACTTCGAAATCGGCGATACGGTCGATGTGCATTGCAAAATCCAGGAAGGCGACAAGACCCGTATCCAGATTTTCAGCGGCACCGTCATCGCCCGCAAGGGCAGCGGAATGAACGAGATGTTCACCGTCCGCCGCATGGTCGGCGAAGAAGGCGTGGAAAGAATCTTTCCCATCCATTCGCCCAACATCGACAAGGTCGTACCCGTCCGCAGCGGAAAAGTCCGCCGGGCCAAACTGTTTTATCTGCGCAAACGTACAGGCAAAGGCGTCAAGCTGGCGCAACGGCACAGCGAACATACGACTATCAGATAAACGGAGTCGGCCATGGGCTTCTGGACATGGGGGCGGACAAAACTGCTGCAGGACCCGGGCAGGCTGGGCCGATGGGGCGAAAACCAGGCCCGCCGATTTCTGCAAAGCATCGGCTTTACGGCCATCGCCCGCAACTGGCGGTTTGGTAAAGGCGAGCTGGATTTGGTGATGGCCGACGGAAACGCGATTGTATTCGTCGAGGTCAAGAGCCGGGCCGATGAGGATTTCACGCGGGCGACAACCGCCATCACCGCCGACAAAAAAAGAGTCTTGTTTCGAACCGCAAAACGCTTTCTGAGACAATACAATCTCTCAGACAGGCCTTTGCGGTTCGACGTTGTTACGGTCGTGCTGGGCAAAATCGGAAAACCGCAGATTAAGCATTATCGCAATGCATTCGTGCCGTGAAATCAAAAGCCGTCATTCTGAGCGAAGCGAAGAATCTGTTATTCTTCATCCCGACTATCGTCGGGATTCCGCAATTTTGATATTTGATCTTTAACTTTTGATTTTTTTTATGAACTTAATTGATACCCATTGCCATTTGACGTTTCCGGAACTGGAAAGCCGGATTGACGACGTCCTGACCCGCAGCAAAAGCGCAGGCGTCGCCGCCTGGATTACCATCGGCACCAATCCCGAACACATCCGCAAAGTCCTTGACCTTCTGCCGCAATATGACAATCTCTGGGCGGGCCTCGGCTGCCATCCGCACCACGCCAACGAAATTACCGATGACGACATCGCGTTCCTCGAACAGGCCGTCCAAACCCCCAAAGTCGTCGCCGTCGGCGAAACAGGACTGGATTATCACTACGACAATGCCATACCCGAAAATCAAAAACGCCTGTTTCGTGCGCAATTAGCCATCGCCGCCAAATATAATAAACCCGTCATTATCCACACCCGCCAGGCCTTTGACGATGCGATGGCAATTCTCGATGAGTACAAAGATAAGCTCAAAGGCGTAGTCATCCACTGCTACGGCGGCAGTATAGAACAAACCAAATTAGTTTTAGCCCGTGGTTATTACATTTCTTTCACTGGCACGGTAACATTCAAAAAAAGCGACGCTCTCCGCGAGGTGGCAAAGACCATTCCACTGGACAGACTGATGATTGAGACCGATTGTCCCTTTATTTCCCCCGAACCGGTACGCAGGATTCAACCCAACGAACCCGCCCTCCTCATCCACACAGCAAAATGCTTGGCCGCCCTGCACAATCTTGATTTGGATGCGTTTGCGGAGAAAATATTGAAAACCAGCAAAACATTCTTTATAATTTAAGCTATGGTTGAAGAAGAACAAAAAAGTACACCGCAGCATTTATATCACTATTACAGAGTAACCGAACACACCGAAGCTATTTTCACGAAAAACGAAATTTACTTTGCTTCCCCTTTAAACTATAACGACCCGTTTGACACAAAGATAGCCTATATATTTTATGGGCCTCATCAAAATAAAGCGGAATATTTAGCAAAACTTTGTAAAAGATATTACCCGGGGAAATCAACAAAAGAGATTCGCGAGTTTGCAAATAAACCTTCGATGCACAAGGTATTTGTAAATAGAGCTAGTAGCTCCGCGGACAAAAATCTCAGAGAACATGTAGGAATTTTTTGTCTGAGTGAAATAAATAATAATACCCTTATGTGGTCTCATTATACAGATTCTCATAAGGGATTTTGTTTAGAATTCTCGACAAGAACCTCTTTTTTTCAAAAAACATCAAAAATTATTTACCAAAAGGAACTACCTATATATAACATCCTAAAAGAGCCATTGGGACATGAAAGAATGAAGTTGCTTTTTATAAAAGCAAATGATTGGGCTTATGAAAAGGAATGGAGACTATTGAATTTTGGCATTGGTCCTGGAATTTACAAGTTTCCTTCGGAAGCATTAACTGGCATCATTTTTGGTTGTCGAATTACGCCCGAAAATAAAGAGAAAATAATTAATTGGTGTCGCCAGAGAAATCCGAGGCCGCAATTATACGATGCGGTACCTAAAAAAACCGAATACGGCCTTGATATCGTTCCTTTCGATTATCCCGCTTAATTGCATAATCCGGCATTACAGTTCCCGATAAATTTCTTTTCGATGGCCGATGCGGACGGGATTTTTACATCTTATCATCCGGGAGTAATGATTGCAGTTTTTGGACCAGTTCCGGAATCCGATTTACAGCGACATTCCAAATACGATCCGTCAGGATTTCACCATATTCGTGGGCGATAATGTTGCGTTGAGAAATGATTGCGTTCCATGGGATTTCAGGATGCTGGTCGCGAAAAGTTTGCGACAACTTCCGAGATGCTTCACCAATGACAAGAATTTGACGCTCGACGGCATAACGCAGAATTTTGTTTCGCTCAAACTCCTCGAACATACAGCCCCGCACAAACTGCTCCACCTCACGGGCCGCAGTCAGGATATCCCAAAGTAAAGCCGTATCACGAGAATCAGGCCGCATAGACCACCTCCGCCGTCGAAAGAATCGACGGACGGCGATACGGATTTGTTAAGGCGGCTTTTTCGACCACATCCACCGGCCGGCCAAAGCACCCTTTTAGCGCCATCTGCAATTCGGCCAAATCAAATAAATCCGCCTTGCTATTGGGAGCAAACGTAATCAATACATCAATATCGCTGTCCGGCTTGAAATCATCCCGTAAAACTGAACCAAACACCGCCAGTTCCACCACCCCAAATCGGCGGCAAATCTCGGCCAGCGTTTGCTCTGAAATGTCAATCGTATGAATCTTCATATTCAACCTGCCTTGTCGAAAATTATAACAACACTATAAATCTACGTCAAATCGCTTTTGTTATCTGCTTTTTAAGACGGGCAGATTTTCCGGCTCGACACACAATCCCTTATTTCGGCTAAGAATCTTGTGTCCCTTTTCCGTCACCAGCACATCGTCCTCAATCCGCACGCCGATTTTGCCGGAGATGTACGAGCCTGGCTCGACCGTAACGACTTGGCCGGCCCGGAAGAAATCTTTTTTCGCCGTCGCCGCTATCCGCGGATTCTCGTGCACCTGTAATCCGAGGCCGTGGCCTGTGCCGTGGCCATAGACAGCCGTCTTACGTCTGGCCAGCGCCTTGCGGCAGGCCGCATCGACATCAGCCAGACACACGCCGGGCTTAATCATCTCAATCGCCGTCTTCTGCGCCTCCATCACCGCCTCATAAACTTTCCTGTAATACGGCGTCGGCTTGCCAAATGCAAAGCATCGTGTGATGTCGCAGACATAGCCGTCGTATTTGCAGCCGAAGTCAATCAGGATCGTATCGTTTTTACGCAGTTCGCGTCTGCCCGGCTGATGGTGATTGCGAGAGGCGTTTGGCCCAAAACAGATAATCGTATCGAATCCCGGCACAGCGCCGAGCTGCTTGATATGAAATTCCAGCGCCGCGGCCAGCTCCATTTCCGTCATTCCGACTTTCAGCAGAGACAGCGTCAGTCGCAGGGCCCTCCATGCGATTTTGGCGGCTTTTTCGATGGCCTTGATTTCCTCTTGGGTCTTGATGGAGCGCAGTTGCTCGACGATTCCCTTGACAGGAACGATTTTTCGCTTCACGGCCTTTCTGGCCGCTTTGAGTATCGCAACGCTGCATTCATCCTCGATGCCGACACTCCGGATACGTTTGGCCTTTGCCGCAAAATCCGCCACCGCTTTGGTCAGTGTGCCTTTTCGCTCAAAGACCTTACAGCCCACACATTCGCCCCTGGCCTGTTCGGTATATCGGCTGTCGGTAATTAAAACCACCTTGTCCGGCAGTACCAGAACCCAACTGTCATGTCCGGTAAAACCGGTTAAATATCGCACATTTTCCACGCAAACCACAATCAATGCCTGTACTTTCTGCTCTTTCAACTCTTTCCGAACCGCTTCGACCCGCTTTTTTGCCGTCGCAATGTCCATAAATTTTACCTTTTCGAACATATTATCGGCTCTTGCCGAAGGATTAAATTTTTATATTTTTTATCCGCCCGGACACACCTCGGCGAAATTTATGGTATGTTTTATAGGAAGGGAATCGAAAAAGGAAACAAAAAATACCCACGGGGGTAAGCCGCGGCCAACAATAGAATTTCAAAGAAAAGCCATAGCGGCAACGGATTATAAAAAACGGTCTTCTCTCCTGTCTTTTCCCGTGCAAGGACGCTCTGACGGGGCCGATGTCTGCCGGGGGGCGGATGTCTGCCCCGTTCTTTTTTTATTGTCCAAACCATCACATCCGGATAAAATGCCTCACAAACTCAGCCCGAAGCCTGTTCGCCGTCGGCCAGGGCTGGTCTTGGTTTTACCTTTTGCCTTTTAATTTTTAACTCTATTTATGATACCAATTAAAACCAGCCTGAAGCCCCGGCATACGCCCTACGCGAATTATCTGTTAATCGCGGCCAATGTGGCGGTATTCGCTCTGAGCTATCGACCTCATCCTGTTCTTATCGAGGGTCGGCGGATGCTCGAACCGCTTGCCTCCTGGGCTCAGCAATTTATGCTCACGCCGGAACATCCCTATATCTGGCAGTTTATCTCCTACGCCTTTCTCCACAGCGGTTGGCTGCACATCATTGGCAATATGTATTTTCTCTACCTCTTCGGCAATAACGTCAACGACCGTTTGGGCAATGTAGGATACCTGTGTTTCTACTTCGCCGGCGCCGTATTTTCCGCGATGGGGCACGTTCTCTTAAACACCAATCCCGTCCTTGGAGCCAGCGGCGCCGTCGCGGCGGTTACGGGAGCATATCTGGTCTTGTTTCCAAATACGCTCATCACCGTTCTTTATGTGCTTTTCTACTTTTGGAACACAATCGAAATCCGGGCATTATATTTTATCCTGTTTAAACTCATCTTCTGGGACAATATCTTTGAACCGAAACTTTCGCCTCAGGCCATAGCGTATAGCGCACATCTGGCCGGCTATGCCTTTGGAATCGTGTGCGTTCTGATTCTTCTGGCGATTCGTCTCATCGACGCCGGCCAGAACAATCTGTGGGCTATGCTGCGGCAATGGAATCGACGGCGTGTTTTCCGGGATGTTGTGTCGGAGAACTATAATCCTTTTGGCCCCGGAGTGCGAAAACCGGTTTCCGTCGAAATCCAGGATGCTCCCGCCCAGCAGGAACTTCCCGAAATCAGCCGGCTGCGCGAACAAATCGCCGCCGCTTTGGCATACAAGAATACATCCGACGCCGCCGGACGGTATAAGGAGCTGCTGGAATTGGATCCGGGCCAGACTCTGTCCCGACAAAACCAGCTTGACGTGGCCAATGCCCTGATGTCCGACAGCCAATGGAACTGGGCGGCCAGAGCTTATGAAAATTATCTGACGCAATACAGCCAAGGCGAATACGTCGAGCAGGTTCAGCTTATGCTCGGATTGCTTTATACCCGATATTTATATAAGCCGGACAGAGCCGAACAGCTTCTTCGCCAGGCACGGGAAAAACTGACCCAGCCCACCCAAATCCGAATGTGTGAAGACCTGTTGGCAGAACTGTCGTAGCACGGAAAAATCATTGACAAGAAAACAAAACGGTGATAATCTGAATCTCAAGGATAATGGAATTAGATTGTCCTGAATCAGGGTTGTATTCGTTCTTGGGAGATTATACAATGCGTACATGGAAAAAAGGATTTTTCGTCACACTCACTGCACTTGTTCTGGTATCTATCATCTGTGCCGCAGAAGAAACCAAACCCACGGCGCCGGCTGCTGCTCCGCCGACGGCAGTGAAGAAAAACAAGCCCGTGGCACCGCCGGCTCAGCCGACAAATCCGCAACAATCTTCAGCCCCGGCTGCTCCGGCACAATCAACAACTCCAGCCCAACCGGCAACATCGGCACAACCTGCGGCTCAACAACAACCGGCAGCGCCTGCACAGACCGCACCACCCGTAACGCCTGCCGCACCACCCGCAACGCCCGCCGCAACGCCCGCCGCACAGCCCGCCGCCGCGGAAGTCAAACCTGCCGAGCAGCCAGCCACGATGCAGTTTCCTTACGCGGCTGAAATTGTCGGCACCGAAGTCTATGTCCGCAGCGGCCCTGGAACAGCCTATTATCACTGCGCCAAACTCAGCGCACCCCAGCGGGTTACCGTCGTCGCCTCCACTCACGGCAACTGGTTTCAAATCCTGCCGCCGCCGGGAAGTTTCTCGTGGATTTCCAAAACCTACATCAACGTAAATCCCGCGCAGCCAAAAATCGGCGTCCTCACCGGCGATGCCGTCCGCGTCTGGGCGGGGTCTGATTTCGTCGAACCAATGCGCTCGTCGAGCCTGCAAACCAAACTCAACCAAGGAGCCACCGTGGAAATCGTCGGCAGCCCCGAAGGAGAAGGCGATTATTACAAAATCACACCGCCGGCGGGAGCCTATCTGTGGGTCAGCGGCGAATGTCTCAAACCCCTCAAAAAAGAAGAACCCAAACCCGAGGCCAAAGAAGGTCAACCCAAATTGGAGGATGTGACCCGGCAGGCTAAAACCGGAGAAGGTGAAGTTAAAAAAGAAGAGACAAAACCCGCTCCGCCTCCGCGTCCGAAGATGGAACAGACGTATATGAAACAGTGTTATGACATCTCGGCCAAATTGGACGAGGAAGTCAAGAAGTCGGCGCCCCAACAGAAATATGACCCCTACAAAAAAATGCTGGAGCCTATCCTGGCCGACCCCAATAACGCCGGAATGGCCGTGCAGTATGCTCAGTATCTGTCCGACCGCATTGGGCGATATGAGCTGGCCATCAACGCCGGCGACCAGCTTAAACAGCAGGAACAAAAAATGACCGACATCCGCAAACAGATTGATGAGGCCCGCAAGACCCAGCTTGAGAAAATCTCCAGACAATATGAGCAGTATATTATGACCGGCATCCTCAAGCCGTCTTATGTCTATAGCGGAAAGGCCGGCCAGAAACGATATCTGCTGACCAACGAACAGGGCAGGGTTATTGCGTATGTGGTCTTGTCCGATGCGTCTCTCGCAAGCCAGGCGGAAAACTTATTCAACAAGAAAATCGGCCTGGTCGGCCGTGTCGTCAACAGCCCAAAAGAACTGGTCACCCTCGTCACCGCCTCCAAAATCGAAGAACTGAAAGAATAAAAGCAAAATCATCATAAAACGCCAAATAAACAGCCCTTCGCTCAAGTGGAGTGAAAGGCTGTTTTAATTTCCGTATCTGGAAGTATGTACTTAACGCACAAAGAGTTGTTTATTTATTATGTCTTTTTGGTGAATATTTTAGAAACATCTTAATCTATGAGACCCTGTTGTTCTAAAATTTGTCTAATCTCAAGAGGAAGAAAAGGTGATTTTGCAGCTCCATCCAAAATTTTCATTAAAAGTTCTTTTGAACAATTTTCGCCTTGTTTTATCGTGGAGTTTCTAAATCCTTCTTCTAATTTGTCTAATGTTGTACAATTCCCTTTTCGATAAAAAACGTAACTTTTGTGTTTTATGGTAGGATATTCTCCCGGATTTATTATACAACTTGAGTCATTTAACACAAATGCACGGTCTTTCCAACTTGTTATATTCACAATAGCTATTTTTTTAGGATTATCAGAGGGCCTTGAAATGATAATCCAAGGGTGTTGAGGATCAATATGAGTATAACGTTCATCAACAAAAAAAGTATTACCGATTTCAAGTGGCATTAGAATCAAGCATCAAAAATTTGTCTTGGAGCGGAACTTTCTACGGAACTTTCAGTGATTTCTTGAAGCCAATCACTTTTACCAATGGCATCCAACAAATCAATCAATGGAATTGGACGTGAAGATGCGCCAGGATTATTTTTCATAAACTCTGGCAAGTTTTCTGATTTTTTTGCTACATCCCATTCGCCTAACTCTCTATTTTCATCCCAAATTCTTTTAAGTAATTCAATCTCATATCGGCACAATTTTCCATTACCGGGGTCATTAATAAGCCTAATATCATATCCATCTTTTTCAATATATTTGTCCCACTCAATACCATCGGGTGCTTCTTGACGTACAAGGTCACATAAACGGCTAAGGATTGGACCATGTGGCAACGCTACAAAACGGTCGCCTGTTATGGGTGTTCCTGTTTCTTTTATGCTTTCCCTGTCTGCAAAATATAATAGTTTCAAAATGCGCATATAATTATCAGAATGGTTAGTTTCGTGCTTTTGTTTTAACAGAAACGCTACCGCCTGAATGGCCTTTTCTTGGTCAAACTTAAAAGGATTTAATTCGTTGTGCCGAGCAATCACAATTTTACTTCCTCTTTCACTCATTAATTCTACACCATTTTATTCGTCCAAATCAAGTAAAATGTTTGATATTAATTTGGTATTAAATTTACTTCAATTGTATTTAGAAATATTAAAAACAATATATATCGTATCCGATATATTCAATATATAACAAAAATTTTATTATTTTCAATAAATAGCCCTTCGCTCAAGTGGAGTGAAAGGCTGTTTTAATTTCCGTATCGCCGAAGGCGATTCCACCTCTTCTGGCTACTGGCTTCTGAATTCTGGCTTCCTTGCTTTTGCCTTTTTACTTTTACCTTTTATTTGATTGCTTTATCCGCGATGTCCTTACGGCAATATGCCCTGTCAAAGGAAATCATCGACACGGCCTCGTATGCCCTTGCCTTGGCCGAAGCGATTGTATCGCCCAGCGCCGTCACGCCCAGCACACGCCCGCCGGCGGTTACGATTCGCCCGTCCTTTTCAGCGGTGCCCGCGTGAAAGACCATCACGTCTTCTAATTTTGCCGCCGCGTCAAGACCGGCGATAACCTTGTCTTTTTCATAGCTTCCAGGATATCCGCCGGAGGCCATCACCACGCATACCGCGGGACGCGGGTCCCACTGAATAGTAATCTCGTCAAGTTTACCCTGACAAACTGCGACCAGCACATCCAAAAGGTCGTTTCTCATTCGCATTAAAATCGGCTGCGTTTCCGGGTCGCCGAAACGTGCGTTGAATTCCAGCGCCCTCGGCCCGCCCTGGGTGAGCATCAGGCCGGCGTACAGCACACCTTTGTACGGCGTTTCATTGCGGTTCATACCATCTATCGTCGGCACAAGAATTTCGCGGACAATCTGGTCCATCAGCTTCTCGGTCACCACCGGAGCCGGACTGTAAGCCCCCATTCCGCCGGTGTTTTCGCCGGTGTCGCCGTCGCCGATGGGCTTGTGGTCTTGAGCTGATTCCATCACATAGATACTGCGGCCGTC
>Ga0315284_10004371_pt1 | contig 20065 bp, 12 predicted proteins | sample YL17G09_16_MG_FD_203696 | JGI IMG/M metagenome (GOLD analysis project Ga0315284, IMG submission 203696) | Sediment microbial communities from Yellowstone Lake, YNP, Wyoming, USA - YL17G09_16 | ecosystem: Environmental > Aquatic > Freshwater > Lake > Sediment | place: USA: Wyoming | collected...
TTTTTCTCGCGCTCCACTCTATACTCTCTCTCTCTCTCTCTCGCGTGAGAGAGAGAGAGAGAGAGAGAGAGAGAGAGAGAGAGAGAGAGAGAGAGAGAGAGAGAGAGAGAGAGAGCGGGAGGAGAGGAGGCTTGGGCCGAGGTGGAGGATTTCTTTCTCTCTCTCTCTCTCTCTCCCCCCCCCTCAGAGTCTCCTCCTCCAGTCGCAGAACTTGAAGAAAGAAAGAAGAATAGAGGCAGAAGAGGGGCCGTCACGGGAAAGGCCCCTCCTTGTCCATTCTCGCTACCGCTTCGTCCTCCTCCTCCTTCTCCCCGCCGACGGCAGCTCGCTGCCGCCCCTGGCCCCCTCGTTCCCGGCTCTCGCGAGCTTCGACGTCAGCACGAAGTACCCGCAGCCGCCGTCGGTCGTCCGCAGCGTGAAGATGCAGGTTCCCCCGACGGGGACCTTCGAGACCAGCGGCGAGGGCCCTCCGCCGGAGGGGGCGGGCGTCATCTGCGAGCACAGCGAGGAGAGCGGCGCCGGGGCCGCCGTCGTCGCCGTCGCCGAGGACGACGGCGACGTAGAGGTCTTCGTCGCGTCCGACGCCGCACCCGCTTTGTCGCCGTTGACCACGAGCGTCACGGAAAAGGTCTGCGGCTGCTGCTCCTTGCTGCTGCTGCTGCTGCTGCTGCCGCTGCTGCCGTTGCTGCCGATCCTCGAGCTTCCGGCGCCGCCGCCGACGACCCACGTGAACGTCGGCGCGCCGTCGACGACCGCCCGCGTCCCGGCCGGGCTCGCGCCCCGCAGCGCGGAGCCCCCCTCGATGGCCACGGCGTCCGAGAGGCGCAGGCCCAGCGAGGCGACCGCCGGCGGCGGCGGGCCCGGGCCCGCGGGGGAGCGGATGGGGCCGATCCGCGCGGCGAGCGGCAGCTTCTCCGCCGCGGGGGCGGCCTGCGGCGTCGGCGTCAGCGTGAAGGCGAATGTGGTCGCGTTGGGCGGGCCCGAGGCGACGTAGTCGATCGTGCCCGCTCGGCTCTCGGTGGAGGTGCAGGGGTTGCTGCTGCCGCCGGCGGTCGCCGCGAGCGCGGCGAGGAAGAGCAGGGCGAGGAGGAGCCTCTGCTTTTTTTTTTTTTGTGTGTGTGTGCGTGTGGAAAGAGAGTGGGAAGAGGGAGGTGAGAGCGCCCTCGAGGTCGAAAGCCCTTTTTTATTCCGCCTGTCAATTCGAGGCGCGCCAAGGAAGAAAACTGCACGTTTTCCTCAAAAATCTTCCTGCGAAGGCTCAAGCGTCTTCAGGAAAGGCCGCTGGGGGCAGCAAAAAAAGGGAAGCAAAAAAGCGGAGGGCGAGCGGTGCGCGCTTCCAAAAGAAAAGGGCGATCCCCCCGCGATGATGGCTTGATTTTGTTAGCCCCGAAAGAAGTCTTGACGCAATTTCTTTTTTCGCCATCGCAGCCGCTTACCATCGCAGCCGCCTTGCTCTCGTTTTCCGACGCGAGGGGAAAGCGCTCAGAAAGCGCGCAGAAGAGAAAGAAAGGGCGATCGATCTTCGGGCACACGCGAAACGAGACTAGAACAAGGGGGTGTGACTGGAAAACAAGGGGCCCGGCCGCCGACGTCGGAAGAGTGAGGCGAGCAGACTCAAAGTCTTCTCCTTTTCATTTTTCTTTTCTTTCATTGATTCAATGTCTCGACGACCCTCTCGCCGGGCCCTGCCGCCCGACAGGTTCGGCGAGGCCGCCGCCGACGAGGACCTCTTCCAGGCGCTGACATCCTCGTCCTCTGAGGACGAAGGCGACGACGGCGGCGCTGGCGGAGGCGCCGCGGCGCGCCGCCGAGTCACCACGACGACGGTGGACGAGAGCGACGACGACGCCGGCGGCAGCGATGCCGGCGGCGACTCTGAAAACATCCGCGGCGCAGCCTCCACGGAGTCTTCCGATCGGCCCAACAGCGACAGCGAGTGCGACGGTACGAGGGATTTGGTGCCCCTGTGCGAGAGAGAAATGGGCAAGAGAGGCGAAGCAGCAGAGCAGGCGAGGTCCGGGAATGATGCCGTCGAAGACAAGTCAAAGCCCGAAAGAGGCTTTTCCCTATTCACGGAAATCAAAACGCAAGCCAATGCTTTTTCCCTCGCTCACCCTCGACCCTTTGAACCGAAATCAACAACAAAAAACTTCGCGCAGAGGAAACCTCGGCCCCGAACCCGCTCTTCTACCGCTTTCTGCGCCCCGAGGACATCAAGCCGGAGCTCAACGGACGCAAGGTACAGAGAAAAGAAGGAGGAGGGAAAGTGGAGAATGACAAGAAGAGAGAGCGCGCGAGCGAGAGAGAGGGGAGGTCAAAGGTGATGATGGACGATCTTCTCACTTTCAAAAAAACTCCCCCCCCCAAAACCTTGTCTTCCCCGAACAAACAAACGATAAAAATTCACACACACTAGGTCTACGTCCTGTGGGACAACGGCATCTGGTACAAGGCCGTTATCTCTCGCCTTCGAGGGCACGAGAGGCCCCCCGCCGGGGGAAACGGCGCCGGCGCGGGGGCGGGAGCAGGAGCAGAAGCAGCAGCAGCAGCAGCCGAGAAGCGCGGCGGCGGCACTGGCGGCAGAGCGAAGACGCGCCGCGCCCCTCCTCCTCCTTCCGCTCCTCCTACTTCTCCTCCCTCGCTCCTGGACGACCCACGCTGGAAGCCCCTCGCGCGCCTCTACTACACAGAGACCAACGAGATCGAGCGCCGCGCTCGAATTTCGAGGCTGATCGCGAAAAGGGAGATCGCGTTCAAGGTGGCGAGGCCCCGAGGGCGCCTGCCGGAGGAGGGCGAGGAGCTGCTCCCCGTGGAAGGCACGAAGCGAATAGTCGATGCCTCCCACGACGACGACGGCGACGAGGAGCGGGAGGAAGGGAGCGACGAGAGCGACAACGAGGCCGGGGATAGCGACAGCGAGGCCGGGGACAGCGACAGCGAGGTCGAGCGCGAGCGCCGGCTCCGGAAGAAGAGCGAGCAGCAGCAGAAGAGGACTCAGCGCCGCAGCAGCAGCCAGGGCGTCGGCATCGGCGGCGGCGGCGGCTCCTCGCGCCTCGCGGCCCGGAGCAGCAGGACCGCCGCGGCGCTCGCGAAAGCCGGGGCAGCCGCTCGAGGAGGGACGGCGAAGAGGAAGCGCCCTCCCGGGGCAGCGGCGGCGGGCTCGGCGAGGGGGGGCGAGGGCCTCCCTGTTCGTCTCCCCTCCGCGGAAGAGGCGAAGAGGGCGGCGGCGGCGAGAAGCAGAGTCGTCGAGTCGTTCGCCTCGGCGCTGCGGACCGCCGCCGAGGAAGCGGCGGCGGCGGGGGGAGGGAAGGATGAGCAGCAGCGCGGAGAGGAGGCCGTCGCCTCGCTCGCGCAAGAGATCGAGCGCGCGCTGGCCTCGCGGTGGGACGGCGCGGGGTCGGCGCGCTACAAGGAGAAGTACCGCTCGCTGGCCTTCAACCTGCGCGACGCGCACAACCCGGAGCTCCGCGGGCGCGTGCTCCGCGGCGAGCTCTCCCCGGAGAGGCTCGTTGGCCTCTCGGCCGACGAGCTGGCCTCGAGGGAGCTCGCCGAGCGGCGGCACCGCATAGAGGCCGAGTCTTACCGCAACGCGTTCATCTCCGAGGAGGAGGCGGCGCGCTTCTCGACGGACGCGGCGTTCGCGGCGGCGAAGCACCGGCAGGCGCAACTCGAGTCTGAGGCGGAGGAGCGGAAGGCGACGGCGAGGGGTGAGGAGGAGGAGGAAGAGGAGGAAGAGGACGAGTTGGTGGAGTTGGAGGACGAGTTGGGGGAGGAAGAGAGAGAGGGGGGGGAAGAGAAAGAGGAAGGGGAGGAGAAGAAGAAGAGGAAGAGCGGCATTCTCTCTCCCGTGCGCAAGGACGACACAGGCATTGCTGGCGGCGGCGCGACAACGACGACGAAGAGAAAGGTTGAAGCGGAGCAGCGCGAAAAACAGCAGCAGCAGCCGGTCTCTCCGAGGGGCACCGCCGTCGATTGGGCCGCGCTTGGCGCCAAGATGAAGACTTCTTCCGCCGCCGCCGCCGCCGCCGCTTCCGACGCCGCCGCTTCCAAGCCCGTCTTTGCCTCGACGACGGAATTTAAAGACTTTGAAGATTTCGTCAGGGACGCCGGAGGGGGCGCCGGAGGAGACGCAGAGGCGGCGGAGGGCAAGGCGAGAGCGAGGCCCCCCTCCAACGCCGCCGCTGCCGCTGCCCGTGCCGTCGCTCGGGCGCCTCCCCCTCCGCCCCAGCCTCCTCTCGCGCCGCGGATCAGCCCCGCGGTCTTCCTCCGGGCGCCGCCCGGGTTCGAGCCGCGGGCGTGGACAGGCGCGCTCTCCGTCTCGAAGGCCGCCGCCGCCGCCCTCGCCGCCCGCGGCGCCGCGGCGCCCTCGCCGCTGTTCGCGAGGCCCTTCGCGATCGCCGCCTCGTGGGTCGCGGGCTCCGGGGACGTCGCCGCGCTCTTGGACAGCGCCGCCGCTTCGGCAACTGCTGCTGCTGCTGCTGCCGCCACGCCGGCGAACAGAGGTGCAGCAGCAGCCAACGGAGGAGGTCAGAAAACGCTCGAGGTCGAGGGCCGCATGTCGTTCGCCAAGGTGCGGAACTTCGTGCTCAGCCTGGCGAACTCTTCGACGCGCACCGTCTCCCTGGCGATGGCCGCGGCGCTCCAGGGGGCCTCTCTGGAGACCGGAGATCCCGCCGCGGCGGCGTTCGCGGAGCTGGCGGCCGCGCTGGCGGCCGAGGGGCGCGCCGGGGCGCTGGGGAAGGGCGCCGCCGCCGCCGACGGCTCCCGCCCTCCCGCTCCCGCTCCCCTCGACGTCTACTTCGTGCCGCCCGGCGACCTCGCCCGGGAGCTCCTCGAGGCCGCGGCTGCGGGCGGGGCCGCGGCCGCGGGCGCGCCGACGGAGGCGGCGCCGGGCGAGATGCTGGTCGTCGTCGTGCACCGAAAGGTTCTCGGCGTGCCCGCCGCCGCTCCCGCTGGCGCTCCCGCTGCCGCCGCCGCTGCAGCTCGAGCCGGCGCTGGCGCCCCCGCGCCTCCCGCCGCTGTCGCCGCCGCCGCCCCCGCTGCGCCCTTCTCGCTCCCCGCGGCGCACCTGCAGACGCTGCAGAGCCTGACCAAGTCCCTGGGGCTCTTGCCGCCGGCGCCTCGGATCCAGCAGCAGCAGCAGCATCAGATGAATGTGCCGCCGCCGCCGCCGCCTCTGCCGCCCCCCGTCGCGCAGCAGCACTGGCAGCAGCAGCAGCAGCAGCAGCAGAAGCAGCAGCAGCAGCAGCAGCAGCAGCAGCAGCAGCAGCAGCAGCAGCAGCAGCAGCAGCAGCAGCACTGGCAGCAGCACTGGCAGCAGCAGCAGCAGCAGCAGCAGCACTGGCAGCAGCAGCGACCCCCTTCCCGGGGAGGGCCAGGGAGCAACTTTCCCGGGCCTTCGCCTCTGCCTCCTCCTCCGCCGCCTCCGCCCCCTGCACCGGGAGCGCAATGCGACCCGCGGCTGCGGCGCTGAAGAAGGGAGAAGAAAGAAGGAGGAGACGATTTGAATCGACGAGATAGAGAGAGAGGGAGAGAAGAAAAAACACACACTGCGTTTTCCAGTTTTTCTTTCCTTCTGAACCAAACAACCGAATCCAAACGCAAAACATGGCGTACTGCACTCGAAAAAAAAAGAGAAAACGGAAGAAAGAGAGCGACGGAGAGAGAGGGCGTTTTGAGAGCGGGGGCTTTTTTGTCGCGCGCTTTCGGGCCGGCGAAAAGCGACAAACGACGACCGAGAAGAAAGAAGAGACGTTGTCTCTTTTCCTTGCGCATGCTTTTCTACTTTCCTCTCTTTCTCGGGCGGCAAGCAGTGCTGTAGAGAGAGACAACGCGGGCGAGCGAGCAAGCGAGAGAAAGGGAGCCCCTTTTTGTGCGTGTGCCTGTAATGATTTCGAAATGTTGAGGGTGTGCAAAAGAAAAAAAAGGTTCACAAGAAAAACCAAAAAAAAGACACAGTGGAACAACAGGAGGAAGAAAAACGCGCGCTTTTTTTCTTTTGCGTAGTCGTTGTTCCGCTTCTGAAGATGCGAGATCTCTTTTTGAATAATGGAGAAGAATAAGGAGAATCGACTGCAGCAGTTGCATGCGGGAGGGACCGAAATAATAGTTTGTTGAAAGACTCGATCAGCAGTTCTGCCGTTGTTTTCTTTCTCCAACCCTCTCTCTCTTCTCACGCCGACAATGGCGGCGGCGCCTTCGCGCCCCCGCCTCCTCCCGTGTTGATCGTGAACAGCCTCCCGATACCGTAGGTGATCCCCATCGCGAGCCCGCCGCCGACGAGCACCCGCAGCGATCCCTTCAACTTGGGGGCTCCCCCAAGCGCCGCGCCCGTCGCCCCGAGCGCGCAGAGCGTCACGAGCGACGCGGCTATCAAAGAGAGCAGCCTCGGCACCTCTGCCTGGATGAACGCCGCCGCGAGCAGGGGCACGGCGGCGCCCACGGTGAACGACGCCGACGACGCGAAGGCGGCCTGCAGGGGGTTGCTCATGTCGTCGAGGTCGATGCCGAGCTCGTCGCGCGCGTGCGCGCGGATCACGTCGCGCTCGGTCAGCTGCTTGGCGACGGCCAGCGCCAGGTCCTTTGTCAGGCCCCGCTCCTCGTAGATCTCGGCCAGCTCGGAGAGCTCGTGGGCGCGCGCGGCGGGGCCCTTTTCCTGCTCTCGGCGCTCCTTCTCGACGTCGGCCTGTGCAGGTTGTGGCGGTGGGGGGTTGGAAAGAGAGAGAGAGAGAGATAATGGAAAGCGGCGGGTAAGTGCATTGAAAATTCGCCCTCTTCCCCCTTTTTCGCGGTCGAGGTCGGCGGTCGAGAGGTCGAAAGGGGGAAGAGCGTCGGTTGCCTTTTTTTTTCCCCGTCAACTCTCTTTCTGCCTTCTCTTCTCGCCCTTTCTCTCCCTCCCTCCCTCAAAACCTCTCTTCACCTCCTCGGCGTCCCTCTGCGACGAGACAGAGATGTACTCCCCCACGGCCATCGACAGCGCCCCCGCAACCAAACCCGCCACGCCAGCCAGCACGAGGGCCCTCAGGCTCTCGGTGCCGCCGCCGACGCCGAGCATCAGAGACGCGGTGGAAACGAGCCCGTCGTTGGCTCCCAGGACGGCGGCGCGGAGCCAGGGGGCGCGGTGGGAGTAGTGGACGTGCTGTTTTTGTTTGTTCGTTCGGTTGGTTGGTTGGTTGGCGAGAGAGGGGAAAGAGGAGGTGAGAGAGATAAAAGAGAAGACGAGAAAAAGGGCAGAGCGACCGACGGGGTCGCTCGCCTCGTCTCGCCTCGTCTCGCCTTGCTTCCCCATCCCTTGACGTGGTGGCATCTATCTCCTTTGCTTGCGCGCGTCCGCTCTCTCTCCACGTCGGCTCTCTCTCTCTCTCTCTCTGACGCCACCTAGAGCGCACCTCATCGTCGTCGTGGCTGCTCTCTCCGTCGTTCGAAGGGTGCGCCGGGTCTCCCGGGCCCGGGACGACGGCCACAGGAGAGGCCGACAGAGACGGCGGAACGCTGCCGCCCACCGCATTCTCCACGTCGCGAGTGTGGTGGTGGTGCTCCCGCTTCTCCGCGGCTGTCACGTCCAGCGCCGACTCCGAAGCAGCAGTAGCGCCATGCTGGTGCGGCTGGCGCCTCGCCTGAAAAAACGGGTGCCTGTGGTTGTGGTTGAGGGCCGGGGCCGAGGCAGACTCGTGTCTCGGCGGCGATGCAGTCGAGGGCTTCATCTTTGCTTTTTTGGCATAATGCATTGCGGCTTCCTCGAGCTTGCTCCTCTTCCTCTTCCTCAAAACTCAGAGCGAAAAGAGAGAGATGGACTAGAAAGCTCTTCCCTCTCTCTCTCTCTCTCTCTCGTTTTTTCTTTTGGCTTTCTTCTTTCTGCATTTTCCCACCTCGATCACTGTCGCGATGACGGCGCTCGCGTCGACGTCGGGAGAAGAGTCGCTCGGAGAGGACCGGCGAGCGTGCTTTGCCGCCCTCTCTTCTTCGTTGCTTCACCGTCATCGTCGCCGGCGGAGGCGCTCTTCCTCTTCATCATTCTTCCTGCTCCCGACGCTCCTGCTCGTGCTCTTCTGCATAACCTGCCCGCTGCTCGTCTCGGCGAGATCAGCGGGAGCTCCCTGCGAGCTGTGGCCGGGGGAGAAGCTGCCCCCGGTGTACGCGCGATGCGACGAAAGGTAAGCGTTTGGCTAGCGTTTTTGCTTCCTTCGTTGATGCAAAATCTTTTTCGGTTCTCTGAAAAAAACAACACCGTCTCCCCACCGCGAAATCGCCCGTGGGCAACGCGAAAGCGAGCTACGATGGGATCTTACCTGTCTCTCGTAACTGCAGACACAAGCGGAAAACAAAAAAGAATGCCCAAGGCGCGCTTTGGCGCGAGACGGGAGTCAGCTTCCGCGTTTTCTTTTTCTTTGAGGCGCTACCCTCTCTTTGTCGTCGTTTCGAGCTCGCTCTCTCTTTGCTGCACCCAACTCAAGCTCCCTCCTCTCTCTCGACCTCTCTTCCTCAAAACAAAACAGGTCCTCTCCTTCTGCCGCGTCCGACGGTGTCGATGCAGATGTGCCTCGAACGTGAGTGGATCGGAGAGGTTTCAAAGTGGCGGGAAGGAACGCGAGCGGGCTGCTGCCAGAGGACCGATGCGCGGCAGTTTTTTTTCCCTTCTCTTTTTCGCTCTTTTTCGCTCGACACCTCGCGTCGCCCCTCGTCGGCGTCCTTCTTTTCTCTCTCTCTCTTTTCTCTCCAAAATCTCGTTCTCCTCTCAACTCACCACGCCCCCAAAAAAAACAAAATCGACGAAAAACGCGAAACAGCTGGATCGTCCTCTGGCGCGGGACCCCCCCGCCGCAGGAGGCCCTCTGCGAGGAGGCCCGCGCCCTCTCGTACCCCGCCGGGCAGGGAGCCCCGGCGCCGCGCGCGCCCTCGCGCTTCGACGGCGAGTGCGTCTTCCACTTCGAGGCCGTCTTCAAGGGCGCCTCCATCAGCATGGCCCCGAGGCAGCTCAGGCTGTTCCTGGAGGCGTTCAGCGGGAGCGTGGCGTCCGTGCACGAGGACCTGGGCGTCAGGGTATCCCCGGGCCCGACGATGGCGAGCGGCGACGGCGCCGACCTCGGGGGAGGCGGAAGCGGCGGGAGGCGGCGGCAGATCGGGCTCGCGGGTCGGATCGCGGAGGCCATCGCCTCCGCCTCTTCTGCCTCTTCGTCGTACCCCGTTCACCACCCCGCGACGGTTTCTTCGAGCAGCGACAGCGGCAGCGGCAGCAGCAGCGGCAGCGGCAGCGGCAGCAGCAGCAGCGGCAGCAGCAGCGGCCGCCACCGCGCAAGCCCCACCCGCCGCTCGCTCTCGGCCTCTTCGCTGTCGGGGAAGCCCAACGCCGCGGGCCCCGGCGACGGCGACGCGCGCGACCTCTACCTCCAGGACCCCTCCCCCTGGCCGCTCGACCGCATCGACCAGGGATCGCTGCCGCTCGACGGGCGGTACGCCTACCACGGGCTCGGGACAGGTGTCAACGTCTACGTCGTCGACACGGGCGTGCGCGTCTCGCACCAGGAGTTTGGCGCGCCCGACGGCGGCGGCGACGGCGTCGAGGCCTCGGCGAAGGCGCCTCCCTCTCCCGTCTCGCGCGCCGTCGAGGTCTTCGCGTCGCTGCCCTCGGGCTCGCCCGGCTCCGACTGCAACGGCCACGGCACGCACGTCGCGGCCTCCGTCGCCGGCCTCACATACGGCGTCGCGAAGAACGCCTCGATCAAGGCGGTGCGCTCGCTCGAGTGCGGCGGCAACGGCACCGTCTCGCAGGTCGTGGCCGGCCTCGACTGGGTCCGGCGCCACGCCGTGCGCCCTGCCATTGTCGTCATGGCGCTCGGCGGCGACTCGCAGTACGCGCTCGACCTCGCGGTGCGCTCGCTCGTGCGCGACGGCGGCATCCCCGTCGTGGTCGCGGCGGGCAACGAGGACACCGACGCGTGCTCCAAAAGCCCCGCGCGCGAGAGGCTCGCGCTCACCGTGGCCGCCACGGCCGCGGACGACACCAGGCTCTGGCTCGAGGCCGGCGTGGCGTCCAACTACGGCTCGTGCGTCGACGTCTGGGCCCCGGGGGCGGAGATCCTCTCCGCGGCCGCCGGCGGCGACGCGGCGACGGCGTTCCGGTCGGGCACGTCGCAGGCGGCGCCGTTCGTCGCGGGGGCGCTGGCGCTGCTGCTCGAACAGGCGCCGGCGCTGACCCCGCGCGCCCTGGCCACGGCGCTGGCGTCGTCCGGGACCTGGGGCCTCGTGCGCGAGCCCAAGGCCTCGGGCGGCTTCAACGCGCGGGCGCTCGACGGCACCGCCAACCTGCTGCTCCGCGCCGGGGGGCGGCCGTCGGTCGTGCTGTCCCCCGACGGCCTGACGATTTCCGGCGGCGGCGGCGGCGGCGGAGGAGGAGGCGCCTCCTCTGCTCCTCTCGCCTCCGGCGGGTTCGGCGGGTTCGGGCCCTTTGCGGTCAACGTCTCGCTCGCGCGGAGGCCCTCGGCGCCGGTGCAGGCCTCGCTGGCGCTCTCTGACGGCAGGCGGGGGCGGGTCACTCCCAGCAGGCTCGCGTTCTCGGCCGACGACTGGGACCGCCCGCGCGCCGTCGTCGTCGACGTCCGCGACGCGCTGTGGGCCGAGGCGCCCTCGACGGTCGTCGCGTCGTCGCCGACGTCCTCGGCCTCCTCCGGGGTCGCGCCGCTGTTCCTGGACCTGTCGCTGACCTCGGCCGACGCGTCGCTCGACGGCGCGAGGCCGCGGATGGGCATCGACGACCGGCGCGGCGACACCGCGGCGTACCCCAAGGTGATCCGGAAGCTGCCGTTTGCGGACTCCGGGAACACCTACTTCTACGAGGACGACTACGCCGCCAACTGCGGCGACGCGCCCGGCGGGCCGCAGGGGGGAGGAGACGCGGCGGCCGGCGGCGGCGGCAGCGGCGCCGGGGAGCCGGGGGTCGCCGCGGCGAGCGCCGGCGGGAAGGTCAGGCCCGAGGAGTCGGGCTCCCCCCGGTCGGCCAAGCGGGGCCCGCGCGCCGCCTCCGCGCTGGACGACGCCGACGCCGCCATCGCCGCCGCGGCTGCCGCGGCGGACGGGAGCCACTCGCCCGCCGTCATCAAGAGCGGCGGCGGCGGCGGCGGCGGAGGGGGAGCGGCGGCGCCCGCGTCGCCGGCGCCCCCTTCCTCTTCCGCCTCCCCCTCCCCTTCGGCCTCCCCGCGCTCCTCCCCCGACGACGATGACTACGAAGACGTCCCCGGAGCGAAAGACGTCGTCTACTACTTCGCCCCAAAGAGGGACGCCACCGTCACCGCCTCGCTCTGCGGCAGCGCGTCGGCCTCGGCGGCCACGGCGCCCAAGACGGGCGGCGACGCCGACGACGGGGGCGACGACGCGGGTGCTCCCGCGATCTTCGACTCCAAGCTCTACGTCCTCGCAGACCTGGGAGCGCGGGGACCTCCCTCCAGCCCCGCCACGCTCGTCGCCTGCGCCGACGACACCTGCGGCTACGCCGCCGCCGTGACCTTCGAGGCGAAAGCCGGGATCGCGTACGGCATCGTCGTCGACGGCTACGGCGGCGCGTTCGGCGAGTACCGCCTCGACGTCACCGTCTCGAGCTCGCCGCGCGAGCGGCTGGAGGCGACGCCGCCGCCGCCCGGCTACGGGAGCGGAGGCGCGTGGCCCGTGGTGGCGCAGGAGCTCAACTCGACGTGGCTGGTCGCGAGCGGGGGGGGAGGGGGAGGGAGCGGCGGAGGCGCGCAGCAGCGCAAGGGGCCGGGCGGCGCCGGGCCGACCAAGGCGTTCACCAAGGTGCCGCCGCCCGCGGCCTCGCCGCCGCCGCCGCCGCCCAGGCCCTCGAAGAGGCTGCCCCCGCCGGCGCCTCCCTCGCCCGTGTACCGCCCCGTGCCCTCGGTGGTCGGTGGCGGGGACGGCGGCGGCGGCGGCGGCGGCGGCGGCGGCGGCGGCGGCGGCGGCGGCGGCGGCGGAGGGGGCTCCGCTTCCTCGCCGCCGTCAGCGGGCGGCGGGGTCCCGAGGGGCCTGCCGCGCGGCGCCGGCGCGACGACGCAGCTCGTCCCCGCCGCGGTCTCCTCCTCGTCCTCGCCTCCTCCCTACGGCCGAGGGGGGGACAGGAAGGCCTCCACCGCGCCGCTCTTCGGCGCGTCGCTCGCCGCCGTCCCGTCGCCGCTCGGGGGGGACTGCGTGCGGGCGGCCAACGCCACGCTCCGCTTCGCCGACCTGCTTTCCTCTCCGGCGTCGGCGTCGTCGCCGGCGTCGCGGTCCGGCCTCTTCAGGGAAGAGTCCGTGCTCTGCTCCTCGCCCTCCGGCGCTCTGCTCCCGCCGAGCGCCTGCGGCCAGGAAATGGCCCTCGCGAGCTCCCGCGCGTTCTCCGCGTGCAACGGCAGCAGCGGCGGCGGCGGAGGCTGGGAGGTGGGGCCGTGGGGGCCCTGCTCCGCCCGCTGCGGCGGCGGCGTCTCGCAGCGCGACGCGAGCTGCCCCTCTCCCCCTTCGCCTTCCTGCGAGGCGTCCTCCAAGCCCGCGACGCAGCGCGAGTGCAACACGGCGCCCTGCGCCCCGGCCGCCTGGCGCGTTGGGAGGTGGTCTCCCTGCTCCGTCGAGTGCGGCGGCGGCGGCGTCGCGACGCGGGACGTCGAGTGCGTCCGCGCGACCGACGGCGCGGTGCTTCCCGCGAGCGAGTGCCTGGGCCGCTCCCCTTCTCCCTCCGCCTCGAGTCAGCTTCAAAGCCAACAGCAGCCCGCTTCCTCGCAGGCCTGCGGCGCTGTCGCGTGCGACTTCTGCGCCGCGCAGGCCTCCCTCGGGGCCGCCGCGGCCTGCTCCGGCCGCGGCGAGTGCGACGGCGGGCGGTGCGTCTGCCGCGACGGCGCGTCGGGCGCCTTCTGCGAGGTTCCGGCGGGCTGCGCCTCGGGCGTCGCCGACGCCTCCCTCGAGTGCTGCACCAGCGGCGTTGTCGACGCTGAGGGCAGGTGCTGCGCCGGCGGCGGCGCCGGGATCGGGGAGAACGCGTCGTCCTCCCTGAGCCCGGCGACCATCGACGGCGCGGGCGGCTGCTGCGCCGCGGGCTCGGTCGTCGACGCGTGCGGCGTCTGCGGCGGCAACGGCACCGCCGTCGACGCCCGCGGGGACTGCTGCTCGGGGCCGGGGGCCCTCGACGCCTCGGGGATTTGCTGTCCGAGCGGCGCCCTCGACGCCTGCGGGGTCTGCGACGGCGACGGCGGAGGCTGCGGCCTGCTGCTGTCGGTGGCCGGGCGGACAGGCGCTGGCGGCGGAGGCAGCGGGAGGGCGACGGCCGACGACGTCGCGACGGCGCTGGGCGTCGAGGCGCGGTCCCTGGCCCCCGTCTTCGCTCCTCCGAGCTTCGTTTCTGCCGCTGCCGCTGCTGCTGCTGCAGCCGCTTCGCCTTCTCAGCGGCCTGCTCCCTCTGTTGCGTCTGCGTCTGCCCCTGCTGCCGCTTCCCCTGCTGCTTCCGGAGACAAAAAGGGGCTCCGCCGTGCACTCCTCGCCGCCGCCGACGAGACCTCCTCGACCTCCTCCTCTTACTTCTCCCTCGCCGCCGGGGCGCTCTCCCAGCGAGCCCCGCTCTCCAGGACCCTGACCCCGGGCCAGGCCGCGGCCCTGCTCGGCGCGGCGGGCTTCAACGCGTCGACGGCCGTCGCGCAGCCCCTCTGCGGCAACGGCGTCTGCGAGTCGGGAGAGGCCCCCTTTGCCGGCGGCGCCTGCCCGCGAGACTGCCCGCTGCCCGTGAGGCGGTGCCCCTCCCCGGGGGGGGCCCCCTGCGGGGGGAGAGGCACGTGCGTGGCCTCTGCGGGGGCGTGCCTGTGCCAGCGAGGGTACTCGGGGGACGGCTGCGACGGCTGCGCTGCCGGCTTCTTCGCCGTCGGCGGGGGCTGCGCGCCGCTGCCCGCTGGCCAGGCCGCCGCCGTCGCCGCCGGCGGCGTCCGGAGGAGGACAGCAGGCAGCGAGAGCAGCCGCAAGGGGACCGTCGTCACGGCGGGCGTGGCCACGGGCGTCGTCGCGGCGCTGCTACTGGCCGGAGGCGCCGCGGCGGGGCTCGTGGCGAAGAGGAGGAGGAGCAGGAGCTCGGAGGAGAGGAGGGCGAGCGTGGGTGACGAAGCCGGGGGAGGAGGAGGAAAGGGAGGCGCTCCCGCTGCCTCCGCCTCCAATGCCGCCGTCTCGACCGCTGCAGCGGTCATCTCCGCGTCGGCCTCCGCCTCCGAGGAGGTCACAGGCAAGGCTCCAGCTGGCGGCTGCGCTGCTGCTGCTGCTGCTGCTGCTGCTGAAGTCGCCGACAGCGACGGCGCCTCAGCGGAAATGCAGAGCGCGAGCTCCCGCCACGGCGGCCGCGGAAACAGCAGCAGCAGCACCGCCTCCTCGCTCGCCGGAAGGCTCCGCTCGGCGCTGAGAGTGCCCTCGATCACCTTCAGCGAGCCCCCGGAGAGCAACGTCGGCGGCAACAACGGAGCAGGAAGAGGGAGCGGCACCTCCTCGAGGAGGGCCGCGAGGGGCGGCGGTGTGACGTTTGCTCCGGCATGATTTTTTTCCCCCGCCCCGTTCTTTTTTCTTCTCAGTCCCCTTTTTCATTACTTATTTTGCCCCTTCCGCACAAAAGCACTCCACACTGAAACAAACGAAACCATTATTATTTTCATTTCATCGTTGCACACTACTCCCTTGTAGAACAGTGCGCAAGCGTACCGCGATTTCCCCGTTTTTGTAGATTTTCTCTCCCGTCTTTTTTTTCCTTTTCCTATTCTTCTTCTTCTTCTTTTCATTTTCCTCTTTGGCTTGAGTTTCCACGTCGACCAAAAAAGGCTTTTCTCCCTCAACCACAACGAGCAATGCGCCTCCCTCCCTCTTCTTCGCGCCCGACCTCGCGCGCCGGCGTCGCCTGCGCCGTCGCGGTGCTCCTCGTTGACCTGTGGTCTTTCGCTAATGGGTGAGCGGAAAGAGAAGCGAGAGAAAAAGAGAGAGCGAGAATGGAGAACGAAGAAGCCGAGCTGAAATTCCATGGCGGCGTAACCGTTAACGGCCCAATCGCGCCTTCGAGCCGGCCGCAGGCGCCTTTCTCGCAGCAATTCAAGCTCGTAGTCAGGTTTCATGAATCAAGAACCCGGCCTTGACTTAAAAAAAGAAAAGCTCCGAAAACGCCGCGCCACCGAACGAGAGGGAATCGAACTCTTCGCCTCGAGCTTCTCGAGTCTCGGTCTTCTCCTCCTCCTCACCTCCCCAGCTCGACCCTCTCGACAACAACAACAACAAAAACCTCCACAGTCAGCTCCTCGACCCTTCCGCCGGCACCGCCCTGGGCGCAGCGGCGGCCAACCTCGCCGGCGGCGGGCTCCGAGAGGCCTCCAACCTCCTCCAGGAGACGGGCCTGGGGGCCTCCTTCGCGGAGGCCGGCGGCGCCGCGGCCAAGGCCGCCGTCGGCGCCCTCGCCGCCGGGACCAACGCCGACATCCGGACCCTGCCCAACGCCAACGGCAAGCTCGGGGGAGGCGGTGCCGCCGCGAGCAGCAGGCAGCAGACCGAGCGACACAAAGAGCTCGACAGGGCCTCGGAGGCGATCGGCTCGGGGAGGCAGCAGGTCCTGGGAGGCGGCGGCGGCGGCGGCGCGTCGATCTTTTCGATGATGGGCACTGCCCCGGGAGCGGAGCTGACGTCTGCGGCCTCGGCCCCCAAAGACTACGTGCCAAAGCCCTACAAAGAGGACAGGGGCACGAGAGACGCGGCAGCGAGCGGGGCTGCTGCTTCCGCCGCTTCCGCTGCCTCGTCGGACGGCGAGCGATCGATCGGCCCGTTCCCCGTGCCCAACCAGCCCGGGACCGGCGGCGCGGGCTTCGACCCCCGGAGCGGCGGCGGCGGCGGCGAAGACGCGAGCTTTGCGCCCGGCGCCAAGTCCTTCCCCGGGAGCGGCGACGCCCCCCGGTCCTCTCTCTACGCCACGAACGACGCCGGGACGGGACCCGCCCCGGTCTCCGGCGGCGGGTTCCAGCCGCTCGAGAGCGGCGGGGGGTTTGCCGACGGCGGGAAGGTGATGAGTGGGGGAGGCGGGGTTGGGGGCGGCGGCGGGGTCGGCGGCGGCGGCGGCGGCGGCGGAGGGAAGAGCGCGACGCCTCTTCTCGGCGGCGGCGGCGGCGGGAGCGCCCCCGCGTCCGCGGGGGGCTCTTCCGTCGCGCCCGCGCCGCTCGTCGGGGGCGCTGTCGTGGGCCAGGACGGGAGGGCGTCGCTCCCCGTCAACTCCTTCGCTCAGCAGCAGCCCCAGCAGCCCCAGCAGCCCCAGCAGCCCCAGCAGCAGCAGCCTCCGCAGCCTCCGCAGCCTCAGTCGTCCAACGGCGGCGTCGGCAGCGACGGCCTCGTCCACGCCCCCGGGGGCGCCGCCTCGGCCCCTCTCGGGGTCGTGGACACGCAGCCCACGACGACGGCGGTGACGGGCACCGCTCCCGGGGGGCTGCCGTTCAAGATGACGATTGGGCGAAGGAGGCGGAGGCGGAGGAGGTCGAGGATGGCGATGGCTTGAACAGGAGTTTTTTTTCTTTTTTTTCTAGAGCTGATTCCTTGTCCCCTTTCTTCTTCTCTTTCGTCTTCTCTTTCTTCTTCTTCTCTTTCTTCTGCTTTACAGAAAAGGAAAAAAAAGTCTCCACTTCCTTTTGTCTTGTTGTATACTGTAGAAACGACCAAAAAAGAAAAAAGAAAACAAAAGAGAGGTTTGAAGGAAGAAAAGAGGAGCACAGCGAAAGCGGAAACCGCGAGAAAGGGAAAAAAAAAGTCTTGTACGTGTTCCGTTCTCCTGTTTTCCCTCTACCCTCCAACGGGCGTGGGAAGCGCGTTCACCGTGGGAATACCAACGCGCAACCCAGAAGCTGAGACGCTGATCCCCCCGTCTTTGTTGGGGTCGGGCGCGTTCGCGACCTGCCCGACGGGGACGCTCCCGGCGCCCTCTCCGAGGGCGGCGCTGGCCGCGGCGCCTGCGGCGGCAGGGCGGCTCGCGCCCGATCCCACGGAGATCTCCGCGCCGGTCGCGGAGTCCGGAACTACGCTGAAGGCGAGTCGCGGGGCGAGCGCCGCGATTCCGGCGTTCACGGAGCCGTTCGGCGCCGCGGCATTCGGCAACTTGAGCTGCACGGTGGCCTGCTCCGACGGGGAGCCCCCGCCGCCGCCGCCGGCGACCCGCGGCGCCGTGATCGCGATGCCGTTTCCGTTGAGCCTCAGCGTCGTCGAGTCCGGCGCTCCCGGGTTGATCTGCAGCCCGTCTGCGTTCAGGCGCAGGGCCCGGACCCCGGACGAGGCCGCCGCGGCGTTGACCAGCGCCGCCGCCGCCGCCGCCTGGCCGGGGTCCACGACGCCGGCGCCCGTCGTCGCGAGCGAGAGGCCGTCGGCCCCCAGGTGGATTCCCGGGGCGGTGATCCCGTCGGGACCGACGTGGAGGCTCGCCGCGGGGCCGGAGAAGGGGCCGGCGCCGTCGAGGCCCGGGGTGAGGGTGGTCAGGGAGGAAGCCGTGGGGATGAGGGCGTCTATGAAAGTGGTTGAGTCGAATTGAGAGCGGGGGGGGCGAGGAGGTTGGGAAATTGACGAGCGAGCGAGCGAGCGGGTTCGAGCTCTTTCTCTCTGGCGCTTTAGCTAGCGCCCTCCGTTTTATTTGGACCAGGTTTTGTGCGGCGCGGAGAAGTAAGGCGTCCTAGTGCTCCTCGCTGGAGACTAAAGCTCGCTCTGAAGGCCAGGGCTAGGGGAATTGCTTGCGCGAAGAAAGCATAACTGTTTTGCATTTGCGGCGAGAGCGACGACGACGAAAAAAAGAGTTACCGTTGGGGTTCTGCCCCGCGGCGGAGAGCGTGGAGGTGACGCTGCTGCTGCTGGGAGCGGTCGCAGGAGCAGGCGCGGCCTGCGAGGACACCGCCATCAGGACCGCCAGCAGCAGCGCGAGGAGGGAGGCGGCTCGGAGGAGCATGGTGAATGCGAAGAAGGGGGAGAGAGAACGAGAGCGAGAGTCAGTTTGTAGCGTCGTCGTCGTCGTCGAGGCTTCTCACTCTCTCTCTCTTTTCTTTCGGGGCCCGCCCTTGGACTCCTCCATCGACGCGCTCCCCCAAAAGAGAGCGCGCGAGAGAGAATAATTACGAATCTCTTTCTCATTGCTCCGGCATTTCCGCGCCCCCTCCTTGACTCTTTTCTCTCTTACACACGTCCCGAGCAAAGATCGAGACACCGGCGAGCCGCTCGCACGTGTGCTTTCTTATGTTGTTGTTGGTTTTTTATTCTCCCTCTCCCTCGCGGTTCCCTTCTCGCACCGCCTCAGTCCCAAAAATCAAAAATCAAAAATCAAAAATCGAAAAAAAAACCTCACTCTCTTACCACTTGTCCCCGCTCGCCTGGTCGTACACGTAGGACGCCACGGCGTTGATCTCTTCCGGGGAGAGCTGCCCTCCCCAGGCGGGCATGGATCCCTTCCCATTCGTGACCTGAGAGAGAGAGAGAAAGAGGGGAAAAAGGGAGGAAGAGAAGAGAAGAAACAGGGGGGGGGTGAGACAAAAAAATACTGGAAAAACTTTTCAAACAAAAAATGGACAAATCCTTCTTCTTCTTAGTTCTCTAACACTCGGCAGCGGCGGCGGAGGAGGGAGGCTGCGAAACAGGAGGGGCTCCGAAGAGAAAGTCCGCGATAGTCTTTGCTCTCGCTGCGCTCGCTCCTGCTCCTCCTCTGGGGGCGGCAGCGGGTCCTCCGAGCCCGAGCTTCGGCAGCCACGCCCGGGGCCTGCTCCTCGCCGTGAGCACGGGATAGAAGGTGAGCCTCTCTGCCGCGGCGCGGGAGAGGCCCGTGGAGGCGAAAGGGGCGGAGGAGGAAGCAGGGAGCGGGGCAGCAGCGGGGAGCCATCGTCGTCGTTCGTCGGAGAAAGAGACAGGACTCTTTTGTCTTCCAGCTCCTCCTCTCACGCCGGCGCCCCTTCTGCCTCCGTCTTCGACACCAAAATCGAAACTGACCTGCTTCACGATCGACGCTTCGGAGAACCCTCCGTCCAAGTACTGCTCCAGGGCCTCCCTCTCGAGCGTCTTGTCGGCCTCGAGGATGTTCTGCCCGCCCGAGTGGCACGTCGCGCACGTGTTGGAGAAGACCTTGGCGCCGAGGACGAGGTCGCCGGCAAAGGCGGGCGCGGCCGGCGAGAACGCGGCGACGGCGACGGCTGCCAGGGCCGCCACGAGCTTCGGGGCCGCTGAGGGCTTCTGACGTTTTTTTTTTTTTTGGTTTTGGTTCGTCGGAGGGACGATGTCGTCGTTGTCAGCAAAGGGTCGAAAAGTAAAGAGGCGTTGGCAAATGAGGATGAGCAAATCCACGAGCCAAGCGTTTGGCTCCTTCCGAAGATAACGTTTCGATCAACTTTCCCCACGACTTTCCATTTTCCCTCTCTTCGAGCGCATCTTTATGCGCCTATACAACAGAAAAGCAATCAAGAACGTCGAATGTGCTCCTAAAGTATCAAAATGGAGCGGAAAAGCTCGTACCTTGGGCGCGGCGCGAGGGGTCGAAGCGTCGATCGCGATGACTTTCGACGGACGAGCAGCAGCAGCAGCAGGAGAAGAAGAAGAGACCTTGGCGGAGATGATGGTCATCGTTTTTTTCCTTTTCGGTTTGCCGGTGGGAAACTGGCTGAACTGTTTCAGATCGAGAGAGAGAGAGAGGGGGGGAAAAGGGCTCGCAGAAAGAGAGAGGGTCTGGTCTCGGAAGAGAAAAAAAGGTTTTCGAGGTGTGAGCGATCGACTGCGAGGTGCGGCTGAAAGATGAAAATTAGCAGAGGGTTTAGGCTCTCGCGTTGGCCAACGACTCCTGCTGCTCGAGCTTACGTCAGCAGCCCTGCTTTTTTTGTTTCCCTCGAGAGAAAGCACCGAAGGGTTTATTTTGTTACAAAAAGGCAGGGAGACGATGTTTTTCGTTTTCAAGGCAAGAGTTCTGTCGCTTTCAAGGCAAAAGAGTTTTTTTCGTTTCCTTTCAGCTCCAGTCGAGGAGGACGAAAGAGGTCAGGGAGCATGCTCTCTTGACCCCTCTCTCTCTCTCTCTCTCTCTCTCTCTCTCTCTCTCTCTCTCTCT
>Ga0315284_10004372_pt1 | contig 20064 bp, 18 predicted proteins | sample YL17G09_16_MG_FD_203696 | JGI IMG/M metagenome (GOLD analysis project Ga0315284, IMG submission 203696) | Sediment microbial communities from Yellowstone Lake, YNP, Wyoming, USA - YL17G09_16 | ecosystem: Environmental > Aquatic > Freshwater > Lake > Sediment | place: USA: Wyoming | collected...
AAAAATATTCATAAATTTTTGAATAATTCGGGTTTTAAAGCTTGCGTCATTTCATTTATTTTTATATATTATATAACTAAATTTTATTATTTCCGCATCGCTTAAACTACCCATGTTTCATAATAGGTTGTTCAGTATATTGCAAATTATTTATATATTCATTTTTGATTTTTCACATACTCAACCGAGGTGACAAATGAGTGACAGTGTTGTGACCGCGATCAAAAAAATCTGTTCCGAATTAGACAACGACCGAAGGCGCATGATGGATATTGTCCTGGCGGTCCAGGATAAATTCGGGTGCGTATCGGACGAGGCGATCGATCTGATTGCACAGGAAGTATCCGCGCCACGGGTTGACATTGAAAGTACTGTAACCTTTTACGCTTTTCTTTCCAAAAAACCAAAGGGAAAGATTGTCATCAGGGTTTGCAACGACATTATAGACCTGATGAACGGTGGAAAAATCGTTGCGGACGCTTTCAGCAGGGAACTTGGCATCGGGTTCGGAGAGACGACGCCTGACGGTAACATCACGCTCGAATATACGCCCTGCATCGGTATGTGCGACCAGGCACCCGCGGCACTTGTCAACGATGTGGTTGTCACCAATCTCAATACCGACAGGGTCCGGAAGATTGTCTCCACACTTCGTGACACGGGAGATCCTAAAAAAATTGTTACCCGCCTCGGTGACGGGAACAATGCGAATGAACTCATCCACTCCATGGTCAGCAACAACATCCGTAAAAAAGGCGAAGTCATTTTTGCTTTCGGCCGTTATAAACCGAACAACGGCCTTGAGCAGGCATTGGCGATGAGTCCGGTCGAGGTGATCAATGTAATCAAGAACGCCCGTCTCCGGGGACGCGGCGGAGCAGGGTTCCCGACCGGAATGAAATGGGAATTCACCCGCGCCGCTGATGGCACCCGCAAGTATATCATATGTAACGCTGATGAGGGCGAGCCCGGCACGTTCAAGGACAGGGTGATTCTGACCGAGTGTGCGGATCTTCTGTTTGAAGGTATGACCATTGCGGGATACGCCATAGGTGCGGAATATGGCATAGTGTATCTGCGCGGCGAATACGCGTATCTCCGGGCGTTCCTCGAAAAGGTTATCGAGGAGCGGAGAATGAAAAAACTTCTCGGAAAAAATATTCACGGGAAGACCGGGATTAATTTTGACATACGGATTCAGATGGGTGCCGGCGCCTATATATGCGGAGAGGAAACCGCGCTCATCAGCTCCTGCGAAGGCGAACGTGGCGATCCGAAAACCCGTCCTCCTTTCCCTGCGCAGAAGGGATATCTCGGATACCCGACCTGTGTCAACAACGTTGAAACTCTTTGCTGTGTCGCCCGTATCCTCGACAAGGGTTCCGCCTGGTTCGACGAGATAGGAACAAAACAGAGCGCCGGTACCAAGCTCATGAGCGTCTCGGGAGACTGCCAGAGCCCCGGCGTGTACGAAGTGCCTTTCGGGCTCACATTGAAAGAGCTATTGAAGGAAGTCGGTGCCGAGGATACGCTTGCTGTCCAGGTTAGCGGCCCCTCAGGGCAGATGATTTTCCCCGATCAGTTCAATAGGAAAATCTGTTTCGACGACCTGGCGACGGGAGGTTCGATAATGATTTTCGGGTCGGATCGCAACATTCTTGAGGTTGTGGACTATTTCATGGAATTCTTTATCGAGGAAAGCTGCGGATACTGCACTCCCTGCCGTGTGGGCAATGTGCTATTAAAGAAATGTCTGGATACTATCATTGCAGGGAAGGGACAACCCGGCGACCTCGAATACCTTCAGAAGCTCGGCGAAACGGTCAAGACTGCCAGCCTATGTGGTCTCGGCCAGACATCGCCCAATCCGATTCTCAGCACACTGAAGAATTTCAAATCGATGTATGAAGCGCTGGTCAAAGAGGATAAAAACGGTTTCCAGCCGTCCTTTAATATACATGACGCGCTAAAGGACTCGCAGCAGATCACAGGACGAAAATCTGTTCATTTCGCATAAAGGAAAAAGGAACGAGCATGAGCGATACATTTACTTTCTACATCGATGCGGTTGAGATAAATGCCAGGCCCGGCCAGACGATCATACAGGCCGCTGATGAAGCCGGTATTTATATTACCAGGCTCTGCAACAAGGAAGGTCTGTCGCCGCACGGTAGCTGCAGGGTCTGCACTGTGCTGGTCAACGGACGTCCGCAGGCAGCATGCACCCAGCCGGTCGCCCCGGGGATAATCGTAGAAAACAACACTGAAAAAATTCTTGAAATCCGCCGGAACCTTATTGAGATGCTGTTCGTTGAGGGCAACCATTTCTGCATGTTCTGCGAAAAAAGCGGGAATTGTGAACTGCAGGCTATGGCATACCGTTTGGGGATCATGGCGCCGAAACTACCGTACCTGTTCCCAAAACGTGATGTCGATGCCTCCCACCATGATATTTTCATCGACCGTAACCGCTGTATTCTCTGCGGGAGGTGCGTCCGCGCATCCCGGGAACTCGACGGGAAAAATGTCTTCCAATTCGTCGGCCGTGGCCTTGAGAAAAAGGTGGCGGTCAACGCATCATCGGATTTGGGAGATACCGATGCGGCGGTGACGGACAAGGCAATCCAGATGTGCCCGGTCGGGGCGATACTGCGGAAACGTGTCGGCTACAAGGTTCCCATCGGGGAGCGCCTCTACGACGTCGATCCCATCGGATCCGACATTGAGATGAAATAGCCATGTTACTTCTGATAAGGAGCTTTTGATGGAAAAACCGAAAGTCGCAACCACTTCCCTGGCGGGGTGTTTCGGTTGTCATATGTCGCTGCTCGATATTGACGACCGTATTTTAAAGCTCATCGAACTGGTTGATTTCGATAAATCTCCCATTAACGATATCAAAGAATTCACCGGCCGGTGTCTGGTGGGTTTTATCGAGGGCGGATGCGCCAACGAGGAAAATGTCCGTGTCCTTCAGAACTTCCGTAAACACTGTGACATCCTGATCTCGGTCGGTGATTGCGCGACTATGGGAGGCCTTCCCGCGATGCGGAACAGCATGCCCCTCAAGGAATGCCTCGATGAAGCTTACCTGAACGGCCCGACGGTTTATAATCCGGGGGGACTGATTCCGAACGATCCGGAAATCCCCCTGCTTCTCAACAAAGTCTATCCCTGTCACGAAGTTGTAAAAATTGACTATTTTATTCCCGGGTGTCCACCCCAGGCCGAAACTCTCTGGGAAATACTCGTGGCGCTTCTGAACAATAAACCAATCGACCTGAGTTACGAGTTAATCAAGTACGACTGATCCGTAAACGACGAGGTGAAAATAGATGGCAACGGATACAAAAAATGTGAAACGTGTGGTAATTGAACCGGTGACCCGTGTCGAAGGTCATGGCAAGGTGACGATTCTCCTTGATGACAAAAACCGTGTAAAACAGGCCAGGCTTCATATCGTCGAGTTCCGCGGATTCGAACGGTTCGTTCAGGGGCGGCCTTACTGGGAAATCCCCGTGCTGGTCCAGCGGCTCTGCGGGATATGCCCTGTCAGCCACCACCTGGCAGCGGCGAAAGCCATGGATGTGATTGTCGGCGCAGACACACTGACCCCCACCGCGGAGAAAATGCGCCGTCTTATGCATTACGGCCAGTTTTTCCAGTCCCATTCACTGCACTTCTTCCATATGGTCTCTCCCGATTTGCTGTTCGGATTCGACGCTGACCCTTCAATAAGAAACGTCATCGGTGTCGCAAAAAAATTCCCGGACCTCGCGGTTCAGGGTGTGATGATGAGAAAGTACGGGCAGGAAATCATCAAAGCCACCGCAGGCAAAAAAATTCACGGCACCGGCGCGATTCCCGGCGGAATCAACAAGAACCTCTCGATTACCGAACGTGATGTCTTCCTCAAGGATATCGACCAGATGGTCACATGGGCCCTCGGGGCCGTGAAAATTGCCAAGGATTACACTGTCGAAAACCTTGAAAAGCTCGCGTCGTTCGGATCGTTCGACTCGAACCACCTGTCACTTGTCAGGGCGGACGGCGCCATGGACATTTATCATGGCCGGCTCCGCGCAATAGACGCCGTTGGAAACAAGATTCTCAACGATATTGATTATCAGAAGTATAATAACTACATCGCCGAAGAAGTCCGTCCCTGGTCATATATGAAATTTCCGTTCATCAAATCTATCGGCCCGGAAAAGGGCTGGTACCGTGTAGGCCCGCTGGCCCGTATCAACACCTGCGATTTCATCGATACGCCGGAAGCCGAAACCGCGCGCAAGGAATTCAAAGCTGTGACCAATGGGAAGCCAAACAACATCACCATGGCGTACCACTGGGCGAGGATGATTGAAACCCTGCATGCGGTCGAGAAGATCAAGGAACTTCTCCATGACTCCGACCTGCAGGGGACCGATCTCGTTGTCAAGGGTGACCACCGTGAAGAAGGTGTCGGCCTTATCGAGGCGCCGCGAGGCACCCTCTTCCATCATTACCGGGTGAACAAGGACGACCAGGTCACAATGGCCAATCTCATTGTATCGACGACCAACAACAACGAGGCCATGAATCTTGCGGTTCAGGGAGTCGCAAACGAGTATCTCTCCGGGAAAGAAATCACCGAGGGATTGCTGAACCGTGTCGAGGTCGCTATCCGTGCTTACGACCCATGCCTCTCCTGTGCGACTCACGCACTGGGCCGGATGCCGCTGGTTGTCGAGCTCTACGATGCCGAAGGGAACCTGATCGAACGGAAAGCCAGGAATTGAATCGGAAAGCCGGTCCTCGCACACTTGTCATCGGATACGGCAATCCGGCCCGCGGAGATGACGGACTCGGGCCTGCGGTCGCCGAAGCAATCGGGAAACTCGACATTGCCGGTATAACTGTGGATGCTGACTACCAGCTCAATGTGGAGGATTCATCCACTATCGCCGGATACGATGTCGTGGTTTTCGCCGATGCCTCGGTGAACTGTGATGAGCCATTCAGCTTCTATCCGCTTGTTCCGCAGGCGGTGACTGGGATCGACAGCCATCATATCGAGCCCGGTGAAGTGCTCGGTCTGGCGCGCGAACTATTCAACGCCGGAACCGAGGGGTATGTGCTTGCAATCCGCGGCTACTCGTTTTCCATGTTCACCGAAATGATGACAAAAAAAGCTTTGGAAAACATGGACAGAGCGTTACATTTTCTGGTACCGGCGCTTCAATCCGGTTTTTTTCACCAGGCGGCACAGGACCACATGTGAATTATTAACCATACATGCTTAGTACGGGGTTAAAAGACAATGAAAGATGGAAAGTTTGTCATTTTATGTGTCGATGATGATCAGGATATTCTCGATTCGATCCGTCTCGTCCTTGAAAAAAAAGATTATAACGTGATTGAAGCGAAATCCGCTGAAGAAGGTCTTAAAGTCTATAAATCGCATCGTCCCGATTTCATCCTCCTCGACCTTATGATGGAGGAAGTCGATGCCGGCCGTAATTTCGTAAAGGAACTGAAACTTATCGATAATAAAGCACCTATCTACATGTTGTCTTCGGTCGGCGATTCCCTCTCCATGAATGTTGATTTTTCCGAACTTGGTCTTACCGGTGTTTTTCAAAAACCCGTTGATTTCAATACATTATTAACAACATTAAAAATAAAGCTTAAATAATCCCATCTCCGGATGTGAGTGAAATGGTTAATCCTGTTAAGCCGGGATTAACCATTTCTTTTCAACGATAAAGTGCGCTCACCCGCAACCCGGGCGATATTTTACACCATAGACAACCAGGAACTGACAGGGTTAAAAACCCGCGGTTCCGCTGTCACCCGGATTCATGACAAAGATGAGTATTGCCCTGTCACAACACCCGGTTTTCAGCATACTATACTGAACGGCTTCACGGAACTTCCGGACTTTCAAATCGTCATAAGACATGGTCTTTAAAAAACATTGGATAAAACGTTCCAACTCGTATTATTCATAAGTTATTGAGAGCACAAGAGGAATTTATTGTTATTCAAAGACTTATGAATAACTCTGACTAAAGACTCGGGATTCCTGAATATTGTGCATTTTCACGGGCACATCGTTTCCCCGTGAAGAACTGAACTCCATGAACGACTCGACATATCATGACAGGGAAACGGTCCGCAAACTCACCGTCGCTCTTCATGACGCAGCCCTCGGGCTTGATCCGCTGACTATCATGCATGTCTGTGGAACGCACGAGCATGAAATCCGCCGCTACGGTATCCGCCAGCTCCTTCCGGCGAATGTGAGGCTTATCGCCGGCCCCGGATGTCCTGTCTGCATCACACCTGCATCAGTTATCGCGACTGCAATTGAGTTGTCACTCCAACCAGACAGGCCGATTATCTGCTCGTATGGCGACATGGTACGTGTTCCCATCTCTTCCGGGTCTTTGCTCGACAGCCGCGGAAGGGGAGCCGATATCCGGGTTGTATACAGCATTCATGACGCACTCAGGGTGGCTGCGGAACATCCCGGCCGCACGGTGATTTTTTTCAGTGTCGGGTTTGAAACTACTGCGGCGCCGGTTGCCGCGGTGATCGCATCGGGGCTGCCTGACAACCTGTTCGTCTACTGCTGTCACCGTTATGTGCCGACCGCAGTAGAAGCACTGACCGCATCTGACGACGGTATGATCTCCGGGTACCTTCTGCCCGGCCACGCCTCGGTTATCACCGGACCGGAACCCTACACCTTTCTGCCCGAACGCTTCGGCAGGGCAGCAGCCCTGACCGGATTCGAGCCGGTCGACATCCTTGGAGGCGTCCTGTCGATCGTCCGTCAGATCAGGCTGGGGCGCCCGGCGGTCGAGAACTGTTACAGGCGCGCAATTCGCGATACAGGGAATCTCAGGGCGCAGGAAGTGCTTTTTTCGGTATTCGAACTTGGTGATGCCGCATGGCGCGGGATCGGGATACTTCCGGATTCCGGCTTGTTCTTGAGAGAACCGTACAAACACTTAAGCGCCCTCGACCGCTATGGACTCACTGAAATACCTGCGGAAGACACGATGAAAGGCTGTATCTGCCATCTCGTTTTGACCGGGAAACGCCAACCGGAAGACTGCCCGCTCTTCGGCACGGTCTGTGTACCCCACAATCCTCAGGGTCCCTGCATGGTGGGAAGCGAGGGCACCTGCCGTGCCCACTATCTCTATCCGGAGGAAAAACCCGATGCCTGATGTGATCAGACTATCCCACGGATTCGGGGGAAAAATGACACAGGATCTTCTGGACAATGTCATTCTTCCGGCCATCCAGGGTTCTTCCGGCCATCAGGTCACTCTCGACGCTGCGGTCATCGATGACCTCGCTGAACATGTCGTGATCTCGACTGATAGTTTCACCGTATCCCCGCAGGTTTTCCCCGGTGGCGACATCGGAAAACTCGCGGTCTCGGGAACGGTCAATGACATCGTCATGATGGGAGGTCGGCCGCAGTTCATCACGCTCGGTCTCATCATCGAGGAGGATTATGAAATCGACCTCCTGCGGACGATCATGGAATCGGTCGGTGCCGCCTGCCGCATGACCGGCACCAGGGTCATTACCGGTGATACAAAGGTCGTGGAAAAAGGTGCGGTCGATGGCATTTTCATCAACACAACCGGTTTCGGTTCCCGTGTTTTCGGACCGGTCGGGCCCGACCAAATCTGCGGGGATGACATGGTAATCCTTTCCGGGACGCTCGGCGACCACGGCGCGGCCATCCTGAACGCCCGTGAGAATCTCGGTTTCTCCCGCACTCTTGTCAGCGACTGTGCACCACTCTCCGAATTGATACTCGAAGCTGCACGGGCCGCCGGCACACACCTTCATGCCCTCCGCGACCCGACCCGCGGCGGGCTCGCAGCCACGCTCAACGAGTTTGCCGTAGACAGCGGTTACGACATCGTCATACAGGAGACGTCAATTCCGATACGGAAAGAAGTACGGGCATTTCTCGAGATACTCGGCCTCGATGTGATGATCCTCGCAAACGAGGGCAAGGCAGTGCTTGTTATCGCTCCCGAAGCGGTTGATTGTACGCTGTCTGCGCTTCGCGGCAATCCGCTCGGAGAAAACGCCGCTGTCATCGGCAGTGTCGGCGAGAAACGCACACGCGGGCGTGTCATGCTCGAAACATCCATAGGCACACGTCGCATCATCGAAATGCCGCTGGAAGAGGGACTTCCGAGGATCTGCTGATGCACGAAGGATCGATAACGAAATCAATAATGGATACGGTACTTTCGACCGCAGCCGAGGAACACATCACGGGGACGATCACGGCAGTCCAGGTGACTGTCGGCGTCTGCCAGGGACTCTTACCCGAATCGATGACAATGTATTTCGACATTGAAAAAACAGGCACGCTCCTCGAACAGGCAGAACTCGCTGTCAACGTCCAGGGCATGGTCGCGCACTGTCCCGCATGCGATACCGACCATAAACTCGATGTACCCGTCATGTACTGCCCCGACTGCAGCACACCCATGAATCTTGTGAAAGGCCACGAAATCCTCATAACAGCAATTGAGGTGGAAGAATGAGCAAAATCACGATCAACAGGGATCCCCGCGAAGAAAACCGGCTGATCGCCCTCGATATCCGTGAACGTCTCGCATCATTCGGGATTTTCACCATAAACTTGATCAGCTCTCCGGGAAGCGGCAAGACGACGCTCCTCGAACGGGTCCTGCCGCTTTTGTCGCGTGAACTGCGGCTCGCTGTTATCGAGGCTGACTGTGCGACCGACAACGATGCGGTCCGTCTTCGTGGTCACGGGATACCTGTCGTAACAGTTGCCACGTCCATTACGAGCTGTCACATATCACCCGCGGCGGCCCGTAAGGCATTTAACGCACTTGAACTGGACGGCCTCGATCTCGTCGTCATCGAAAACGTCGGGAATCTCGTCTGCCCATCCGATGTGGATCTTGGCGAAGACCTCAAAATCGCCATGATGAGTGTAGCAGAGGGTGAGGACAAGCCTCTTAAGTATCCCCTGCTTTTCCACAATGCAGGACTGGCGGTCATCAACAAGATCGATGCCGCTCAGGCGTTGGGCGCCGATGTGGATCTCATCGAAACGAATATCCGCACTACAAATCCGCGAATCGAGGTCATGAGACTTTCAGCGAAAACCGGCGAGAACATCGAGGAATTCATATCGTGGATAAAAGGGAGAGTTCATAACAAGAAAACACATAACCACCGGGGGAAACAATGAAAAGGATTGTTGTGTCAGGACTTACTTTGGGGATGTTGATTATAATAGTATTATTTGTATTATTCTCCGGTATAGTATTTGCTGATTTTGCGCCGAAGGTCATTCCTCCGGCGACCGATGCGATGCAGCATCCCGAATTCTGGATCGGCAGAATCACCGGCGGTGCGGACAGGATCATGCTCACACCAGAGCAGATACGTGAACTCAACGAAAAAAACCGGACCTTACCCTATGAAACGACCGATATCAACGGCAATCCCTATTCCATCGCGAATATTGTAGCCAGAATAGACAACATTGGCATCCAGTTCCTCTTTGAAAATCCCCTGAAAATTCAAACATTTACGGGCGACAGCCTCAGGGCGCGTTTTAAGAGCACCCGTGGGTATTTTCAAAAAGGAACATATTTCGACCGCCGTCAGGTGCAGTTCACGGACGAGATGAAACAGGAACTGCTCGACAAGACTGCTTTCGACAGTATTCCCGACACAATCATCCCTATGTACGGCATCCTGACGGCGTATACACTCAACCGTATTCTCCCGACGAATCTGCCGGCTCTCGGAGGCGCATGCGGCTGGCTTGATTTGATGCAGTCGGCGTCGTTCGATTATGGCACACCTGTCGCAGTCCTCCATGCATCTGCCGACATTGACTGGTACTATGTCCGCGGCGAAACAGCGTTCGGGTGGGTCCCGGCCTCTCAGGTCGCTTTCGGGACGCCCGCTGAGATCGGAAAACTCGCATACAGCGATAATTTTATCGTCGTGACCGAGCACAAAATACCGCTCTATGCAAACAAGGCTTTTTCCGCGTTTATCACTGACGTGTACATGGGTTCCCGTCTCGCGCTCAGGAAAAAAGACGCATCCGGGTATGAAGTCCTCGTGCCTTACCGCAACGCCGACGGTTCACTCACGACAGTCAGCGGATGGGTGAAGCCCGATGCCGATGTCACCATCGGATATCAACCCTTCACCCAGCGTAATATCCTGAACACCATATTCAATCTGCTCTACAGGCCGTACGGCTGGGCGGATTCAAACTACGAACGCGACTGCTGCGGAACAATACGGGCGGTGTATAAAACATTCGGTATCTTTCTTCCCCGCTGGACGACACATCAGCTCCATTCGGGTGTCCGTGTGCTCGCGTTCCCCGAAAACACTCCGAAAGAGCGGAAATACCAACTCCTCGATTCCTGTGAGCCCGCGGTGTCACTGGTCGGGAACCAGGGGCACATCTGCATGTATCTCGGCAAGGTGGACGGCACATATTATGTGATCCACCAATCGGGTTACAGCTATCATACCGACAACGGAACCGAGATGATGGTAAGACGTGTCAATGTCAATGATACCGAACTGGAGGGCGGTTCGAATATTGACAGTTGGACAGAAATCGGAATATTTTGTCATTAATATCCTGTGAATCATCCGGTCGACTCAAGAACCAAAATACCATTTGTTTTAATTCTCAATCTAAAGAAATATTTTATAATATTCCGTAGAAGACGGAGGTTATCATGAGAGGTTTGAAAAGGCGAGGATTTCTGGGAGGATTCGGCGGAGGGCTCGCGGGGTCGCTGGGTTTATCGAAGCTGTTTTCTCCAGGCCGTGCGAGGGCAGAATCGCTGACCTACACGGGTGCGTTGAACGACAATACGCCCAACCCCAACGATGTTAAAGTCAACCTGAAGTTTGTCTACCCATCACTCATACATTCGGAAGCGTGGGAAGGTCCCTGCCGGCCTTCGGCGGGGCTGAGCGGCGATGACGAGCGTACGGCGCACCGTGCGGATTTGACATCGTTTTTCGATACTCTCAAGCAGGAAATCTCCCCGGACGCCAATCTGCTCAAACCCGCACTGGTCGAGTATGTTTTCGCCCATAAGGCTTTCAAGAAAAACGAGCAGGAGTTCTCGAAACTCCTTGCCGACAGGGACGAGGTTGATGTATATCTTCTGACGACCGGTACGGCGGCACAACTCCTTGCAGCGACGATCGGCAGTCGGTTCAACAAGCCTGTCGTCATGATGTCTACAGGACTCCAGTCTATCGACGCTTCCGCCTATCTCCGCGCCCGCGGGTTCGAGGGGTATGCGGTGCTCGATTATGGAGAGCTCAATAAGCTCGTCCGCTATCTTAAAACCCGCAAGGTCCTCAGGCAGACGAACATGCTGATCGTTACCAACATCCCCATGCCGGGTAACAGCGATATAAGCTCGATCTGGGATTTCGACGACCTCAACGCCCGGTATGGCATCGGTGCGACAATCATCAATTACGATCTGCTCACCGAAGAGATGCAGCGGGTCATGACGAGCACAGATGAGCAGAAGCGTGCCCGTCAGCTCACCGATATTCTGGTCAACAAGGCTCAGGGCGTATATATTGACAAGAAATATATTTACAGTTGCGCCCAGTTTTATTACACCATTAAGAACCTGATGGCCCGTTACAATTGCAACGCGTTTACCATCGAGTGCTGGGAATTCTGCACCTCGCGGCTCCCGCAGGAATGGAAGATTGTTCCCTGCCTCGCGCATTCCCTGCTCAAGGACGAGGGTTTTTCCTCGGCGTGCCAGGGAGATGTGAGTGTCATGCTCGCCATCAGGATTCTCCAGACCCTCTCGAATAAATCAACCTTCATGGGCAATCAGTTCATGGATATGGATACCGGGCTCTGCAAGATAGGCCACAGCGTTCCCGGGCTGAAGATGAACGGGTACAACCAGCCGGACCTGCCTTTCACCCTCAGGAATTTCTGCGAATCAGGCTGGGGAGCGAAGGTCATGGTCAATTTCTCGGAAACCAACAAAGAAAAAGTCGTGACTCTGCTCAACATCGACCCGCTGGCGAGAAAGCTCATGGTCGCCAGGGCTGACCTGGTGAAAACAGTCGGGTACGATGATACCACCGACCGTGCACTGATCGGTTGCAGCCTCCAGGCGCACCTGAGGCTCCGCGACTACCGTGATTTCATGTACCGTCAGCAGGATTTCGGCACCCATGTGGCCATGGCGTACGGTGATTATGTGGAGGATGTCAAGAAATTCGGCGATGTCATGGGCATGGAAGTAGTTGACTGTAGCTGAATGTATCCCTTGCGGCGTTTCAAGCGCGGCACCGGTAATCCGGGGCCGTGCTCATTTTTTTATCTTAACTAATGATATACCTTCTCCGCAGTCTTTTTTATTTATTTCTCGGTAAACATTTTTAAAGTGTTTCAATAAAAAAACAGTCTTATTTGAGAAATAATTCTTTAATTGACATATCCACCTTATTTATTATATTAGTCAACATGTTGAATATCATCAAATTCAGGCCCCCTATATGAAGCTGTTCAAAGCAATTATTGGAAATACAATCACATACCGCAACCGGCGGTTGTGGATCGTCGGGATGGTCGTCTCGGCGGCCATTGTCATGCTTGTTTCTTTTTTCATGAGGGTATCCGCTCATTCAGGTTTCGCGTGGACACCTGTCCGGCAAGGTGATTTTACCGTCGATATCTTCGAAAGCGGGGAGATACTGGCGGTTGACGCCGTGTATGTCAAGGCGCCGAATGAATGGAGATACAGTCTCAAGATAAGTAACATGGTTCCCGAGGGAATCCATGTCAAGGCGGGAGATTTCCTTCTTCAGTTCGATCCGAGCCCGCTTGAGCTGGAATTCTCCGAATCTACAGACAGGCTCAAATATGCGGAAGCCGAGTTACGGAGCATCGAATCCCAGCAGGCGACCCGTGAGAGCGAACAGGAAATCGATCTTAAGATTGCTAACATGTCCAGGGAAGCCGCACAGATCCGGGTGGAGCAGTTGAAATATGAATCACAGATCCGTCAGGAAGAGGCCCGGCTCGAACTTGAAAAGGAGTTGATCCGTCACGAGGAAGCGCTTAAAAAACAGGAAACGCAGAAGATCATCGATTACGCCGAATACCGTAAGGGGCTGACACGAGTACAGGAAGCCGGAAGAAATCTTGAATTCATACAGAAGCGCATCGATAATTTCACTCTTCGCGCACCGATATCGGGCATGGTGGTTTACGAGGAAATCGGCGGCTGGGAGGCTCCCCGTCATAAGATTTTTAACGGCGACCAGGTCCAGTCCGGAACGGCGGTCATGAGAATCCCCGATCTTTCGCGCATGAAAATGTCGGTCCCGGTCAACGAAATCGATATTCGCCTTCTCAAAACAGGCTACAGAGCAGAAATACGTCTCAACTCATTCATGGATCGTGTATATCATGGAGTTGTGACCGACATATCGCCGATTATTGTATCGAGCACCCAGAGGGAACGGTTCCCCAAGCCGCCGTCATTCACCGTGGATATCGTTATCGACGAAGCTGATTCACTCCTCAAGCCGGGCATGTCGGCCCAGGCGCGGATTATACTGGACAAAATCCCCGATGCGCTTTCCGTACCTGCCGGCGCCGTATTCGAGCGTGGTGATGGCTCGACGGTCGTTTTTACGAAACGGAGTTATCCCGATCCGGTCCCCGTCCGGCTCGGTAAACGTAACGACATGTCCGTCATCGTCGAACAGGGGCTGTCCGTAAAAGACGAGGTTATCATGGCGCCTCCGTCTGCAGAAGTCCACCCTATCGGATGGTTTGCTGAAATGAATCGTCGTGAAACCGAACGTGAAGAGTATATCAAGCATCTCGATATCATGAAGGAGCGGGGTATTACCGGCGAACCTGCCGCAGCCGATTCCACCGCGATACATGAGCCTTCCCCTGCGCCAACGGCCGTGCAAAACATCTCCGTCACGGGGACACCGCAATGATTTATCAAGAATGGGGACTGAATCGCGCCCATATAAAGCAAGTACATATGATGATAACATGGCCACAGGAAAGAACATGGAGTGTATATGAAACCAGGTATGCTGTTCATGAATTGGATCAAGCGTAATTATAACCATTCCAAAATAATAAGGATGGCGCTCGGGGGAGTGTCGGTGATCATTATCCTGGCGATTGTCATGATCGTTCAGTCGGGGACCGGTGCGCCCTCAATAGCCACCCATATCGCACAAAAAGGAGAATTCATCATCGACATCAGCGAAAAGGGTGAGCTCAAAGCCGCCCAGTCCGCGATTGTCGGCGTTCCTCAGAATGTCTGGGGGGATTTGCGCGTTACTGTGCTCGTCGAAGACGGAGCCATGGTCAAGGAAGGGGATTTCCTCGTCCAGTTTGATCCGAGCGAATTTCAGAACAGACTCAATGACAGCCAGAACAGGCTGGAAAACGCACAGGCCGATCTGGCCAGCATCACAGCGAGAATCGAATCCGACCGCAAACAGCAGGAAAATCAGCTGAAAATCCAGGAATATTCCTACGAACAGTCGAAACTCAAATACCAGCAGATGAAATACGAATCCCTGTCCCGTCAGCGTGAAATGGAACTCGAATTCAAAAAAGCGGAGCTTTCTCTGCAACAGGCCCGAGAAAAGCTCGAATCGCAGAAAGTCATCGATGAAGCAAATATGAAAAAGTCGGAATTGAGCGTCAAGCAGGCGGAAATGAATTTACAGCGAACCCAGGAACAGGTCAATTCACTGACGCTCACAGCGCCGAAAAGCGGCATGGTGGTCCTCCAGAAAGTATGGTCGTCGGGGGGTTCTATGTCGAAGGTGAAAGTCGGCGACAGTGTCTGGAGAGGATTTGATCTCGTGCACATACCCGATCTGTCCGTCATGCAGGTCAAAACACAGATTAACGAGGTCGATATCGCCCGTTTATCCGCCGGGCAGAGGGCGATCATCACCCTCGATGCGCTCGAAGGGCCGACATTCTACGGGAAGGTCACATCCGTTGCGAAACTTGCACGGTCCGAGCAGGGTTCGGATGAAAAGATATTTGATGTCGAAGTGACTGTCGACGGTTCGGATGAGCGTCTAAAACCGGGCATGACCGCGGAATGCAGGATCGTTACCGATACAATTAACGATGTACTTTTCGTTCCGCTCGAGGCGGTATTCGAAAAAGAGGACACCACAGTCGTGTATGTGAAAAACCGTACGTATGACCTCCGTTCTGTCAGGCTGGGAGCGAAGAACAGCAACTATGTTATCATCGAAGACGGTCTGAAACAGGGCGACGAGGTCGCGCTGCGCGATCCCACCCTTCCGCTCGAGGACCTGGGTATCGGGAGCAAGGAAGCGGTGAAGAAATCAGGCGGCAATGGTAAATCTCTCTGACCATTTATTCATGAACGATACAGGATCGTATATATGAACTATCGGGAAAGCACTCTTCTGGGGCTCGAGGGTTTGAGAACCCATAAGCTCAGGTCGTTCTTATCGATGCTCGGAATTATATTCGGTGTCGGAGCGGTCATAGCCATGCTATCGATCGGCGAGGGTGCCAAGCAGGAAGCGCTGGAACAGATCGAACTGATGGGCATGAATAACATCATCGTGGAGGAAATTAAAAAAGATGAAGAAGCCGCCGTGGAGGAAAAGGACAAAGACTTTTCACACGGGCTCATCATCGCCGATGCCGATGCGGTGCGAGAGCTGAATCCGCTCGTCGATACTACCGTGCCGGTCTGTCAAATGCAGATGAATGTACGGTACTTGAAGGAACGGACGAAGGGGACCATCATCGGAACGACTCCCGAATATGTCGAGGTCATGAGCTATGTCCCCAGTTCAGGCTCGTTTTTCAACTATCTCGATGTGGAGGAATCACGGCGTGTGTGTGTGCTCGGGAACGGAATCAAGCGCACCCTGTTCTATTTCATGGACCCGGTGGGTGAGAACATAAAAATCGGCGACCAGTGGTTCACCGTGATCGGTGTCATGGAGGAAAAATCTGTCCGGAGCAGCCGTGAAAAAGGCCTGCCTGTCGAGGACATGAACCAGAACATATTCATTCCCATCTCCACATCACTCAAGCGGTTCAGAAGTGTCGGCACGAAGATCGTCTATACGCAATCCGGCGAAAAGTTGACACGTGTGAGCGAGATAACCCGTTTCATCGCGCATGTGGAGAATGTCGGCAGGATCCAGGAAGCCTCCAATATCATCAAGACCACCATGCTGCGACGTCACAACCGGGTGGAGGATTTCTCCATCACGGTTCCGGAGGCTCTGTTACGCCAGAGCCAGCAGACCCAGCGGATATTCAACATCGTGATGGGCGCGATTGCCGGAATATCCCTTCTGGTCGGCGGCATCGGCATCATGAACATCATGCTTGCCTCAATCCTCGAACGAACGCGTGAAATAGGCATCAGGCGGGCGACCGGAGCGACCAGGAGCGACATCCTCGGCCAGTTTCTCCTCGAGGCGGTCATGCTCAGTTTCGCCGGCGGTATTGTCGGGGTGTTTCTCGGATTCGCACTGACCAAGATCATTGCCCTGTATGCCGACTGGCGCACCATTGTGGCCTGGGAATCAATCATCCTCGCATTCTGCGTTTCAGTCGGTGTCGGGGTGATATTCGGTGTCTTCCCGGCGCGGAGGGCCGCGAATATGGATCCCATCGAAGCACTCCGGTATGAATGATCCGGCGTGGAACGCCTTCATGGTACGGATAATCGCTTCAAGAGAACATGATACATGACCGGCATACGTGCTGGTTTTTTATGTTTTTCTCCGCTCCGCAAACGGTGCTGCAAAAAGGGATCATGTGTTTTCTCATAAGGGAGGGTTTTCAGGATGAAGGGTTTCTTTTCAGGACGGCGACATGCAGTTGTCATAACCTTCGCGGTCATGGTGTTCATCGCCCGTGGAACGCCTGGCGTACGGGGTGCTGAGAGGTTATTAACACTCGAACAAGCCATTGAAATCGCGCTCGAAGATGGTTTCGAGATGAAATCCCTGCACCTGCAGATCATACAGGCCGAAGAAAACCGCCGTGCCGCAAAATACCGTTTCCGCTCCAGCGCCGAAATGACCCTGTCCGCGCCGACCTGGTCAGAGAACGTGTCGGCCATCCAGGTCCCCAATGGACTGCCGATCTACAACAGGCTCGGTACACTCCGATACCAGACCGTGCTCAATATCAATCAGCCGCTGCCGACCGATGGCAGAATCACCTTCCGTTCCCAGCTCTATAAATCGGAGGAAACCAATTATCTCGCCGAAACGAATGAAACCCTCAAACGCATGGATTTCCTGTCTTCCATGCGTATCTACATGACCCAGCCGCTGCTTACATACAACCGGCTGAAGACAGGCCTCCGTGAAGCCGAGCTTAATTACGAGCGAACGTCCCTCTCCTCGACCCGCAACAGGCTCACCATTATCTATGAAATAACCAATTCGTTTTACACGCTCTACAATGCTACCCGGAGACATGAAATCGCCCGTGAAACGTTCGAACAGCAGGAGCAGGCCTACGAACTTGCCCGCCTTAAATATGAAGCAGGTCTCATCCCGGAAGTTGAAGCGCTCCGCATGGAGGTCAACCTCGCCTCGGCGCGTTCCGGCCTTTTCGACGCCGAAGCGAATCTCGCCTCGCAGAAGGAGGCGTTCAAGCTGGACCTCGGGCTCGACATCGGGGATGAAATCGGCGCGAAAACAGATATAGTGTACTCTCATTTCGACATCGATCTCGATACGGCCGTAGAAAAAGGGCTCGAGCACCGCACCGAAATCCGGGAACGTGAAATTGCCATCGAGCTCAACAGAATCGGCATAGAGCGCATCGATTCCGATAACGAGGTACGCGCAGACCTCACCGCATTCTTTGACCTGACCGGTTACAGCGATCCGAACCTGCCGTTCGGTACCCAGTCAAACGATCTGTTCGATTCAAGCTGGGAAGACCTCAAACGCCGTCCCGGAAACCGCGGTGTGACACTGACCTTCTCCTTGCCGATATGGGATTGGGGAGTCAACAAAGCCCAGGTCGCAAGCGCACGCGCCGACCTGAAACGGAATGAACTGAGCCTCAAGGAGGACCATAAAAGGATCATCAACAGCATCACCGATGCTGTGCGCCGTGTTCAGTCCGCGGAAAACAGCCTCGTCGTCCTCCAGAAGAGCCAGGAAGTCGCCCAGCGCACCTACGATATCTCGCTCGAGCGTTTCAATAACGGCGAAATCACCAGCCAGGACCTAGCGCTCGACAATAAAAGCCTCTCAGAGGCGAAGATGTCGTTTCTCGGAGCGTACATTTCCTACAAGCTCGCTGTGGAAGACCTGAAGCGGAAAACCATGTGGGATTTTGAAAACAACCAGACTGTGGAATGAAACACGGCTGTCTTTGGGTCATTTCCCGCTGGAAGGTGTTTTACGAACTCGCGGATGACAGGAAATTATCTGAACGAATAATTTGATGGCTCTGAAAAAAGCCGCTTCGACCTGCTTCTTTATCCACCGGCAAGTCACTATCAGGCCTGCTCTCAGGAGTTGTCCCTCATTTTTTTCCCCCCAAGCCTGATATCTCGTTACGGACCGAAAAAATCACTTGATTTATCCGGCTGAAAACGCCTAATTTACCGTATGATAAAGGTATTCACGGTGACGTTAGTTACAACTTTCATTCGGTTAAACATCTGAATCGGCACATAGAATTCTACATTCCGGAGGAATGATGAAACGGTCAGAGATTAATACCATCATGCGTGAGAGCCTCGATTTTCTTCAACACAGGAAATTTTACCTGCCCCCGTTTGCCACCTGGACACCAGAGGAATGGAAAAGGAAAGGACCGGAATGCAGCGAGATCGTCGAACAACAGCTCGGGTGGGACATCACCGATTTCGGCAGCGGCGATTTCTACGCACATGGGCTTTTTATGTTCACAATCCGCAACGGAACACTCGAAGAACTGAAAAAAGAAAACGGGAAAGTGTACGGTGAGAAAATCCTTATCGTCCGGGAAAACCAGATAACGCCCACCCATTTTCATTATCAGAAAATGGAGGACATCATTAACCGCGGCGGAGGGGAACTGGTCATCCAACTCTGGAATTCCACTGATGACGAGGGACTCGCGGACACCGATGTCACTGTAAGCATCGACGGCGTCAGGACCACCGTGAAGGCGGGTGGTACGATCACATTGAAAAATGGCGAATCGGTTTGCCTTCCCCAGCGGCTCTATCACAAGTTCTGGGGTCGGGAAGGTACCGGCACCATCCTCGTGGGGGAAGTGAGCCGGGTGAACGACGATCACGTGGACAACAGGTTTTACGAACCGACGGGCAGGTTCCCCGATATCGAAGAAGACGAAACATCGCTCTATCTCCTCTACAACGATTATAAGGATTATTACCGGTATGCCCGATAAACATGTTTGAGTGAGGAGTATCCCATGACGCACAAGGAACGCATGCTTGCTGTCCTTTACGAGAAGAAAATTCCTGACAAGGTTCCGCACGGGGATGTCACGGTCGATCCGATGATAGCCCGTAAGGTTTTCAAGGAAGATATACCCGAGGAAGAAGGTAATTTTCTCGTTTACTGGATGACCGAATCCTTCACCGATCGTTTTTTTGAACGGCATCGAAGGCTTCGTGAGTTTCTCGGTTTTGATTTCGCCCATGTATTCCCCCGTGAACCGCTTAAGAAAACCGGGATTTCGCCGGAAGGATATCCGATTATCGAGGATATCTGGGGCAGCAAGATCATTGCCGCACCCCAGTCAACTGTGGAAATCGCCTCTCCGGTCCCCGACATAACAAAAGCGGCTGAATACAAGTTTCCCGATGTGGATGATTTTTCTTACGATAATCTCGAACGATGGGTAAACGAAAGCGACCTTTTTACCGTATGCCAGCTCGATACCGGATTCTTCAAGATCTACCTGCTGACGGGATTCACCAATTACATGTTCTATTCCATCGA
>Ga0315284_10004375_pt1 | contig 20060 bp, 10 predicted proteins | sample YL17G09_16_MG_FD_203696 | JGI IMG/M metagenome (GOLD analysis project Ga0315284, IMG submission 203696) | Sediment microbial communities from Yellowstone Lake, YNP, Wyoming, USA - YL17G09_16 | ecosystem: Environmental > Aquatic > Freshwater > Lake > Sediment | place: USA: Wyoming | collected...
ACCTGATCCAGCGTGGCATCGCCGACCCCGACCGCATGGTGAAGATGGGCTGGAGCGCCGGCGGGCACATGACGAATAAGATCATCACTTTTACCGACCGATTCAAAGCCGCTTCCTCCGGCGCGGGCGCCGCCAATTGGATCTCCATGTACGCGCAAAGCGACGTGCGCACATACCGCACACCTTGGTTCGGCGGGACCCCGTGGCAGAAGGACGCGCCCATCCCGGCCTACTGGGACAATTCACCGCTCAAAGATGTCTCGAAGGTCAGGACACCCACCATTTTTCTTGTGGGAGAGAGGGACGTGCGCGTACCCATGCCTCAGTCCGTGGAGATGTATCGTGCGCTCAAGAGCAACGGCATTCCAACGCGCCTGTACGTCGCGCCTCGAGAGCCACATGGCTGGAGCGAGCTGCGGCATGAACTGTTCAAGATGAACGTCGAGCTCGATTGGTTCGAGAGGTACGCTACCAAGCGGCCCTACACATGGGAAAAAGTGCCGGGAGACGGCGAGAATCCCAAGACCAATCCATAGTTTCAGTCGCTCCTTTTTCATGATTCGTAGCGTCCTTGTGTCTTCCGGGTGACAACTCTTCCACCGCCAATAAAGACGGAAGCCCTGACGATGCCAGCGGATCATTGTTTCTGGCTTGACGATTAACAGAGCGGAGCGCCAATCAGATCAAAGCTGCGACAGCCATACCCAAAGGATGTGCTCTGATGGGCGCAGTCGTCTCCGCTGATTGGAAGACCTTTGGAGAATGTTCAGTTGGTGACGGAGAGCGAGGATCTCATCCTGGAGTGCCAGGCGCGATCGAAAGCCGAAGAGCAGGGTTGAAATCAATGAAATCAGCACACTATTCATTGATCTGAAGGCTAACAACCGAATCCTGTAAGTGCAACAATTTCAATCTGGACCAAATTTCTGGCAACCACAACAGTGTTAGCCCGATCATCTTTGTGTCTGTCATTTTTCAGGGAAGTTCATCTTGCGCAGGAGAGCCAGGAAGCGGGGGTCCGGGCGCAAGACATCGCACTCAGGGTCCACACCGAGCGTGACCATGTAGTACGGTCGTTCTTCGTATGCCTGTTCGAGCCATTTAAACGCGTCGTCCTTCTTCCCTAAGCCGGTGCAGATGATTGCCATATTGTAGGGAGAGACATAGCCTCGCAGTGAATATCGCTTCAGCTCGTCGAGCACCGCCTCGGCATCGCCTTTTCTCCCCGCTGCAGCATAGGCAAATCCCAGAGCTGCAGATATCTCGGGGATTTCGTTTTCTATCATCTTCGCCTTCTGAAACTCTGCGATCGCCTCGTGCAGTCTGCCTGTCTGCTCGTAAGCCCGGCCGAGAAATATGTGGGCAAACCAGTAATCGGGATTGAACTCGATGGTCTTTTGGAGCTGTGCGATCGCCTGGTCGTACCGGCGGGCAAAATAGAGGTCGATGCCCAAATAGGTGTTAGATTGGGCCGAAAGTGGATCAAGTTCGAGCGCCCGTCTCCCTTCTGCGATGCCCTCATCGAATCGTCCCGTCCAGGCCAGATAGCATCCGTAAAACTGATGAGCGGATTCACTATTGGGATTGAATTCAATGGCACGCTTGAATTCCTGTTCTGCGGCTGCCCAGTTCCAATCGTACCAGTAATACAGAACTCCCAGGGAAATGTGCAACTCAGGGAGCGTTGCATCAATTTCCACGGCCTTTTTCAGGTAGTCTCTTGCCTTCGGCATCGCCTCGCGGGGAGAAAGAAACCAGTCGCTGGCGGTGATATAGTAATAGGCCATGCCGTAGTATGCCGGCGCGTAGCCTGGATCCGCTGCCATCGACTGTTTGAAGTAATCGAGTCCGCGGTCAAGACCATCCCGCGTGAACTTGGAAGCCAGGTAGCGCCCCTTCAAGTAAAGTCGATAGGCCTCCGTATTCTCGGTGGGCCGTTTGCTGAGCAGGCTCTGGTCCTTGCCGCTCAACCTTAACTGCAGTCTCTCCGCGATCTCCTTGGCAATATCCTCCTGGACGGAAAAGATATCCTTCAACCGGCGGTTGTACTGTTGTCCCCAGATTTGATGTCCGTCCCGGGTATCGACTAATTCAGCGCTGATGTAGAGGCTCTCATCCCGCTGGACCACCCTACCCATCAGGATGCTGCGAACCTTCAGTTCGCTGCCGATCTTCAGCGGATCGACCTCGCGACCTTTGTAGCGGAAGGTGGCGCTGCGCGACATGACTCTGAGTTGCGACAGTTGCGAAAGGCTGCTGATGAGGCTCTCGGTGACTCCGTCGCTGAAGTACTCGGTGTTCGGGTCTGCGCCGACATTCACAAAAGGTAAAACAGCCAACGAACCCATGGCCGCGCCGGATTGGAGGTACAGGTAGCCCCCTACACCCGCCATAATAATGACACCTGCCGCAAGTATTGCCCAAAAAAACCAGCGTCGGAATAGCGGCACCGGCGCGAACCGTCCGGCTCCCGACACCCTTACAGCCGACTCGCCAGATTCTGCATCTCGCCTCAGCCGCTTGAGGTCGGCAAGGATGTCCGCGGCCGTTTGGTAGCGCAGCCTGCGGTCCTTTTCCAAAGCTTTATTGATGATCCTTTCCAGGTCCTCAGGAATATCCGGATTCAGCCGGATCGGCGCGGTTGGGGCTTTGTGCAGAATTGAATTAAATATTGCTCCGGAGGTATTCCCGCGAAAAGGGATCGCTCCCGTAGCCATTTCATAGAGCACCACGCCGAGAGAGAAAAGGTCAGTGCGGATATCCAGTTCCTCGCCGAGCACCTGTTCGGGGGACATATAAGCCACCGTGCCAACGGCAGTCCCGGGACCGGTGAGCATCTCGTCGGTATTCCCGACCGTCGGCGCGGCCGTGGGGATCTCAGCCGGTTGGCGGCGTTCAGGCGTAAGCTTCGCCAGGCCGAAATCGAGCAGCTTGGCATGGCCTCGTTTCGTGACGAAGATGTTCGCAGGTTTCAAGTCGCGGTGAATGATTCCTCCTGAATGTGCGGCATCCAGACCATCTGCGATTTGAATGGCCAAGTCGAGGAGTTCATCTGAGCTCAGTGGTCTTCCTAGAATGCGCTGATTCAAGGTCTGGCCATCGAGGTATTCCATGGCAATAAAGGGTTGCCCCTCATGCTGACTGATCTCATGGATCGTGCAAATGTTGGGATGGTTAAGGGCGGAAGCCGCCTTGGCTTCTCGTTGAAATCGTTCCAGGGCGTGGCGATCTTTGGATGTGGCGTCCGGCAAGAACTTGAGTGCGACAAAGCGGCCCAGAATGCTGTCCTCTGCCCTATAAACGACGCCCATACCACCGCCGCCAATCTTCTCAACGATCCGATAATGCGAAACGGTCTGACCGATTTCGGGCATGAGGGCCTCTTGTACGGCAAGTCAGGTGTGATGCTTTGTGGTGGGGCCATTATACGGGGAAGCGGCTTCTTAAGGGAAGAGAAAGGAATGCGGGCCTATTACGCTGGCGGCAGAAGGAACGGATCAGGCATCACAACCACGGTTGCGCATCGGCCCGTCTTGTCCAACGAGGCTAGGATCGGACACAAAGGCAAGATCCTCGGGCGGAAGATGCTTGAGCAGATGGCTACACAAATTTCTGTGAGGGCTTGAACCTTCAAATTGCTATAATTTAATTTTCCCAAAAGGCTTCCTATGAATCTGAAGGCGACCGGAAAAGATATCATCGTGGCAATCCTGGATAACATGCGCGAGTCTGCTGAGCCTCTGCTCTACAACACGCTTGTACCCAGCCACTACGACGTGTATCTCCACCGGGACGACTACGACCGCCTTACGGGAATCTTTCCCAGGATTCGCGACGAAGCCCGCAGAGCTCTGGCTGAAGAGCTGGCGCAAATCAGCAAAAAAGGCTCGTCGCGCCTTCCGGGATTCAAACCGAAAGCTCCCAAATATGAGGCTGCTGAGAAAGACTGGTACATCAAGTTTCTCATCGACGAAGATGATGAGCTCGCTCCCGGCGATATCCTGGTAGATTCCCGTCTGACGCTGCCTGCGGCGATCGAATATGGCGTCGGCTCCAAGACTCAGCGTACTGTTGAGACCATCCGCTCCGGCGGGGAGAGTAGGAGACTCCGCAGGCATGAGGATGAAGTGCGCCCGGAAGGCGCGGCGCCAATTGCCAAACTCAGCTACCAGGACAAAGACGGTCAGCGGCGCGAGTTCCTGATGACCAGACCGGAGATCTCAGTGGGGCGTGGCGGCCGCACCGAGTACTGCGACCTCGAGATCGATGCGCCTGCCGATGTTTCCCGGCAACATTTCTACTTGAGGCAGGATGCTGAAACCCGCGAGTTCTTCATCCAGGATGTCAGCAAGTTCGGAACGTCCGTAAATGACAGGAGGCTTTCCCCGAAAGAGTGGATCCGGGTGCCGCCGAAGGCCGTGATCAAGCTTGCCGACAAGGTCTCGATAGAATTCGAGTGCTTATGAGCTTTCTCTACTTTGCACGATATGGTTTCCTGTTGATTTTGATTCTGGTCACAGCCGTGCTTGTCTTCGCACATCTGAAATCCAACCGCTCGAGATGACCGCCGTGCCTGCAACGAAGAACGAATTTGCCTGGGAGGCCTGGGGGGAAACCGACCCCGGAAAACGAAGGGGCAACAACGAGGATCGCATTTGCTGCGACGCCGCCAGGGGAATCTTCATCATCGCGGATGGGATGGGAGGCGAAGCCGCGGGAGAGGTCGCCGCCCAGCACGCCGTGGACTTCATGAAAAAGAGACTGCGCCGGGAAACCGGCACGGTCGCGCGCAGACTACGGGAGGCAATCGCAGGAGCCAACAACGAAATATTTCACCTCGCACAGAGCCACGCCAAATGGCGAGGCATGGCGTGCGTTCTGACCGCGGCTGTGATCGAGGACGGTTCCCTGCACATAGGACACGTCGGGGACACGCGTCTCTATAAGATCCGCGGCGGCCAGATCAGCAAAATCACGTCGGATCACTCGCCTGTCGGAAAGAGGGAAGACGCGGGAGAACTCAACGAATTGGAAGCCATGCGCCATCCGAGGCGCAATGAGGTGTTCCGCGATCTCGGCACCCGGAGCCACAAGCCGGACGACGAAGAATTTGTTGAATATATCCAGGTCCCGTTCGAAACCGATGCCGCGGTGCTCCTGTGCTCCGACGGCTTGAGCGACATGCTCACTTCATCGGAAATGCTCGCCACGATGCTCCAAAATGCGGGCCGCCCGCGCGATTGCGTCAGGGGATTGATCGCAAAAGCAAACGCCGCAGGCGGCAACGACAACATTTCCGTGATCGTGATTGAAGCCGACGGCTTTTCTCAGGCTGTGTCGGGAAAATCCGCGGACTCCCGGCGATCACCTGCCGCAACGCCGAACGGGAAAACTAAGAGGAACAAAACGCCGCGCGCGCTGGGGGGGCGTTGGGTATTCCTGGTGTATGGATTGCTGGCAGGAACATTGTCATTCGGCCTGTGGCAGCATTATCAGACTTCCGGTCCGGACGATAATTCACCTCAGACAATCTCGCCGCCTCCGGCGAAGACGTTGATCGTAGAGCCTACCAGTCCGGAGTATCCATCTATTACCAGGGCGCTGGAAGGTGCCCGCTCCGGAGACCGGATCGAGGTCAGCAACGGAGAGTATCAGGAATCGATCCGGTTGAAGAACGGTGTTGACATCGTCGCGCGCTCCGCGGGCAAAGCCGTTCTCCACATCGTCCGGCCTCTACCCGGGGTGGATGCGGCGGTGGTGGCCGACGGCGTCTCAGGAGTCAACGTCCGCGGGTTGGTAATCAAGGCGGAATCCAGCGCCGGTCTGCCATTCGGCGTCCGAATCAGCAACTCCGATGTGAGCTTGTCCGATTGCGACATTTCAGGCGCGGTACAAGCCGGAGTGCTCATCAACGGCACGTCCAAGCCTGTTCTTGCCGGCAGCTATGTGCACTCAAACCTAGGGCCCGGGATTGTGGTGTCCGGCACGGCAGCCCCGCGCCTGACCGGAAATGTCATTTATGCCAACGGCCTGTCAAGGGAGCGCGCCGCCCCCGGCATGTACATCATCGAAAATGCGAACCCCGAGGTCAGCCGCAACGTATTCTCCGGCAATGGCGCCGAGGCGATCCGATTGCAGAAGCAGGAACTCCGGGACAAGATGATGGACAATTTGTTTTTGATTCCCGGCCGGCCGGATAAAGCAGTGGCTGTGGAGCGGACGAAGTGATGAAAAGCCTGCTGCACCACATCGGCGACTTCCAGATTCTGGAAAAGCTCGGGCGTGGAGGCATGTCCGACGTTTACCTTGCCTTCGATGAGAAGAATCATCGGCGCGTGGCGTTGAAACTGGTGGAGTGCGGACCGGGGGAAGACGCTCGGGAGATTGTCGCCGCCGAACGGCTCGGGGCCGAATTGCAGGCAAACCTCAGTGCCATCGAGCCGCGCGTCCCGCGGATTTACGATTTCGGCGACCTCGATGATCTTTTCTTCATCAACATGGAGTTCGTTGAAGGAAGGGATCTTTCGGAGATAATCCGCAAGGGCGCTCTGGATCCCACGACCGCGGCGAATGTTGCCCGCGAGCTGTGCAGCATCCTGCGCAACGCCCATGCCATCGCACTGCACGTCGGCGGCCGCGAATTCCGCGCGATCGTGCACGGTGATATCAAGCCGGGTAACATCCGCATCGAGTCGGCAGGGCAGGTGCGCGTGCTTGATTTTGGGATCGCCAAAGGGCTCTCCCTCACGCGCCGGCTGACGGCGAATCTCTTCGGCAGTGTGGCCTATTCTTCGCCGGAGCGGCTCGAGTCGGGCCGGATCGACGAAATGTCAGACCTGTGGTCCGTGGGCGTGGTGTTGTATGAAATGATCGAGGGGAGGCTCCCTTACGAGGCCGCTTCCACGGAGAGGCTGGAAACCATCGTGCGCTCCCATGCTGCTCCACGGCCGCTCGGAAATGAATGTCCCGCGGATTTGCAGCACATCGTCCACAAAGCTCTGGCATGCGTGCCGGGGCGGCGATATCAGACTGCCGAGCAACTTGAATCCGACCTGCGCGCATTCCTCGCGGGTGAGCCGACCCTTGCCCGGGAAGAAAGCGAGAAAACCCGCCGGACGACGCCTGCCGAAGATGAGCGTGAGACCCGGCGCAGTTCGCCGCCCGTCGGAGGCACGGAGGAGAAGGATCGAACGCATGAGGAATCGGGACCGCCTGCAATCGTTCCACTGCCCGGCAAAGTGCACCCGTGGATTCGCCGCGCCCTGAAATGGGCTTGCGTCGGCGGTACACTCCTGCTGGCCGGCGTCGGCATTTGGCAGGGAGGCGTTTATCGATCCGCTCTCCAATTGAGACCGGACTTCGTTGGGGCGCGGGTCGATCCGGACACCGGGTGGACAAAATACCAGGAAGTGCACGGCCGGAGCCTGCTCGGCGTGGCCGCATATCCGTTGCGCGCGCCTTTGCAGAACATCTTGCGCGAGAGTTCCCAGAAAATCGTCGATGACTACCGCAACAGCGATCAGCCCAAGACCCGGGAAGGGGACTGGATCCGGTGCAAGCGCTACATGTCCCGCGCCGTCGAACTCGACCCTGCCGATTCGAGGGCCGCCGCGATGCTCGCCTATGCGGACGGCCAGATTCTCCGCATCAACCGGAAAGATCTCAGCGCAGTCGCGGCATTTCAGCGCGCCAGCAAGTATGAACCGAAATGGCCCGATCCCTATCTCGGGATGGCTCGCACGTACATTTACAGTTTGCAGGACGGCGAGCGGGGAACTCAGGCGCTGCAGCACGCCAAGGATCTGGGGCTCAACTTCGGCAAGCGAGAGCTGGCCATGATGGGCGATGCGTTCAGGATGAGCGGCCTCCGCGCATGGGACGGGGCGACACGGCTGCGCGGCACCGATCAGGAGAAGGAGTTACTGAAAAGAGCCGATGATGATTTGAAGCAGGCGATTCAGACTTATTCGCAAATCGCTCCGTGGGGCGGAAGCACCAATCAGATTCTCGCGACGCAGGATGTCTTGACCAAGGTGGAAGACCGGCTCAAAGAACTGAACCCGCCCAACCCGCTTTTCCCATGGAATTGGTTTAAGAAGTTGATTTCTGAACTGGGCTCGCGCCAGATACCCGCTGTGAATGGCGACCGCCACGTAGGCGCCGGCGGCCCGACGGCGTCCCAAATCGGAAACCGGATTCCCGATTGATGCGGTGAGAAGCAAGTTGCATGGCATAATCGCGGGTCACGGCTGCCGGACGCGACCCACGCTGTACCATGCACGAACGCAGACAGAATAGGAAACTCGAATGGCTATTACACGCAGCACTGCTTCCGATCGAGTTCGGCCCGGGCGGGCGGATCCTGCAGGTCGGGCGAGCCGAAACCTGGAGTTTTCACTCTTACTGCTGACTGCAACTCTTCTTGCCGGCGGCACGTGGCTGGTTCTTAAAGCGCGTTCCGCGGAACTGAGCGCTGCCGAAGACCAAATCGCGCACGGGAAGCTCCTGAATGTGAATGAGCTGCGCAGCCCGGACGAACTTCTGCCGGTCCTTGGTTTCCTCGATGATCCCGCGGATCGCAGCTTTGCCGCGCGCCGGATCCTCCAGTTTCTCCGCGACCGCGAACACATCGACAGCGTGGGCGAGTTGCGCGCCATCCAGGTCACTTCATCTGAGATCGGACAGACTCGCGGCTTGAGCGTTTTCCCGGCGCGCCTGAAAGAAATGCGCCAGGAAAGCGGCGAGGCTGTGACTCCGGCTTTGCCTCTGCTGACGCAGCAACAGATTCAACAGCTGCGTCCCATGCTCTCGGTGCGCAGCCCGCACGATTTTCGCCGGCTCGTTTTCATCTATGTTGCCGTGTTCGTGCTCGCGTTCCTGTTGCTCCACGCCGCATGGCGCTTTCGATCTTTTGCGGGGGACCAACTGTTGCTCCCGCCTGTACTGCTGCTGAGCGGCTTTGGTCTTTTGATGATGATTCGATTGCGCGACCCGATTCGCGAGGTGCTGCTGTTTCCGGATTTCGCCACCGGAGTAGCGATCGGGTGCATTATTGCTTTCCTCGCCAGCCTTCCCGATTACGAACATTCAACCTTGCGGCGCCTGGCCTACGTTCCGCTGCTCGCCAGCTTTCTTCTGTCCCTGGTCCTGATCTTCTTTGGCTCGGGACCCGGTGTCAGCGACGCCAAAGTGAACCTGCGGCTCGGTCCGATTCTCCTTCAGCCGGTAGAATTCATCAAGGCGTTGCTCCTGCTTTTTCTGGCCGGCTTTTTTGCTGACCGCTGGGAGTTTTTGCGCGAGTTGCGCGCGCCCACCCGGACTCTGCCGCCCCTGCTGCGAAGCCTCAATCTGCCGAGACTGCGCTATGCCGTTCCTCTGGTGATCGCGATCGGTTTGGCAATCGCTTTTTTCTTCCTCGAAAAAGATCTCGGCCCGGCTCTGGTCCTCACGCTGCTGTTTTTGATCCTCTACGCCGTGGCGCGCTCGCGCCTCACCGGCGCTCTGATCGCCTTCGCCGCGCTGATCGCGGCTTTCGGGATCGGGTACAAGCTCGGGATTCCCCACACCGTGGCCAACCGCGTTTCCATGTGGCTTTCGCCCTGGGACAACTTCATCAGTCACGGCGGAGATCACCTGGCGCAATCCTTCTGGAGCTTTTCAGCGGGCGGGTTATCCGGTACCGGCTTGGGATTGGGAGAACCCGGGATTGTGCCCGCAGTGCATACGGATTTGATCCTGGCGGCCATTGGCGAAGAGCTTGGACTTTTGGGGCTTGCATGCGTATATCTGGCGTATGCCGTCCTGGTTCATCGCGCGTTGAGGATTTCGCTGACAAGCCGCGGGTCATATTCTTTCTTCCTTGGTCTGGGGATGACCCTTCTCATTGCGCTTCAAATCGCATTCATCTCGGCTGGAATTCTAGGCCTGGCGCCGCTGTCCGGCGTGGTCACCCCGTTTATCAATTACGGAAAATCTTCGGCCGTCGTGAACTTCCTCATATTGGGCGTCCTTGCGGCCCTTTCGGCAAATGCAGACCGGAGACAACCGGCCCAGCCCTTCCGGAAACCGGTGCTGTGGGTGGGCCGCCTGCTCGGGATCCTGGGTCTTGTCATTGTCTGCCAGGCGGCTCGGGTTCAGATTCTGGAGGCGGACCGGTTTCTGGGGCGCGGGGCGCTTGTGCCCCAGGCCGATGGCCACCGGCGTTACTTGTATAATGGCCGCATCCTGGAAGCAGCACAAAGCATCCCGCGAGGCACTATTTACGATCGCAACGGCATACCGCTGGCGACAAGTTCGCAGGCGCTGCTCGAATCCTACCGGGCGCAGTATGATCAGCTGCATGTCAATCTGGACCAGGTGACCGGGACGGGATTCCGACGCATGTACCCTTTTGGCGCACTTACATTTCATATATTGGGGGACCTGCGCAGCCGTCTGAATTGGGGAGCGCAGAACACATCGTTTATCGAGCGTGACCGGAACATAACGCTGCAAGGATATGATGACAGGGCGATCGCCGTTCGGGTGCGCGATACTCCGGATGGGTCGGAACACCTGGTATTGCAGCGGGATTTCCAGGAGCTGTTACCGCTAGTGCGCTACCGCTACCGGCCCGATGACAAAAGGGTCAGGGAAATCCTGCAGCGCGATCGCGACGTCCACTTGACGATCGATGCGAGACTGCAAACGAAGCTGACAGAGATTCTCGAAAAACACATCCTGGCCGCAAAGATGAAGCGTGGAGCGGCGGTTGTTATCGATCCGTCAACCGGTGACCTCCTGGCGTCGGCGACTTACCCGTACGCCGGCGTCACCAGGGCCGCGGAACTTGTATCCCGGGGGGATGCGATTCCCGAATCCTCGGATATCAGCGACAGCCTTTTCGATCGGGTACGTTACGGGCTTTATCCACCCGGTTCCTCCTTCAAACTGGTCACTACGATCGCGGCATTGCAGTCACTGGAGAAGCCCGAAACAATAACCTATCAATGCAAGCGGCTGCCGGATGGCCGCATCGGCAATTACGTGCGTGGCTGGGGCCGGCCGATTCGGGATGACATCCTCGACACAGCGCCGCACGGCACCGTCGATCTCGCCAAAGGGCTCATCCTTTCCTGCAACGCTTATTTTGCGCAACTGGGCACCTATGACGTCGGTGCCGAACGGCTGTTGCATGCTGCCGACCTTTTCGGCATCAAGGTCGCCTCGCCCAACACGCCGGCCCAACTGAAAGATGCCCTGCCGCAGGCATCCTACGGGCAGGGACAGGTGGTTGCGTCCCCATTGATGATGGCGCGCGTCGCCGGCTCCATCTGCAATGATGGCAAACTTGTGCCGACCCGATGGGTGCTGGACCAAACGCAGCCATCCGGCCAGGTTTGCCTGCCTCCGGAGCGATCGCACCAACTTTCGAACTACATGAGACGCGTGGTCACCGAGGGGACAGGAAAGTCGGCGAAAGGCGCCGCTGTGCCTTTGGCCGGGAAAACCGGCACCGCCGAACTGCGGGATAAACCGGCGCACGCCTGGTTTGTGGGATTCGCCCCCTACGGATCCGGGACGAAACGGATTGCCTTCGCGATCATCATTGAAAATGGGCGCTACGGCGGGCGCGTCGCCGCGCCGGTTGCCGTGGATATTGTGGGTGCGGCCCTGGATGCCGGTCTCATTAAACGGGAGTAACACCATGGGATTCATGGACAAACTGCTCAAAACGGAGAGCCGGATTCGAAGGCACATCGAGAACCTGTTTGGCGATGGCGCCGGGCAGACGCCGCTCGAGGCGAGGCGCGATATCCTCGAACAAGTCGAAGCCCACATCCTGATCGACAAGGGAGGAAAGATCTTTCCCTTCGGCAGAATCCTGATTCATCTGCATCCGCGGAACCAGGCGCTTCGAGACGTTTTGCAGGCGGCGTTCCTTGGCGACCGGTCGCTGGAAAACGACATCCGCGAGATGCTAAAAGAATACGGCGCCAGATTCCCCCATGGCCTCACGGTCGGCATCGATCTGGAGGCGCCGGGCGATCCTGAACCGGCTGGAGGCAGCCGGCCGGTGTTCACCGTGGAATTCATCCGCGCCGAGGATGTGCGCAAAGAACAACGGCCACGGGCAACCCTGATCGTATTGAAGGGTGCGGCGGAACAGTCCGTCTACCATGTGGACAAGGATCGCGTGCTCATAGGGCGCCTGGGGGAATTGCTGGATCGGGAAGGTCAAATTACGCGCAGGAACGACATAGTCTTTCTGGACAATGGCGAGGAGATTAACTCGACCATTGGGCGTGCGCATGCGGCTGTGTATTTCGATCGCGAACGGCGCGTATTCCGCATCACTGACGAGGTCAGCCGCTATGGCACGCGCATTTTTCGCGATGGGCGCACGATCGAGGTTCCCGGCGGCAACCCTCGCGGGATTCGTCTGCGCTCCGGGGACGAAATCCATTTGGGAAGAGGATGCCTGCGCTTCGAAATCGCCGATGCGAACGGAAGTGCGGAGGATTAGACCCGGCGTCCCTTGAAGCTTTTCAGCGATTTTAAGGCACCTCACTGGGAGCGCGGGCGTCCCGCCCGCAGATGCAGCTCGGGTTCTCGAGAAGCCTGATCCCAAGTCTCAAATTACTTTTTTGTTTGATCAAGGAACCGTTCCTGGAACGTCGGCGACTGACCCGCCAGCTTCAGGAAGACGTCCAACGGGACATCTTCGAATTCCGGTCCAAGTTTATCCAGTATTCCTTTGACACGTTTGACATTGCTGTATTCTCGGACGTGAACCAGCAGAAAGTATGGACGCTTGCTGTTGATTTTTGCGAGCTCTTCAAGGTCAGCGAAAATCGGACAGGCTACTCTTTCCCCAATTCGACGGCTGATATCCGTCTGCCCACAAGACCGGTAAATTGGGGAAAGAGCCTGTCACGCATTTTAGGAGGATCGAAGGGAAGCCGGCGGCCTGGATCTCACATCCGATCGATCGGATTGCTGTTTTTTAAAGCCTCCTGGAGTGTTTTTTCACTGGGGCAGACCGATCCTGCGGAGCAAATCGGCGAACCTTGAATCAGGCCTGAGCGGGTCAAACCTTGGTTCAAGACCAACCAACGAGATGTACTCATTCCGTTCCTGGTATGCCTCTTCCAGCCACTTGAATGCTTTCTCCTTCTCTCCAAGGCCGGTGTGCAGTACAGCCAGGTCGTAAGACGAAACGCGCCGCACTTTGGATTGAGCGGACAGTTCAGCCAGTATTTTCCGCGCTTCGTTGACATTCCCGGCTGAGGCATATGCATGTCCCAGCGCGGCAAGGAGGGCAGGGCTATCTCCGGCCAACTTTTGCGCTTCGCGGAATTCCTGGATTGCTTTTTCGAATTCGCCCGCCTGTTCGTAGGCGAGGCCAAGATACCGGCGCACCACGTAGAAATCCGGATTGATTTCCAGGACCTTTTTACAGTGCTGGATTGCCTCCAGATACTGGTGGCCGAGGAAGAGAATCCAACCCATATTGGAATTGACTATGGGGGAGAGCGGATCCAGTTTCTGGGCTGCTTTTGCCTCCCGCATCGACTCGGCGCGTCGATTCATGCAAAGCAGTAGGATCGAATACCACTGATGCGCCGGCGGATAATTCTGGTTTATTTCGAGGGCGCGGTTGTACTCGGTTTCGGCGCCTCGGAAATTCAGTTCGAACCGGTTTTTCACAAAGCCGAGTGACGCGTGAGCCTCTGCTGACGACTCTTCTATCGACAGAGCTTTTTCGGCTGCCACTCTTGCTTTTGGAAATCCCTGGCTCGGTTCAAGCCCGCCATAGATGACGAGCATTGTGTATGAATCTGCCATGCCGAACGGTTGTTGTATTAAAGCAAAGAAGTCATATATAAAGACGTAACTAAATTTACCTGGAACCGGTAAAAGGTCATCACCGCGATGAGAGACGCAACGGCAAGTACAATTCATGAGATGTTCGAAATCCAGGCGGCGGAAACGCCCGATGCCGTTGCAGTCACGTTCGCAGACTCCTGGCTCACCTATGGCCAACTGAATGCCAGGGCCAACCAACTCGCCCGTCATCTGCGTTCGTTGGGTGTCGGCCCTGATGTTCTGGTGGCCCTGTGCGTGGACCGCTCTCTCGAAATGATCGTGGGCATGCTCGGCATTCTTAAGGCCGGCGGCGCGTATCTGCCCCTGGACTTCGCCCATCCCAGACAGCGACTCGCGTTTCTGCTCGAGGACGCGGGCGCGAATGTGCTGCTCACACAGGAGAAACTGCTCTGCAATCTGCCGCCTTGGGGCCGCGGCGCCGGCGCCTCCGACGCGAAGCGGGTTGCCATTTGCCTCGATTCGGACTGGAATGAGATCGCCGCAAACAGCTCCGGCAATCCGCGCAGCGATGTCCATGGCGAACGCCCGGCGTACCTCATCTACACATCAGGCTCGACCGGCAAACCGAAAGGTGTGCTGGTCAGTCACCGCAATGTCGTCCGGCTGTTCACTTCCACCCGGCAATGGTTCGACTTCGGTCCAAACGACATCTGGACGTTGTTCCACTCCTTTGCGTTCGACTTTTCTGTCTGGGAGATCTGGGGCGCGTTGCTGCACGGAGGCCGGCTGGTCGTAGTGCCGTACCTGGTAAGCCGATCGCCTGAGTCATTTTATCGCCTGCTCGCCGGCGAAAATGTGACCGTGCTCAATCAGACTCCTTCGGCGTTCCGCCAGCTCATTTGGGCCGAGGGGTGCGCTGAGACCAGGCATCTCCTGAACCTGCGCTATGTGATTCTCGGCGGGGAGGCACTCGAATTCCAGAGTTTGAAACCATGGATTGACCGACACGGCGACCAGCAGCCGCGGTTGATCAACATGTACGGCATCACGGAAACCACCGTGCACGTGACCTACCGGCCGATCGTCGCCCAGGACCTGAGCGCCGGCAGGGGAAGCGTCATCGGAGTTCCGATTCCCGATCTGCAGTTGTATCTCCTGGATGAGAATATGAAACCGGTTTCACCCGGCGCCGAAGGGGAATTATTCGTCGGCGGCGCGGGACTCGCGCTCGGCTATCTTAATCGCGCTGATTTGACCGCGCAGCGCTTCGTCGCGAATCCCTTTACGGGCGCTCTCGATGACCGGCTTTACCGGACCGGCGACCTTGCCCGCCGCCAGCCCGATGGCGAATTGGAATATCTTGGCCGCTGCGACGATCAGGTGAAGATCCGCGGCTTCCGCATTGAATTGGGCGAAATTCAATCCGCGCTTAACCGGCACCCCCAGGTGCGCGACAGCGAGGTGATAGTCCAGGCCTGCGGAGACGTCGGCAGGCAATTGGCCGCTTATGTTGTGGCGCAGCCCGGAGAGCAGCCCTCGTGGAGCGACCTGCGCAGCTTTCTCGATGAACAGCTGCCTGAGTACATGATTCCCGCCGTGTTCTTGTTCCTGGAGGCACTGCCTCTCACTGCCAACGGCAAAGTGGACCGCCGCGCGTTGCCGGGTCTCGATCATGTTCGGCCGGCATTGAAGGATGAGTATGCCGCACCGAAAACATCCGGAGAGAGGCTGCTCGCGGAGATCTGGTCGGGAGTGCTGGAAGTGCAACCCGTGGGGGTCGACGACAGTTTCTTTGAGCTTGGCGGCGACTCGATTCGCGCGATAAAGCTGCTCGCGCTTGCGCAGGCGCAAGGTCTGAACATTACCCTGCAGGAACTCTTTGGAGAGCAAACCATCCGCAGGATCCTGCAGAAGCATGAGCGCGCTGCCGCGCCGCCCGGGAGCAGGGCCGGCCGGATCGATCCGTTTAGCCTGGTGAAGCCCGAGGATCGTCTCCTTCTGCCGGCTGGTTTGGAGGACGCATACCCGCTGCTTGCTCTCCAGGGAGCCCTGTTCTATCACAACGACCGTTTTCCGGAATCAGCGGCCTACCACGACGTGTTCACGTTCCGTGTCCAATTCTCGTGCGATGAAGAAAAACTGAAGACGGCGATTGAGCAGTTTGTCACGCGGCATGCGCCTATGCGCACCTCGTTTGACCTGGGCTGTTACAGGCGGCCGCTTCAACTCGTGCACGAATCGGTCACCGTACCGTTTCTGGCATGGGACTCTCGCCGCCTGGCTCCTGCGGAACAGGAGAAAGAACTCATCGACTACATCAACCTGGAGAAACACCGTCCGTTCGACCGCTCGCAGGCCCCCATGGTCAGCTTCGGCGCGCAGCGGCTGGGCGACAGCGAGTTCCGCTTCATTGTCGGCTTCCATCACGCCGTTCTTGACGGTTGGAGCCTGGCCACCATGGTGACGGAAATCCTCACCGATTATGGCGCGTTGATCCAGGGCTCCCGCGCATTGGCGCCCGCGCCAAAGGTGCACTATCGCGAATATGTTGCGCTGGAACTCAAAGCCCTGGCCGCTGAAGACTGCCGGCGATATTGGGCCGACAAGCTGCGGGACCCGGACATCCGGCGGTTGCCGCGTTGGCCGGAATCCTATCGCACGGGGGGGACCGAGCAGGTGCGGAGTCCCGAGGTTGTGGTGCCCGACGACGTGCTCGAAGGATTAAAAGGGGTGGCGCGCACGGCCGGCGTGCCGCTGAGGTCCGTGCTGCAGGCAGCCCACCATCATGTGATGAGCTGGCTGCATGGCACCCCCGATGTCATCAGCGGCCTGGTCACAAACGGCCGTCCCGAGGAGATCGACGGTGAGCGCATGATCGGCCTGCTGCTCAATGTCGTTCCGTTGCGCATCCGCATGTCGGTCGGCACCTGGCTCGAGCTTGTGAGGGAGGTATTTGCCGCGGAGCGCGAGTTGATTTCCTTTCGCCGCTACCCGGTCACCGAAATCGTGCGCATCACCGGCGGTCAATGGCTTTTCGAGTCGGTGTTTGACTTCGTCCACTTCCATGTCTATCGGAATCTGGCCGGCTGCCCTGACATGGGCTTCCGGCAGGATCACTACTTCGAAGCCAACAGTTTCACCTTGTTCACGACCTTCATGATGGACGTGAGCTACATGCGGCTGCGGTTTCACATCGACTACGATCCCGCCGAAATGTGCCCGCCGCAGATCAAGCAGATCCTGGGCTATTACGTAAACACACTCGCCGCAATGGCGCACGACCCAAGTGCCCGTCATGAGAATCTCTCGCCGGTGTCTCCCGAGGAATGCAGGCAGATACTGGTCGAGTGGAACTCGACGCGTCGTGAATATCCGAGGACGAAATGCCTCCATGAGCTGATAGAGGCCCAAGTGGAACGTACCCCGGAGGCGATCGCCGTTATCTTTGGCACACAGGTATTGACCTATGCCGAGCTGAACCAACGCGCCAACCGCCTTGCGCATCTCCTTGCTGCGATGGGTGTCGATCCTGACACACCCGTGGCTTTGTATGTGGAGCGGTCTGCCGACATGCTCGTGGCGATGCTGGCTATTCACAAGGCCGGGGGTGCGTACGTGCCGCTGGATCCGGCCTACCCCGCCGAGCGCTTGGCCTTTATGCTCGAGGACTCCCGGACACCGGTGCTGGTGACGCAGGCCAGGCGTCTCCCAGGCCTGCCGCGGTGTAGCGCGAAAATCATCTGCCTCGACGCGCCGGACACCATCGCTGACCTCCGGCAACGGTCGCAGTCCGACAGGCCGCAAAGTCGCGTCGGGCCGGATAATCTGGCCTGTATCATTTATACCTCAGGTTCGACCGGCCACCCCAAGGGAGTTGCCATCGAGCATCACAGCCCTGTGGCATTGGTCCATTGGGCGCAGGAATTCTTCAGTGCCGAAGAACTGGACGGGGTTCTGGCTTCAACCTCGATCTGCTTCGACCTTTCAATATTCGAGATATTCGTCACGCTGAGTTGTGGCGGCAAGGTCATCCTGGCCGAGAATGCGCTGCAATTGCCGGATCTGCCGGCCGCTGGACAGGTGACTCTGATCAACACAGTGCCTTCAGTCATGAAGCAGCTGATCCGATCGAACGCCGTCCCTTCCTCGGTTCGCGTGGTGAACGTGGCTGGGGAACCGCTGCCGACCTCGCTGGTTCGGCAGATCTATCAACTTCCGGGGATCAAGAAGGTCCACGACCTCTACGGACCCTCGGAAGCCACGACCTACTCCACCTGCTCCCTGCGGCTGCCGGACGGCCCGGCGTCGATCGGGAGACCGATAGCTGACACGCAGATTTACCTGCTGGATTCGGATCGCCGGCCCGTCCCCGTGGGTGTTACAGGCGAGCTGTACATCGCCGGCGACGGGCTGGCCCGGGGCTACCTGAACCGGCCGGAATTGACGGCCGAAAAGTTCTTACCGAATCCGTTTAGCGACCAGCCCGGTGCCCGCTTCTACCGCACTGGGGACCTGGCCCGGTACCTGCCCGACGGCAACATTGAATTTCTGGGGCGTACGGATGACCAGGTCAAGATTCGTGGTTACCGGATCGAGCTTGGGGAGATCGAGGCGGTTTTGCGGCGGCACCCGAACGTCAGGGATGCGGCCGTCATCGTGCGCCAGGACACGCCCGATGATCCCAGGCTCGCGGCTTACTGCGTGGCACGCGAGCAACCGGCGCCGGGTGTCGCCGAGCTGAGCGACTTTGGCCGCCGCCTGCTTCCCGATTATATGATCCCCGGGCTTTTCGTAACGCTGCCGGAGCTGCCGCTGACCCCGAATGGCAAGGTGGATCGCAAAGCACTCCTGGCAACGGCGCCTGCCCGGCGGGAGCCGGGCCGATCCCCGTTGGCACCGCGGAATGCCGAAGAGGAGACATTGGCCGCTATTTGGGCTCGTCTTCTGGAACGGGACAAGGTAGGCGTCAACGAAAACTTCTTCGAGCTGGGCGGACACTCGCTGCTTGCGGTTGCACTGTTCGCCCAAATCAAGGCAGCCTTCGGCAAACAGCTTCCGCTCGCAACCCTTTTCCATGCGCCCACGATTGAGCATCTCGCGGCAGCCTTGCGCGATGAGAAGTGGCAGGCTGGGTCCGTTCTCGTTCCAATTCAACCGAATGGTTCCAGACCGCTCCTGTTCTGTGTTCATCCGGCCAACGGCGAGGTTATGCTCTATCGCGATCTGGCCTGCCGCCTTGGAAACGATCAGCCTGTGTTCGGGCTGCAATCGGTGGGAATAGACGGAAGCATGCAGCCGCTCACTACCGTGGAGGAAATGGCGGCCCGGTATATCCGGGAAATGAAGACGGTCCAGCACCATGGCCCCTGGTGTGTGGCCGGCTATTGTCTGGGAGCGTTTGTCGCGCTGGAAATCGCTCGGAGATTGCAGGAACAGGGGGAGACCGTCGGTTTGCTGGCGATCATCAATACCAGCGGCCAGTGGCGTATGGTCGGATCCGCGGGCAAGGCCGTTGCCTACCATTGGCAAAACCTGTCGCGTCTCGGCCTGGGCGGCAAGGGGCGCTACCTGTCGGCGCGCGCTAAATACAGAATGATGCGGATCCAAAACAAAATCACGATCTCCATCTGCAGATTCTGGCTTGCGGCAAGACGGGCGTTGCCTCCCAACTTGCTTCGCCTCTACCTGACTGAACTGAACCACCGTGCCGGGGAAGCCTACCATCCGGGAACTTATCAGGGGAGGCTCGTCTACTTACACGGCAGCCTCGATGTGCACCAGAACCCAAGACTGTTCTGGACTGGAACTGCCTCCGAGGGCGTGGATGTGATCACTGTCCCTGGCGGTAACATCGATGTGCTGAAAGAACCCAACGTGCAGGGGCTTGCGAACCACTTGCGTGCTTGTCTGGATCAGGCTTGTTACGAAAAAAGGTAATAGCACTTGCCTTGCGGCCCATTGGGTAGACTATGCGGATCTTGACGGCAATCTGCTGATCGCAAACGATCCGTATTCCGGAGTGAAGGTGCGGGAAGGCAAGCTGATCCTCTCCGGCCGTCCGGGCCTGGGCCTCATGCCGGCGGCCAAGGAATAGAGCCCCCGCAGATGCTGGGGTGTGTTCCTGCCCATGGATTCATGGTGGAAACTCAACAGCAGCCTCATGCGGAACCGTGCGGCAAGGCAGGGTTTGGTTATTCACTGTTATGTCAAGGGAGCCGAGAAAAATGAACTGTGAGATGCGCCGTCGCACG
>Ga0315284_10004377_pt1 | contig 20056 bp, 14 predicted proteins | sample YL17G09_16_MG_FD_203696 | JGI IMG/M metagenome (GOLD analysis project Ga0315284, IMG submission 203696) | Sediment microbial communities from Yellowstone Lake, YNP, Wyoming, USA - YL17G09_16 | ecosystem: Environmental > Aquatic > Freshwater > Lake > Sediment | place: USA: Wyoming | collected...
GCGGTCGTAGAGGTTGTAGGCGCGGCCGAGCAGCACCAGCGCCGGCTCGCCCGTGGCGCGGAGCTTATCGAGGGCCTGCGCGCCCGCTTCCAGCAGCGCGTCGGTAAAGGCGCCTTGGGCGGCGTAAGCCGCCAGCACCCCGCGGTCGCTGGCGCGCCGCGAGATCTTGAGCGTGCGGGCAAACTCGCCCAGCTCCTTTTCGATGTGCTTCCTGCCGTAGCGGAAATGCACGGTGGGCGACAGGAACTTTTCCCGCACGTCTTGCAGTTCCGGAATCGCCCGCACGATAAATGGGAGGGTCTGGTTCCAGGGGCAGAGGTGTGAATCGACCCGGCTCTCCGGCGCCTCGGTGTTCACGGCGTTGGGAATGAGGATGTAGTCCACGCCCTTTTCGAGCAACGCCTTCACGTGCCCGTGCGCCAGCTTGATGGGGAAGCAGGGCTGGGCGATGGTCAACTCTTCACCCGCCATGGTGATCTTCCGGTCGGTGGGCGACGAGACCACGACATCGAACCCGAGCTCCTGGAAGTACGCGCACCAGAAGGGGAAGCGGTCGTAGAAGTACATGGTGCGGGGTATGCCCACGGTGGGCCGATGGCCACTGGCGGGGATCAGTGTTTCCTCGAGCAGCTTTTCGCGGTATTCAACCAGGTCCTCGATCACCGGCTGGCGGTCGGTGCGGGCGCGCTTGCGGAACTTGTCCGAGCACTTGTCGCCCCAGTAGCTCCGCTGGCCCTCGATGGTGAACTCCTTCATGTCGCAATAGTTCGAGCAGGCTTGGCAAACGAACTCGCGGGTGGAGAAGTTGACGCGGTCGAGGTCGTAGCCGCGAAAGCGGCTGGGCCGGCCAGTGCCCTGCATGCGCTCGCGGACCAGCAACGCCATGCCAATCGCGCCGATGACGCCGTTGTGCGGCGGGACGATGATGCGCTTGCCCAGGATCTGCGAGAAGGCCGCGGCCACCGAATCGTTGTATGCCGTACCGCCCTGGAAGAAGATCACGTTGCCGATTTTGCGCCCGCGCACCACGCGGTTCAGGTAGTTGAGCGCCACCGAGTAGGCAAGCCCGGCTGCCAGGTCGCCCACTTCCGCGCCCTTCAGCATCAAGCCGGTCACGTCGCGCTCCATGAAAACCGTGCAGCGCTCGCCCAGCCGCGTTGGACTCGCGGAGGCCAGCGCCAGGCGCGCAAACTCGCCCTTGATGGCAATGCCCAGCTTCTCGGCCTGCTCTTCCAGGAACGAGCCCGTGCCCGCGGCGCAGGCTTCGTTCATGGTGAAGTCCACCACCACGCCATCGTCAATGCTGATGAATTTGGAGTCCTGCCCGCCGATCTCGAAGATCGTGTCCGCGGGCTCCATGCCGATCTGCCGGCAGACGTGCAGCGCGCCGGTCTTGTGCGCGGTGATCTCGTCGTTGACGGTGTCGGCGCCGACCAGTTCGCCGATGAGCTCCCGCCCCGACCCCGTCGTACCGACGCCGCGCACGTCGAGGACATCGCCGAGTTCGGCCTCGATTTCTTTCAATCCCCGGGCGACTACTTCGATGGGCCGCCCTTCGGTGTAAACGTAGATTTCCTTCAGAAGGTTGTTGTCGCTGTCGAGGACGACCAGGTTCGTGCTGACCGAGCCGATGTCGATCCCCAGGTACGCCTCGATTTTCTCTCCCGGCGCCGGCCAGGGCGGGGGCTCGGACTTGAATTGGTCACGAAGCAGAACGACATTTGCCATGGAGAGCGGGTCGCTGCACGCAAAAGCTTTCTTCTCGGCCTGGTGCTGGTGGAGCTGGTGGATGTTCTTGAAGGAGCGTTTGCGACACTCCTCGGACTCAAGCAGCGCCGCGCCCGCCGCGCCCATCCAGGCGTGGAGCGCAGGGACGAGGAAGTCCGATTCCGCGAGCTTGAAGGCCTGGCGCAAGGCGTCGCGCACCGCCTGATTCAGGGCCACCGCGCCGATGAAGGCTACCGGCGGCACTACCTTGCGACCCTTCACGATACTGGATTTGTAATTGCGCGCCACGGCGTCGCACAACCCGCGCAGGATCTGATCCGTCGAGTAGCCTTTCTGTTGCGCGTGGATCATGTCCGTCTTGGCGAAGACCGAGCAACGGCCCGCCACCCGCGCCGCGCAACTCGCGGCGCAGGCGACCGGCCCGACTTCTTCAACGGAATAGAGCAGGCGCGAAGCCTGCTGTTCGATAAACGAGCCCGTCCCAGCCGCGCAGTCGCCGCTGGTCTCGTAATCGACAATCCCCAAGTGCTTCGAGCGGGCCGTCGGCTCCAGCCGCAGGTATTTCGAGGCCTCGCCCCCCATCTCAAAAACCGTTCGCACCTCGGGATGGAAAACCCGTGCGGCCTTGGCGATGGCCCGGAATTCGTTCTCGAAATAGATGCCCAGAATCTTGGCGATGAGCTGGCTGCCGGAGCCAGTGACGCGGATGCCTTCCACGCTCTGCTCTGGGACGTGGTCGTAGAACTCCTTCAGCAAATCGAACGTGGACTGGATCGGACTGCCCTGAAGCTTCCGGTAGCGTGAGAGCACCAAGGGCCGGCCCGCGAAAGGGCTCGAGGCAGGGAATTCGCCCGCCACGAAGGATTCGGACTTCTCGATGAGGGAATCGAGCAGCGGCTTGTCCGTGGCCGCGCCGAGTGCAGCAAGCTTGAGACTGACAGCCCCGATGTCCAGACCAATGTTGATGCTCATCAAGACCCTCAAGGGGCGGCCAGTATTCCGAAAGCGCTCGCCAACCGGCTCCGTGCCCTGGGCTGACCCAATCCCTCTGGGGGAAGGAGGGTTGGGTGAAAACACCCCACCCCTAACTTGCGGTAGGAATATTGGCAACTGGGATACCGAAGCGGGGGGTGATCTCCACCAAATGTCCGAACGGAGGTGGTTTGCGGAGTAATTGTCCGCCGTAGAAGGTTAACTTGTCCGTTTTGGCCTCAAAGTGACAGTTTCCAAACTCTCCTCGTGCCGCCCGCCCATCGAGGTGCCGTCCGGATGACGCCTTCTCCCAGGGCCACGGCTCAACGAGTACCCCAACACGAGGAGTTGCCCTGCCGACGGCTTGGGGCTTAAGCTCTCATCATCTGAATGTGGGAGGCCGGTTTTGAACATGGAACTTATCGACAAGGTCGCGGTGGTGACCGGTGGGACGCGCGGCATCGGTTACTCCATCGCCGAGGCGCTGTTGGCGGAGGGCGCCAAGGCTTTCATCTGCGGACGGGATTCCGCTTATCTGAAAACGGCGCTTGAGAGCTTGCGCCGCAGTGGCAAGGACCGAGTTGACGGCATCACCGCCGACATGCGGCGCTACGACGACTGCCGGAAGCTCGTCCACACGGCGGCGGAGCGCTTTGGCGGGCTCGATATCCTGGTGAACAACGCCGGCATCGGCATCATGAAACCCGTGGACCAGCTCTCGCCGGAAGAATGGGACGCGACGATCGAGACGAATCTCTCCGGCGTCTTTTACTGCTGCCGGGAGGCCATCCCCCTCATGCGCCGGCGGGGTGGCGGATACATCTTCAACATCTCGAGTCTGGCGGGCGTCAATGCGTTTCCCGGCGGCTGCGCCTACAACGCCTCCAAGTTCGGCCTCAACGGTTTCAGCGAGGCGATGATGCAGGACATCCGCTACGACGGCATTCGGGTAAGCTACATCATGCCGGGCAGCGTCGATACGGACTTTGCCGGCGCGCCGGGCTCCAAACCGCGCAAGACATGGAAGCTGACGGGCGCGGACATCGCGAAGGCGGTCATCGATCTTTACAAATTTCCAAAATCGGCGCTCGCCAGCCGCATCGAGATGCGGCCCGCACAGCCGCCGCGCAAGAAGTGAGTCAGCCTACTCCAGCGGCACTTCGCTCAGGACGTCGTCCCAGTGTTGCTCGGTGATTTCCCAGCGGCGTTTTTCCTGCTGATCGTGCTCCGTGGTGTTCGGGTAGAGGGCGCGGATGATTTCCGGCTCGCGCTGGTGGGCCTCGTCGAGCGCCGCCCAGTCGCGCCACACCATAACCACCTTGTAATCCCAGGCGGGCGTGGCGGCGTGGAAGCGCCGCTCGTAGAGCCTCTCGCTCTTGATCAACCCTTCCTTCATCAGTTGCTGGAGGATGGGGTTGTGGTTTTTCTTGTAGAGCGCCAGCCATTCCTTTGCCGCGCCCGGCGCCAGCTTGTAGTAGTACTCGATTGTGACAGGCGTCCCGGCGGGTTGCTCTGCTCCGCCCATGGGATTGGCGGCGAACAGCGCCCCGAACATCAGCCCTCCGTACTTGAGAATCGAGATCATATTCACTCCTTTTGTGGCCGTACCCGCGGCGGCAGCTAAATCTTTCAATGACGCAATCACAAAATCACTCAATCACCCCATGGCGCAATGGTCCGATTCTACCGATGCAGCTCGACAACGTCCTTATCCGCGAGCAGATAGTCGCGGTTCACCATTTGGCCTTCGAACCGGCCGTGGCCCCACAGCCGAGCGTACTTCAGTTGGGAGAGGAAATCGTGATGAACGTGCGCGGCAAGGTCGATCAAACGCGAGCCGCGCTTCAGCACGTAGGGCGCGGTGAGCGCGAGCTTGTGGCCCGGCGCCTTGGTGTACACGCGGACCAGTTCCAGCAGCTCGAAGACGGACCTGCGCAGTTCCTCCAGCCCGTCGCCGGTTTCCACGGAGATGGCCAGGATGCGAAAACGCGCGCCGTAAAGGTCTTTCAAAATACTGAGGTCATCGGCCGCGGCGCTCGCGTCCAACTTGTTGCCGATGAGCAGCGTCTTTTTCGCGAGCCAGCCGGTCGTCTCAGGTAGCGGACCATGACCGAGTTGCACTTTAGCTTTTGCCACCTCGCCCAGAGCGGTCTCGAGATCTTCCAGCAGATCCGGGTCGCTCAAGTCCACGATGAGGAGGCAGGCATCCGCATTGCGGATGATCTGGTAAAGCCACGACTCGGGAAAATCCGGATGTACGGGCGGGAGATCGACGAGCTGAATCTGGATATCCTCAAACGGCATCATTCCCGGCAGAGGAACACGCGTGGTGAAAGGGTACTCCGCCACTTCGGGCTTGGCGTGCGTCATGCGGCGGACGAGTGAAGACTTGCCGCTATTGGGCGGGCCGACCAGCGCTACCTGGCCGGAGCCTTCCTTCTCGACGCGGTGAATCAAACCCGCGCGACTGGCCGGCCGTTTCGCCTGCTCGGTGCGCAGCTTCGCCAGGCGGCGCTTGATGTCGGCCTGCATCTTTTCCGTCCCCTTGTGCTTGGGGATGGTGGCCTGCATCTCTTCCAGGCCGGCGAGTTTATCCTCTGTGGTCTTCGCACTCTTGAAAAGCCGTTCGGCTTCCAGGTATTCCGGGCTGAGGTTCGCGGGCATGGTGGTCCTGTCGCGAGGGAGATTATTATGCGACGGATCAGGGCCCAAATGTAGAGGCGGCTTTATGCCGCCATACTGAAGGTGGCGACGTAAAGTCGCCGCTACGCCACGCGGAATTTGGCGACGCCTTCTTCGTCGAGGTCGATCCCGAGTCCCGGTGCGTCGGGGATGGTCAGGAAGCCGTCTTCGGCGCGCAACTTCTGTTTAGTGATCTTTTCGCGCAGCGTCGTCTCCTCTTCCGCCACAAACTCGACGATGAGAGCATTGGGAATGGAATTGAGGAAATGCAGCGCCGCCGTGACATTGATGTAGGTGGTAAAGCCGTGGTTCGCGACCACCAACCCGCGATCGTGCGCCAGGCTGGCGATCTTCATCGCCTCCGTGAAGCCGCCGCAGCGGGTCAAGTCGATCTGTACGACGTCGATCTTTCCCTTGTCCATCAACTCCAGGAACGATAGCCGGTTGCTCTCCTCTTCTCCCGCAGCGATGCGCAGGGAGGTCGCTTCAGAAAGTTTTCGATAGCCTTCGTAGTCGTCCGGGCGCAAGGGCTCTTCCAGCCAAAAGATGCTGAACTCTTCGAAGGCGCGGGCGCGTTGCAACGCCGTCTTCGCGTCCCAAACCAGGCCGGCATCGATCAGCAGATCGGCGTCGTCGCCCAAACCCTTGCGTCCTTGCCGCACCAGATCGACATCCGTTTTCGCGTCGCGCCCCATGGGGTCCCAGCCGAATTTGACGGCGTTGAATCCTTTGTCGCGGAAGCGCCGCGCCAGGTCGCGCGTGGCCTCAGGCGTCGCCCCGAACAGCGAACTCGCGTAGCAGCGCAGCTTTTTGTGAAATCCTCCGCCCAGCAGTTTCCACACCGGCAATCCCAGCGCCTTGCCCTTGATGTCCCAGAGCGCCATGTCGATGCCGCTCATGGCGTGGATACCGATGCCGCGCCTTCCGGAATAGATGTTGGCGCGATACATCTTGTACCAGAGGTATTCGGTCTCGAAAGGGTCTTCGCCGAGCACGACGTGCTTCAGGCCCGTGGTCGTGGTGTGGGAGAAAGGGCCGTCGATGGCGCCTTGGACGGCTCGCGGCGACGAATCGATTTCGCCGATGCCGGTGATGCCCGCGTCGGTCGTGACCTTGACGAGGAGCGCGTCCTGCCCGCTGTCACATTGTTCTTTCACCTCCCCCTGACGGAGGTAAAGGGTTTCGACACCGGTAATTTTCATGGCTGCACCCGGGAGACGTAGGGTGAAGATCCTTGCGAGTCGGTGATTCTAGCACGGCCCGGGCGGATCGCCGCGTTTTCGCCTGCACGGGGTCCCGCTCCGCCGCGTGCCCCGTCGTGCTATGATGGCGCGAACTTGCGAGCTGAATTTCCCGCGGAGGACTGACCCGTGCGATTCCAATGGCGCGTGTGGGCGTTGCCTGTTTTCCTCATCATCATCTTTAGCTGCCAAACACACTGGGTGCGGGCGCAGCAGCGGCCCGCGCGGAGCGGCGGCGAGCTCCGGGCGCCGGCGGGCGCGCGGCCCGTCAAAATCGACCCCGCCGGAGAGACGGTCCTGCCCAACGGGCGCCTGATTACGCCGCTCGGGAAGCACGTCAAAGTGGCGCCGCATCCTTACGGCCTCGCGCTCAGCCCCGATGGCAAGACACTCGTCACCGCCAACAGCGGCACCAGTCCGTTTTCGGTTTCGATCATCACCGGGCTGGAGAGCCCGCAGCCCAACGTCGTTCAGATCCCCTCCGGCGTTCAGCCCGCGAACGACAACGACGACGACCCTGACCTTGAAAGCGTATGGATGGGCGTGGCCATCGCGCCCGACAACCGCACGCTGTATCTCTCCGAGGGGGACAATGGCCGTGTCGGAATTTTCGACCTGATCTCTCACGACCGGCGGGGCGCCATCAGCCTTGACGGTGAGTTTCAAGGGAAGACTTATGCCAATAGCCTTCCCGGAGAGGTCAAACTCTCGCCCGACGGCCGCCGGCTGTATGTTCTCGACTTGGCGCACTTCCGCATGGTCGTCGTCGATACGCAGACAAAGCAAATCATCGCGAGCGTCACTGTCGGCCGCATGCCGTTTGGTCTGGCCGTCTCACCAGACGGAAAGCGTGTCTATGTCTCGAACGTCGGAATGTTTGAGTACTCGCTCGTCCCGGGCTACGACGAAAAAGATTCGAAGCACACCGGCTTGGATTTTCCGCCCTTCGGATTTCCCTCCAAAGAAGCGATGGAAGGCACGACGATCAACGGCAAGAAAATTCCCGGCGTGGGCGATCCCAACGTCCCGGAATCGAATTCCCTGTGGGTGATCGATGTTTCCGATACGGCGCAACCACGCGTCACGGCCAAGATCAGAACGGGGATTCCGATTGGCGAGAAATCGGTGGGTGGCAGCAGCCCGGGGGGGGTCGTGGCAGGCCGCAAGAAGGTCTTCGTCTCGAACGCGACGCAGGACAGCATCACGATTCTCGATGCGCGCTCGAATCGTGTGGAGAAAACCATCGTCCTCGAGCCGGCGGAATCAGTGCGTGGCTTGCGCGGCGTGCTGCCGTTCGGCATGGCGCTCAGTCCCGACGAGAAGGAGCTATACGTCGCCTGCGCGGGAATCAATGCGATTGCGGTCATCGATGCGCGACGCGACACCGTGATGGGATACTTTCCCACAGCATGGTTCCCGGCGCGCGTGGCAGTCAGCCGCAATGGGAAAACACTCTACGTGGCAAGCGCCAAGGGCTTCGGCTCCGGGCCGAACGGCGGGCCGAATTTCCAAGCCGGCCCCGAGGGAACCTACATCGGCGACATCACCAAAGGCGTGGTTTCCGTTCTCTCTCTTTCCGGCGCGCCTAAACTTGGGGAAACAACAACCCGGGTTCTACGGAACAACGGATTTGCCCTATCGACGGCTTCCACGGCGCGAGTTGCCGAGTCTCCCATCCCGTCTCCCGGCCAGGCCCGCGGCAAGATCCGCCACGTGGTCTTCATTGTGAAAGAGAACCGCACCTTCGATGAGGTGTTTGGCGACATGGCCGGGCCGGGCAGTAGCATCGAAGGTGACGCCAGCCTGGCGCGCTGGGGCGAAGACGCCACGGTGAAAGACAAAAACCAGCCGACCGTCGAGCACGTCCGAGTTACTCCCAATCATCACGCGCTGGCGCGGCGATTCGCCTTCAGTGACAACTTTTATGTCGATTCCGACGTCTCGGTGGACGGCCACCACTGGCTGGTCGGGAATTATCCCAACGAACTCGTCGAGAGCGTCTGGCCGGCGTCTTACGGCAAGAGGCTTCATTTCCAGCCGGACCCGGACGCCCCCGGCCGCCTGGGGATCGGTTCGTCCAATCCCTGGCCTGAGGCATTCCTCGAGGCTGGGTCGATTTGGGAGCACCTGGCGCGGCATAAGATCAGCTTCCGCAACTATGGCGAGGGCGTGTCCCTGTCCGGCAGCGAAGACGGCCCCGGCCTGATGCCCACCGGCCTCCGCCAGGCCGTGAATATGCCTTTGCCGCAGGTGTTGTTTGAAAACAGCTCACGCAGCTACGCCACGTTCAACATGTTGATCTCGGATCAGTATCGCTTCGAGCAGTTCAAGCGCGAGTTCGAATTGCGCTATGCAAGCGGAAAGGAGCCGCTGCCAAAGTTCATCTACATCTGGCTGCCCAACGATCACACTGGAGTACCACGGCCGGACGATGGTTACCGCTATCACGCCTCGTACGTCGCGGATAACGATCTCGCGCTCGGGAAGCTGGTCGAGCTCTTCTCCCACAGCCCCTTCTGGAAGGACACGGCAATTTTCGTGACCGAGGACGACGCGCAGGACGGTCGCGACCACGTGGACGCGCACCGCAGCCTGCTGATGGTGATCAGTCCCTATGCACGGCGCGGCGTCTCCCACGTGCATACCAGCATGGCGAGCATCCTGAAAACCTTTTTCTTGAACTTCGGGATGCCGCCACTGAACCAGTACGACGCCGCGGCCACAGACCTCTCCGACATGTTCACCGACCAGCCCGACTTCACACCCTATACGGCGCTGGCTTCCGACACGCGCATCTTCGACCCGGAAAAAGTCCACGAGCCCGGGCTGGAATTGCACGCCCGGCCGGGCCGGTCATCTGAGCCGCTCGACGATCCCGCCACCATCCGCCGCCAGCACCGCGAGCAACTCCAGGAAAAGGATGATGATTAGCGCCGGAAAATCAGTTCATTTGTCGGGTCCGGCCGCATCGTGTAGAATGCCCTTTCGGGCTTGAGAGCAGCATCTACCACAGGAGAACCGGTCGCCGTGGCGACCCCGCATGTCTCGTCTTCTCGATCAACTGAATCCTCAGCAACGCGAAGCGGTTGAGCACACCGAAGGCCCGGTGCTGATTTTGGCGGGCGCCGGCAGCGGCAAGACCCGCGTCATCACCTATCGCATCGCTTATCTGATCGGGGAGAAAGGGGTTGCACCGGAAAGCCTTCTGGCGGTGACGTTCACCAATAAGGCCGCCGATCAGATGAAGGAGCGTGTAGCGGCGCTGCTCTCCGAGACTCTGGAGACTTGGCCGCACATTTCGACGTTCCATTCCTTCTGCGTGCGCGTGCTGCGGCGGAGCATCGATAAGCTCGATTACAGCCGCGATTTCTCGATCTACGATGAGGACGACCAGGCGCGCGTCGTCAAAGCCGCCGTCAATGAACTGGGTTTGGGGGAGCAGGTCGCCTCGCCGCGCTCGGTCCTCTCGCGCATCAGTTACGTCAAGAACCGGGGCATCCCGCCGGAAGAGCTTTTCCGCGAGGCCAAGGACCCGGCGACGGAGAAGCTCGCCTCGCTTTACGAGCGTTACGAGCGCAAACTGCGCCTGGCCAACGCCCTTGATTTCGACGACCTGCTGCTCAAGACCGTGGAGCTTTTCTACAAGGCGCCGGACATCTGCGAGCAATACAACCAGGGTTTTCGCTACGTACTCGTCGACGAGTACCAGGACACCAACCGCATTCAGTACCAGTTGATCCGGCAGCTCACGCTGGCGCAGCAAAACCTCTGCGCCGTGGGTGACGAAGACCAGTCGATTTACCGCTGGCGCGGCGCCGACATCCAGAACATTCTCAGCTTCGAGAAGGATTACCCCCAGACGCGCATCATCCGACTGGAGCAGAACTACCGTTCAACGCAGGTGATTCTCGATGCCGCGACGGCGGTGGTCAGCCGCAACGTGGCGCGCAAAGGGAAAACACTTTGGACGGATCGGGCGGGTGGCGCGCAGGTGGGTCTCTTTGAAGCCGCCGACGCGGACGAAGAAGCGCTGTACGTCGCGGTCGAAATTCACCGCGCGCTCGCCACCGACGACCAGGGCAGCATCGCAGTCCTCTACCGGACCAATGCCCAGTCGCGGATGTTTGAAGAAGCGCTTCGGCGCGTGGGCATCGAGTACCGCCTGGTCGGAGGGTTCAGCTTTTACGCGCGCGCGGAAGTAAGAGACCTGCTGGCCTACGCGCGGCTGGTGACGAACCGGCGCGACGGAGCGTCTTTTCTCCGCATTGTGAACGTGCCGCCGCGCGGGATCGGCGAGACAACGCTCGCCGCCCTGGAACAATCGGCGCGCCGGGGCAACATGAGTTTGTGGCAGGCCCTCGAGCAGGAACTCGCCGCCAAGCTGCTTCCCGCGCGGGCGCTGCGGGCATTGGAGGCGTTCTACGCGTTAATCCGCGAGCTGGTTGCCGCGCGTGAGCAGTCGACGATGCGCGGCTTCTTGCGAGATCTGCTCGACCGCACTCGATATCTTGAGATGCTGCGCGCGGAGAACACGCCGGAGGCGGAGGGCCGGATTGAGAACCTCCAGGAACTGGTCAACGCCGCGGCGGAAGCGGATGAGCGCGGCGAATCGTTGGCGGAGTTTCTCGACCACGCCGCGCTGGTTTCCGATGCCGACGATTTCGACGAGCGAGCGCGCGTCACCCTGATGACCCTCCACAGCGCCAAGGGGCTGGAGTTCTCCACGGTGTTTCTGGCCGGCCTCGAGGAAGGGCTCTTTCCGCACAAACTTTCGCTCGAGGACGAAGCCGCGATCGAAGAGGAACGGCGGCTCTGTTACGTCGGCATGACGCGGGCAAAAGACCGGCTGATGATGACTTGGGCGCGCGAGCGGCGGTCCTTCGCGCGCGAAGCCTTCGAAGGTACACGTCCCTCGCGCTTCCTGCGCGAAGTTCCTGCCGAGCTGGTTGAACCCTTGAGCGCCGCAATGTTCGGCATTAAAGCGCGCACTTCATGGGAAAATGCCGTGAACTCTGTGGGGAGCGTCGAACGCTTCCTGCGGGAGCGTGGGCGGGAGCCCCGAAAGCTCGCCGGTGGCGGCCTGAGGCTTGGGGTGCCACCCCGGGGCAGCGGCCGCTGGAAACTCGGGGCGCAGGTGCGGCATCCCAAGTTCGGGCTGGGGACCATCCTGAACTGCGAGGGTGAAGGTGAGGATGCGAAGTTGACCGTCAGCTTTCCCGGGTATGGACAGAAAAAGTTCGTCGAGCGCTACGCGGCGCTCGAGAAGGCATGAGCAAGAGCAATTATGAATGCCGAACGATGAATGATGAACGTCGGAGACCGGGATCTTCATTCAGCCTTAATCGATTCCAGGAAAGGGACCTATGGATACTCGTAAGACAAAAGACAAAGCGGAACGGAAGAAGCTGAAGCGCGCGGCGCGCAAGAAGCAGCCGCCCAAGCCCAAGCAGACGGAGCCGCGCGGCTCGCTGAAGCCCAAGGTGAAGAAGAAGGGTCCGGGCGGGCCGACGAAACGTTAAAACGGCAGTGACGAGTGAAAGCCGATTGGGTCATCGGGGCATTTGGCCATTGAGTCATTGAAAAGCCAAATCACTCAACCGTTTTTCTCATCACTCTTCACTCGTCACTGTTCACTGTCTTTATGTCCAGCCAACTCCTGCGTACTAAGAATATTGATAAGCTTCTCGCCGATGCCGACCGGCCGGGGCACCAGCTCCGCAAGAGCCTGGGGCCGTGGTCGTTGACCGCTCTGGGCATCGGCGCCATCATCGGCACGGGGATTTTCATTCTCACCGGGACGGCGGCGGCGGGCGAAGTTCTGCAATTTCACTCCGTCTGGAAAGCGCCACTCCTCGACCTTCTCCTGCACGGCGGCAACGCGCTGGGTATGTCCGGCCGGCCCGGCGCGGGGCCCGCCATTGCGCTGTCGTTCCTGCTGGTGGCACTGGTATGCGCGCTGGCGGGGCTTTGCTACGCGGAGCTCGCTTCGATGATCCCCATCGCCGGCAGCGCCTACACGTATACGTACGCCACGCTGGGAGAGATTGTCGCCTGGATCATCGGCTGGGACCTGATCCTGGAATACGCGGTCAGCAACATGGCGGTGGCGGTGGGATTCTCCGCCTACCTCGACAGCCTGCTTCAAAGCGTCGGCTTGAAGCTTCCCCGCGAATTCACCACACCGATCTTTGTCTCCGGCGAACGGACGGGCGCTTATTTCAACGTGCCGGGCTTTCTCATCGTGATGATTATCACCGTGGTGCTGGTGATCGGCATCCGTGAGAGTGCGGGCGCCAACAACTTCATGGTGACGGTGAAAATCATCGCCATCCTGATCTTTGTCTTCGCGGCCTCCCGCTACGTTCACACTTCCAACTGGAAACCCTTCATGCCCAACGGCTGGCAGGGCGTGCTGACCGGCGGGGCGATAGTTTTTTTCACCTACATCGGATTCGACTCCGTCTCGACGGCCGCCGAAGAGTGTCGCAAGCCGCAGCGCGACGTGCCGTTCGGCATCATCGCCTCATTGATCATCTGCGCCGTCCTCTACGTTTCGGTCGCCATCATCCTGACAGGGATTCAGCGCTGGGACACGCTGCGCAACGCCGCGCCGGTGGCCAACGCCCTTCAGGCCATCGGGCTCGAAAAGGTCCAGCGCTGGGTCACGTTGGGTGCGCTGACGGGAATGATCAGCTCGCTGCTGGTTTTCCAGCTCGGGCAGGCGCGCGTGTGGTTCGCCATGTCGCGCGACGGGCTGCTGCCGCGTGTCTTTTCCAGAGTGCACGCGCGCTTCCGCACGCCACATATCAGCACCTGGGCGGCAGGTTTGTTTGTTGCCATCCCTTCCGGGATCTTCGACATCGGCACGCTGGCTGACCTCTCGAACATCGGCACGCTTTTCGCATTTCTTCTGGTGTCGCTGGGCGTGCTGGTCTTGCGGCGCAAGCAGCCGGAGCGGCACCGCGCCTTCCGCACCCCCTGGGTCCCGGTCGTCCCCATCCTTTCCATCCTCTGCTGCCTGGTTTTGATGGCCAGCCTGCCGCTCGAGACTTGGGCGCGCTTCCTGGTGTGGCTAACGATCGGCCTGACGATCTATTTCAGCTACAGCAAGAAACGCAGCGAATTCGGAAGCTCGCCGCGACGGGACTCCACCGAAACTCCCGCACCAAACGCGTAAGCTCAATCTGCCCGTGGAGCCTCTCCTGATTTGACTACTCGCCGGAGGCGCGACACGTGGGCAGAATTGGGGTAGAATCCCCTTTCCTATGCCTGCTGTCCCGAGCCAACAGTGATGGAATCTGCGGAGCCTGCGCAAGACCCGAAACTGACGACGGCGACACGAGCCCTTCTTGCCAATCTCGGTATGGCGCTGCTGGTATGGCTGGGCGCAAGCTCGGCCGCCTGGGCCTGGGGCCCCACGGCGCACCGCCTAGTCAACAACTGGGCCGTCGAGACGCTGCCGCCGGGGATGCGCGGATTCTTTGAAGCCAACCGCCAGTTCCTCATTGACCACGCCAACGATCCGGATCAATGGATGGAAAAGGACCGCTACGAGCGCAAGCGGCACTACATGTATCTGGACAAGTACGGGTTGTTTCCGTACCGCGATTTGCCCCACGGCTTCAAACCCGCGGTGGAGAAATTCGGCTCCGGCAAGATCAACACCAACGGCCTGCTGCCCTGGCACGTGGGGGAATACAGCCTGCGCCTGACCAACGCCCTGAAGGCGCAGAAGTGGGACGAGGCCAGGCTCGCCGCCGCCGCCCTGGGCCACTACGTGGCGGACGCGCATGACCCGTTGAACACGACCTCGAACTTCGACGGGCAGTTGACCGGGCAGACGGGTCTGGCCACGCGCTTCGGGATCACATTGATCGACCGCTTCCAGGGTTTCTTCATCTTCCGTCCGGTGCCCGCTGCCAAAATCGACGACCCGACAGAACATGCCTTCGATGCCGTGCTGGAGACCAATACTCGGGTCGACCAGGTCCTCTGGGCGGATCATAAATCGCTGGAAGGACTGCGGGATTATAACGAAGACTACTTCGATCGGTTCTATTCCCAGATCGGTTCCGTGGTGGTGCGGGAAATCAACACTGCCGCCCACGATACCGGATCCTACTGGTATACCGCCTGGCTGAATGCCGGGAGTCCGGCATTGCCGCCGCGGTGAGGCAGCTATCAGCCGTCAGCTTTCAGCACTCAGCAGCAAAGAACTCTTGGGTATGAGATGAGTGCTGATGGCTGACGGCTGAATGCTTTTCAATGCACGAAGTTAATCTCTCCATCCAGTCCTTCCTCGCCCGTCTCCCCAAGGTTGAGCTTCATCTGCATCTCGAAGGCAGCGTCCAGCCGGAGACGCTGCGGGAACTGTCGCGCAGCAAAAGCTGGCTGCGGCGGGAAGTGGGAAACTGGGTCAGCGAGCGTCGGCGGCAATCCTTCCGTTACGGAAACCTCCAGAGTTTTCTCCAAGCCTTTGGCGTTGTCACGCTGGTGCTGAAGACTCCTGAGGACTACGCGCTGGCGACGACGCGACTGATGGAGTGGCTGAAGGCGCAGCATGTGATGTACGCCGAAGTCATTTTTTCCGCCGGCGTGGTCCTCTGGAAGAAGCAGTCGGTGGAGGCGGTTTTTGAAGCCGTCTCCGCGGCGGCCTCGGAAGCGGAAGCGCGGCTGGGCGTGCGCGTACGCTGGATTGTCGATGCCATCCGCCACTTCGGGATCGACCACGTGAGGGAGGTTCTCGGCTGGGCCATCCGCTACCGCCCTCGCGGCGTGGTGGCTTTTGGCATCGGCGGCGATGAAGAGCGCGGCCCGGCCGAACTCTTTACGAACGTTTACCGCGAGGCGCGCGAGGCGGGATTGCATCTGACCGCCCACGCGGGAGAAGCGGCCGGCCCGGAGAGCATCCGCAAGGCCGTGGAGCTACTCGGCGCGGAGCGCATTGGCCACGGCCTGACGGCGATTCAAGATCCCGGCGTGATGGCGCTGTTACGCGAGCGACGGATTCCGCTCGAAGTCTGTCCGACGAGCAACGTGGCTACCGGCCTCATCGCGCGCTTCGAGGATCATCCCCTGCCGCGGTTTCTGGAAGCAGGCCTGGTGGTCACGCTGAACTCGGATGATCCCGCCATGTTCGGGACCAGCCTGGAGAATGAATTCCTTCAGGCGGCGAAGACCTTCTCACTCACCCCGGCGCAAATCGTCCAGTTGTGTGAGAACTCAATCCACGCTGCGTTTTTGCGCGAGGAGGAGAAGCAGAAGCTTCTGAAGGAATTGACCAGCGCTGTCGCGCAGTAAATTCCCGCGGGTTAACCGGAATCTTCGAACCACGCATTGGGGCAATCGCTCCATGGCCCGACGAGTCAATCTTTGTTGAGCGCTTCGCGCACTTTCTCTTCCAGCGTCGGAACAAAACTGCCGGGATCCAGCCCCGCTTGCCGGAAGATGACTCGCCCCTCGCGGTCGAGGATCAGCACCGTGGGTAAGGCGCGGATGCCCAGCAACTGGTCCAGCCCCAGGCCGTAAGCCACCGGCACCGTCCACTTTTCCTCTTTGACGAAATTGGGGACAAGCGAGCGGTCCTCGTCCGTGTTGATGGCGAGAAAGGCCACCGCCGGCTCCTGGCGAAAGGTTTCGAAGACGTGCTCGAAGAGCTTGCCCTCGAGGCGGCAGGGTCCGCACCACGTCGCCCAGAAATCCATCACCACCACCTTGCCGCGTAACTCGCTGAGGCGCAAGTCCGAGCCTTCCAGGCGCTGGAGAATAAACTCATCCGGGTCGTGGCTTTGGGCGCCGGGTTTGGTTTCCGTCTTCACGCGCGCGGCGAGAGAAGTGACGAGCTCGTCGTAGCGCGCCAAGATGAGTTCACCGAGGCCTTTCTCGGATTGGTATTTCAAAATATAAGCGCTGCCGAGTTTGCGGCGGATTTGCCCCTGGCGCGCGGGGTCGGTGCGCTTGTCGGGAAAGACGAAGGCCGTCGCGTAAGCGTCGATGGCGCGGTCGGTCTCGCTGCGCTGCATCGCCACATCGCCGAGGCGCTCCGCCACTTCCGCCGTCGGGTAGATTGCCAGGCTCTTTTGGAAGTCGGCCGCGGCGCGTTCGCTCTCCCCGGATTTGAAATACACCTTGCCGCGCATGAAGTAGGCCGTGGCGCGGACCAGGGTCTGCACTTCCGTCCATTTTTCGGCGGGGATTTCTGCGGGTCGGGTTTGCGCCGTCAGCTTTTCCGCGTGCGCGACGAAGCGCGTGGCGTAGCGAAGCGCTTTCTCGCGGCTGGCAGCGTCAGTCTGCCGATCGTACAGGTCGGTGAGCGCGCTCAGCAGGTCGGGATCCTCCCGGTTCAGTTCCAGCAGAGTCTCTCCGGTCGCCGCGGCCTTGCGCGCATCGTTGGCCTGCAAGGCCTGTTTGAAGATGGTGCGCAGGATCTGCTCGCGCCGCGGGCTCTCGGGGAAGCGCGCGAGGAAATCCTCCAGGCTGTTGATCAGCGCCTGGGGGTCGGTGGGCGGGGTCGCGATAACTCTTGCGAACGCCGAGGATTCCTCGGAGCCTTGGGCGGGGCCCGAAGCCGGCGCCGGCTGGCTGGTCGGCTTTTTCTCATTCTCCGCCGCGAGCCGGCCCGGTCCCGAACCGGTCGCAGGGAAGACCAGGATTGAATAAAGGAGTAACGTGCGCGCGGGCCCGCGTCTGGCGGCTGAGAACATAGGGTTTTTCTACTCTAGAAACATGCTCACAGTGGGTCAAGGAAATTCGCGCCGCAGCGGAGTGACGAGACTGCGGCCCGAGGCCGACTCTCGGGCATGCTATAATTCGTGCCCAGGAAGTGAGCCATGGAATTGATTGCACCCAGGATCGCAGTGGACGCTGGCGTCCGCTTCGGAAAGCCGGTCATTGAAGGCACGCGTGTCCCGGTCGCCATCGTCGTGGGGGCTGTGGCGGCGGGCGATTCCCTCGAGGAAGTGGCCCACGAGTACGGCATTACGGTCCAGGACGTCCGAGCTGCCTTGAGCTACGCGGCCAAGCGGCTCGAGGAAGAGGCCATCCGGGTGCCGCGTTAATGGCGAGCTTCCTGGTTGACGAAGACCTCCCGCTCTCCCTCAGCGTTCGATCTCATCAATCCCCGGTCCCCTGGATAAACGATGCCTGAAAAGCCACGCGCCATTTTCTTCGATGCCGGAAACACGCTGATCTATCCCCGCGTCGAAGAGCTGGCCGCGGACCTGACTGCGCAGGGATATCCCGCCACGGCCGAAGATTTCTACGCCGCCGAGCGCGCCGGGAAGCAGAAGCTTGACGAGTGGCTGTGGCCGCAGATTCGGCAAGGCACTGTTCCGCGCACCATCGACCACTATTATTGGTTTGAATATCTGAAGGCGCTCATGCTGCGCGTTGGCGTGCCCGAGCCGGAACACGAGCGCCTGATGCGGCACGTCGGAAAAGGCTTCGGCGACATTACGCTCTGGTCGCGCGTGCTGCCTGAGACGCCGCCGTTTCTCGCCAAGCTCCGCGCGCAGGGCTACTACCTGGGCGTCATCTCCAATTCCATCGGCACCATGGAGCAGCAACTCGGGCGGGTCGATCTCGCCCACTACTTTGACGCCATCTTTGATTCCGCGCTGGTGGGCGTGGAAAAACCGCACCCGGAAATTTTCCGGGTCGCGCTGGAGCGCACCGGAGTCAAACCTGAAGAGGCCATCTTTGTCGGCGATACCAACGCCACGGACATGGGCGGGGCCTACCTCGCCGGATTGCGCGGCGTCCTTATCGACCGGGTCGGCGCCTACTCACACGCCGAATGCCCGCGCATCACGGCGTTGCCGGAGCTTGAACGCTTTCTGACCGCCTGAGGCCAGCGTGCGCAGGTCCTCAGATTTCGCCCAGACGTTGGAGTCGCTTGTAGTAGACGAGGGAGTGAACCACGGGCACCAGCGCTCCGGCCATGAGCACACTGAACCACGCCCAGAAGGGAGAGCGCAGCAGCGTCAGCAGCAGCCCGCCCGCACCCCCCAGAACGAATGTCTTCGCGGCAAACCGGTGCGTGGCATCCCAGACGCGCTCGTTGGCCAGCGTCCACGGCGTACGCACACCGATCCAGAAATTGCGTCGCACCCTGCCCATCACTTGCCCGAGAAGAATGAACAGCACGCAAACACCGCCGCCGATCGCTTCGCCGGTGTGCCACGCATGCCCCAAGCTCGCCATCAGGATCAACGCATGGACGTAGGCGAGAAAGGTGACGGTGACCAGCATCAGGTAAAGGTAGGTCGAGCGGAAGCTGTCCACTTCAAAATGCTTCGGGGAAAGCCAGGGCAGCAAGGCAAACAACCCGAGCATAAACGCCATCGCTCCTGGAATTATGACGAACAGCGTCCACCGGGCGCCGTAGCCGTCGATCTCTCCCCGCGTGTTCCAGTGCGTCGGCACCTGCGCGGGCAAGGATGGATAAACGATCAGCGTCGCCACCAACACGGCGGCGACGAGAAGAATTCCAATCAGAAAATAACTACGTTTCATGTTTGTTCCCTCCCACCGTTCTGTTCCGGACGCGCTCTCCGTCCACCAAGGACGCGCGGCCTTCACGATTTCACGCCGCGACGAGTTTTGACTTCCGCCAGCAGCCGGTCCACTTCATCCCTCTTTTCCATCCGCGCGAATTCTCCCTCGGCGGTACCGGTGGCAAGTTCCGCGTGCGCGTGGCTGACAGCCTCGGCGTGGTGATGCCATGCCTTGGCGTGTGTGCCTGGAAACTGTCATTCTGAGTTCGTCCTAAGCAGGAGAATAGTTCAGGTATTGTGGGAAGGAAATATAAAAACGCTTCGCTGCGCTCAGGGTGACATGATCGGAACCGTTTGCAGGTATGTGGAAGTCCGTCACCCGGCAGGTCATTTGGTTTTTGGATAACTCGACGAACGAGACAGAAGATTCGAACCCCCAAAAGACGACTTGACAAAACGAGAGATGTATGCTATACTAGTAGACTAGACACAGAGGCGCGGTCAGGCTCGGGGAGCGGGCGGGGCGCGGGGAAGCAAGGCAGGCGGATGGCGATGGGACACGGGCCACAAAACATTTCCAAGAAATTGAAGATAGAAACTTTGAAGTCAACTCAAGGGCTAATGCCGGGGAAAGAGAAGGCGGGGAAAAAGTCTGTTTTTTGCCCCCCTAAGCTGGCATGTTACTGAAAAACAACCACCTAGCAGCTTTGGGGTGGCACAAAAGGTGGGCTGGTTGAGCAGAAAAAGGCCCGACTAGCCGGCCAATCGAACAAAAACAGACCGAATTGGAACGATTTTGGACGCGTTCCGAGGTACGGCCGGGGGGTGGCTTCGTCGCGCTGAACCTGGGAACCCACCGGCGTGGGCGCGAAGGCCGACGGGAAGTAGGGTACAAAATGAAAAACCGATGCCATCATGTTATTGAAAACAAATGAGTGG